>Ga0308157_10003713_pt1 | contig 21639 bp, 21 predicted proteins | sample PhyBR1_FD_201035 | JGI IMG/M metagenome (GOLD analysis project Ga0308157, IMG submission 201035) | Phyllosphere microbial communities from UC Gill Tract Community Farm, Albany, California, United States - DLSLB.R1 | ecosystem: Host-associated > Plants > Phyllosphere > Unclassified | place: USA...
CTAACGCAGCAGCAATCAAAGACAAAGTACAAAACGGTATATTAGCTTTCTGTAACATTGCTCCAGGTGAAACAACTGAGCAGAGAAAAGCAAAGATGCAGCCTTACTTTAGTCCCGATAGTGGTCTATACAGCAACCCCACAGAATTCTATTACCAAAGAGAATGTTCTGTTGAAGCTATGGATGAACCACAATTAGCTGAAAACGGTAACATCTCAGTAATCGTGGGAGTTGCTTGGTCTGGCGTATTAGCGGAAAGCGATGCGGCAGCTGAAGCTGACTTTACACAGTATACTGTGCTACTTGACGAAAATGGTATAATCTCTTTAAATGATTGACGCGTATAAACGATTTCCTCTGAAATACCAAGCCCTTGCGATGGGAGTACTAACTGTAGTTGCTTTCATCATCGGGTGGAAATCAACTCATGAGCCTTTTGTAGTAGCAGGATTTGTTCTTGGTGGCTTGATACTTCTACACATTTTTCTCACCAAACTGAACAGTCTTTTAGCTTTCATCGTCATTCTGCTACAAGCAGCAATCTACACTGGGCTTATCATTGGTGTATACGCCTACGGTACTGAAGTAGCTAATATGTTGACAATTGATGTCAACCTTATTGCAATTATGCTTGCTTCTTTCGGTCTTGTTCTTATCGCAACTTACGTCTACGCTGCTTATCGTTTTTCCCGAGGACGACTATGGTTGAATCTCACCACCGCTTTTATCATTGCTGGATTGACAACAACAGTAGTTCTTATTTTTGCTACACTATTCTACGTATTAGCACTGGTAGCCGGCTTCTTCACAGGTCTTCTATACTTGATTTTACGTTCACCCAATAATAAGAAACGACCAGCTCTCACACGCTCGACTCTTGGTAAAAGTCGAAAAGAAGAAGTCGAAAAACTTTTCCAAGCAAATGGTTTAGAATATGTAGAAGTCCCATCTTCCTCTTTCTTAGGCAGTGGCCATTACTTTGCTTACACTGACGAAACAGCATTCCTCATCACAGTTGCAGCACCTTCTAAGACTTTCAGCATAAGCAGTGCAGGAATCCTTTGTGATAAAACCAATTTGGTCCCTTTGCTTGAGTTCAGTCAAGAACAAATCTTGAAGAACAAAAAATCTATCAATCCCGATTTAGTAATTCCAGTCTTGTTAGTTCTTTCATCCTCTAAGAACTTGAAACCCATCACTTCAGTTTCTATTTCTAAATGGAAACAACCTGATTTTGCTTTAGGAGTCACCCATATACTTACAAGCAAAGGATTTGAACGGTTCGTGAGAGCAACTGCTGGTGAAATGAAGCCTCTGAAACCTTCGCACAAAGAAAAAATTGTCTCTTTTTCTCAAAATTTGACTTCCAACTGAAAAGTGTGTTAAGGTTTTACCAAGAACAAACTTTCTCGTAACGTTGTGTGTGTTGTGTTGTTGTTGTTATGAGAAGAAAAGAAACCAGCTTAGCGGCTGGTTTCTTTTCTTTAACGGTAGGTCATGCCGATAACCATGGAAGAGTTGTAAAGGAAGATAATGACCACACCAAACATTAATACTCAGAAACGTTCATTCTTCCAGGGTCGCAAGATGTGGTTCTGGACAGCAGCCGGCTTAGGTATCGTAACCCTAATCGTGCTTGTTGTGTTTTTGCAAGGACTAATTAGTACAACCAAGTACTATGTCCTGAACAAAGATGTAGCTGCTCGTACTCTGGTAACCCAAGACATGCTTACTGAGGTAACCACAAGTGAAGGTGGACAGCCACCTACTGCACTTGATATCGCAGCTGTTGCTAATGGTGATGTATATACCAAAACAAATCTTACGACAGGTGACATTCTCACTGCAAGTAACGCAGGAGACCTGGTTCCTCTTCGTGACGGTATCCCAACAGACTATGTAATCGCTTCCTTTACTGCACCTGCAACCTTCTCAGCTGGTGGTAACATCACACGAGGAGACTACATTGACATCTACCTGTCAAACGACGCAACTTCAAAACTTGTCTTCCAGCGTATGCTAATTGTTGACGCCGTAAGCAGCATTGAGAATGGTGAAGGTGACGAAACTGTAACTGCTGATGAGGAAACTGCAGTCGCTCCTTATCGTGTTGGTATTCCAACAGTCTATACTGTCGGAATTTCACAACAAGATGCATCTAAGCTTGCTTTGGCAGTGAATAGTGGTCAAGTATTCTTCGTAACATTATCTTCTGCCGAATCTGTCCAAAACGGTGCAACTGAAATCGATTTGGGTACAGGTATTGACGAACTAACCACTGGCGTTGCAGTTGACAGCGGTTTGGGTACCGACAATACATTCAAGCCCGTAGACGGTAGCAGCACTGAAGTTCCTACAACTGGCTCTTCTGACAACGCTGACAACTCTGACGAAGACGCAAATTCTGAGACAGATACATCTAACGAACCTGTACCAGTAGACCCTACTGAAGAAAGTTCTGATACACTCGAATAACAAAAGACATAAAAGAAGGAGCCAGACAGTATATTTGTCTGGCTCCTTCTTTTATGTCTGCCGATAGTGTAGCTGAAAGCAAAAGGAGTGAACTTACAAGTGTCTACAAAAGCTATTGTTATACACGCAAATCCCGCTGTTCAAGAGTGGGTTGGTGGGCTAAAGCCTGAATGGGATACCCAAGTCCCTGTAACTGACGCAGCTACAGTGTGGGATTACCTCGAAAGCGGAGAATTATCAGCAGACAGTGAAATTCTTTTCATTTCTGACCTTATCTTTGCAGAAGACCCAGCAAACTTTGCTGCTGTCGTTTCGAGTTTTGCTCCTACCTTCTTGGTAATTGTTACTGTAGAAGACCCAAGTCTTATCGATGCAATTAATCAATCTGTAGCTGACGCTGTTATTACTTATGGTGTCGAACAGGGACCTTACTACTTCTTCGACACGTCCAGCGAATCTCCTGTTGATTCGATTGATGAAATTGTTAAACTGTACTCTGAGTTCAAAGCTTCTAACCCTGAGTCCTCCACTCCTACTCCAGAACAAACTGATGTAGCTGGTTTAGAAAGCTATGACCCAGTTTCACCAAACGTAACATCAACTCCTGCTGAAGAAAAGGCAGCTCCTGCCGCTGTTGCACCAACCACTCAGTTTGATGGTTACACTGCAGAAGAAATTGCTCAAATCGAGAACAATTTAGGTGAACCTGGACTGATTGTATCTTCCACATCTTCTAAAGGTGGTTCTGGTAAGACAACAACAGCTATGTGCACAGCTATCACGATTGCTCAGGGCGCTCGTATCGCTTCCGAGAACGGTTCAGGCTTCCCTCCTCTCAAAGTCTGCGTAGTAGACATGGACGTTCGTGACGGTCAGATTGGATTCTCCATCAACCAGACCTCACCATCAATTCTTACACTTTATGTAAGTGAAGATGTCAGTATCCCAACAATCAAGAAAAACATCATCCAGGTAGACCGTTTTGAAATTGATTGTCTGCTTGCTCCTAAACGAGGTCGTACTGCTGACTACTTGACTCCTCAGTTCTATCTTGATGTATTGCACAAGCTTCGCCTGATGTATGACCTTATCATCTTAGACACCTCTGTGAACTACTTAGACCCTCTCCTTAGCCAGGTAGTTTACCCTGAATCAGATGCCATCTTATTGGTCACTAACCTGTCAAAGGGTGCTGTATTGGGAATGCCTCGTTGGATGGAAGAAATCACTTCTACTGAAGATGGTGGAGCTGGTGTAGCTAAAGAAAAGATTGGTGTTGTAATCAACCAATCTCTGGGCGGTGTAGGTATGGACCTTGATTTGGTTCGTAAAGCAGCAAAGGGAGCACCTCTTCTCGTAGCTATTCCTGCTGACAACAGAGCAGTGACTAAAGCATCTAATGAAGGAACCTTGAACGAACTAATTCGTAAACACGAAACAATTGGCTCAGAGTACTTCAAGCTTGCTACGAAAATCTGGAGAAAAACTCCTTTGATGTCTCCATTAGAGGATTACTTGAAATCTCCTGAAAAAGCTCGTGATGACGCTTTGGCAGCTAAAGGCAAAACAGATAATTCCAGTGCGGTAAGCACTTTCACCCCTCTGTCACAAGCAAGCGCTCCAAAACGCCGCTTCGGCCGAGACAAATAAGCTATAAGGAGCTGTAACAAATGGCTGTACCACTAAGACCGTCAATTCCTGGTGATGATAACAACAAAGACACCAATAAGGATATTAAAAAAGTAGTTCCTGAAGCTCCCAGCATCGGCGTTCCTCCTATCAAAAAGCCTGTTAGACCAGAAATTCCTTCCTTGAGCGAAACTTCCGATTCGAACTCCTCTGATACTGCTCCTCGCAGTTTTCGAGGAGCCAATATGGATGCCATCGAAGAAGCTGAAGAAAAAGAAGTGCAAGAAAGGCTAAAAAAGCTTTCTAAAATTGCACCAACCCGAGCTCAAAATACCTCTTTGTTCCATTCGGAACTGACTTCTCAGGATTTGTTGGTTAATAACTGGGCCCGATATGAACATTTGATGCCTAAAGTCATCGAAGTGAAAACCTGGTTGACTGAATTACTTGCGGCAGAAGAGCGCACTGCTGAAATTGCTCAGGCTCGACATGAGCGTGGTACAAAATACGACGAAATGTATGCTCTTATCGAAAGCCTTTTGACTCGCTACTTTGTGAAAGAACGAGTTGTATCTGGTATCGATGCCAAGATTCTTATGGCAATGGTTGCAAATGAAGTGTTAGGTCTTGGTCCTATCGAACCTCTCTGGAGAGACAATAGAATCACAGAAATTATGGTTAACGGCCCATACAAGATTCGTGTAGAAATGGGTGGAAAACTTCATGATGTACCTGGAGCTCGTTTCCGCGATCCAGAACAACTTCTTGACGTATGTCAGCAAATTCTCGCACCTATTAATCGTTCCATCGACGTTGCTCATCCCCTTCAAGACGGTAGCCTTGTAGATGGTTCCCGTGTAAACATTGTTCACCCTACTGTGGGAAATCAGGGTCCTTACCTGACTATTCGTAAGTTCCCAGAAACTGCTTTCACGCTAGAAGATTTACTGTCATTCAAATCAATGAATGAAGAAATGGCTGAAGAATTAGGTAACTACATTGGTGCAGGTATGAGTACTGTCATCATTGGTGGTACTGGTTCAGGTAAAACATCGATGCTTAACGCGTTATCTGGTTGTATTCCTCCTGGAGAACGAGTTTTGGTTATTGAAGACACCTCCGAACTCCGCCTTCATTCTGAACGTGATGTTTTGTACCTCCAAGCTCGACCAGCTCAGCAAGAAGGCAGTGGAGAAGTTTCAATTCGTGACCTTGTGAAGAATGCATTGCGTATGCGTCCAGACCGTATTGTTGTTGGTGAGGTTCGTGACTTCGCAGCTTATGACATGCTACAGGCTATGAACACCGGTCATGATGGTTCTATGACTACTGTCCACGCTAACGATGCGTACTCTGGTATTGAGCGTCTTGTCAACTTGCTTTCAGAAGGTGGAGACGCTGTTGATTCTAACCGTGTGCTTTCTCTGATTTCTTCTGGTGTTGACTTGTTTGTGACTATTCAGCACTATGAAGACGGTTCCCGTCGCTGTTCTGGAATTTATGAAATTCCCAACCGTGTAACTGTGAGTGAAGCTGGTAAGTCCAGCTTAGAACCTGTTCCTTTGTGGGAATTTGTGCAAACTGGACTTGATGAAAATGACAGAGTAATTGGTAACTGGGAAAGAAGAGAACCTTTATCAGACTCTATGGACCGTAAACACCGTTTAGGTCACCGTACTCATTATTCATTAGAAGAAATCTTGCAGATGTCTAAAACAGCTGGGAATTCCGCAGCCGATAACTGAGATAGTTAACTTGAAGGAATCCCATGAATTTTGATGTCGTTATAGCGTTTACGATTGCACTGCTTGCCGGTGCAGGAGTCTTTGCGTTAGTAATGGGCTTTTTTGCCAACAATAAAGCTCTTGTTCGTGAAAGTCAGATGGATGAACTCATTGAGAGTATTACTAAATCTGAAATCGCTGCTGAAAGAGAAAATGCTGACGTACCAGAGCCAAAAACCTGGTCTGGTTACTGGTATCGTTTAGGTGCTGCTGCAGGAATTGTTCAGGCAAATCCCCACCGTACAGGAATGTTTGCTGGAGGTACTGCTTTTGTAGCTTTCTTCTTAGGTGCTTTCGTATGGCCAGGAGAACTTCTCGTAGGTCTCCTTCTTGGTGGAGCAAGCCTTGCGGTTTTGCGTCTTGCTCTTATCCAGCTGAGCAACAAAAGATTAGCTAAGATTGACGCTCAGCTTCCTGCATTGCTTTCAGGTATGCGAGCTAACTTATCCGCCAACATGACTCCTCAGCAGGCTATTTTATCTCAGGTGGGCGAAGTTCCTTCTCCTTTGGCTGAAGAGCTTACAAAGCTTAAAGCTGACTTAGACGTAAACATTCCTTTGGACCTGGCTTTGGACAACTTCTCCCGCCGAGTACCTTCCAGCGAACTTCACTTCCTTGTGGCTTCAATGAGAATCGCTATTAGTCAAGGTGCGAATCTTGATGACTTGCTTAAGACTCTTCAGGGAATCCTCGTCCAGCGTGCCAGCATTCGAAACAAATTAGCAACAGCTGTAGCTCAAGCTCAACCAGCTATCTATGTTACAGCTTTAGCTATCCCCTTGGGCTTCATCTTCAGCTACACATCAAACGAAACAAACAGAGATTTCTGGTTCTCTTTGCCAGGTCTTCTCGCCGCAACATTTATCGCCGTTTGTTATGCACTGGGTCTTCTTGTAGCCCGCCGTCAAGTTCAGAAAGTGAAAGAAGCCTAACATGGAACAGAGTTCATTAGCAGCCTTTGCAGGGCTCACAGCAGGCCTTACAGTCTTCTTCCTACTCTACGCTATCTACAGCCCTGTACGTGCTCCAAAACAGCGTACAATCGCTCAAGACGTATTCGGAGACTACTCTTCAGGCAACATGGAGACAACAGACTCCACAGGTCGTTACGCACGCCCTTTGCTTGACAACTTCATGCCTTCACTCCCTGAAGACATTGTTCCTGAAAAAGCAGCAAAACGCTATAGCGAGTTATTGCGTGTATCTGGAAACCCTTGGAAAATCAATTCTGAAGAACTTTTCGCTCTCCAGATTGCTGTAGGAATTATTGGTTTAGTCATTGGTTTGGGTCTTGCTCTTTTCGCAGCCACAAACTTACCTGAAGTGCCACCAGCTATCTTCCCTCTCATCTTCATTGCTCTGGGTGTCTTCCTTCCTTATGCTGTTCACACATCGTTGAGAGACAAACGTGCACGAGACGTACAGAGAAATCTACCTGAAGCTTTGGACCTTTTACAGGTGGTTATTGCTACTGGTTCTACCTTCCAGCCAGCTCTTCGCCGTGTGACAAGTCAGCTTCCTGAAAGCTTCCTCCGTGAAGAATTTACAAGAATGCATGTCGAGCTTCAAGCCGGTGCAACCCTTGAACAAGCTATGAAATCCTTCTCAAGAAGTAACACGTCAGAAGAAGCAGCAGCATTCACTTCCGCTATTATTCAGACACAGAAGCTGGGTGCTGACGTAACAGATACTCTTGTCCGTCAGGCTGCTTTAGCCCGTGCTAACCATGAAGCTCGAATCGAGCGAATGATTGCACGTCTGCAGACATTGCTTTTCGTGCCTATCTCAGGTTTCATGATGCCAGCCTTCCTTGTTATCTTCTTAGCTCCAACCTTGACCAACATCACCACAAGCCTCGGTTAAACCCGATAATGAATGTGGAGTGTTAGGAATCTATTATGTTTAAAATTAAGAATCTCATCAAGAGTCGTTTGAACGAGCGTGGAGATGTCGTTCAGACAATTTTCATGTTCCCAATTGCGTTGTTCCTACTGTTCGCGTTAATCAACCTTTCTTCATACTTCCAGTTGAGAGCTCAGATACAAAACATCGCACGTGATGGTGCCCGTCTAACCGCTCTCTACGGAGGACAGGGAACAAATGCCATCCGTAACAACACGGGTAAAACTGTCGAAAACACTATCATTTCCAGTATGTGGGATGGCAAAAAATGCACCCTCTCGTTCTGTTCATCAAAACCAGTAGTTGACTGTACTCCTGACTCTGCTACAACTGCAGGTCAAACAGTAAGCTGTAACATCAAGTACCCTTACTCTCCTATTGCTCCTGTACCTAAAGGTCTGGAAGGTCTGAACGGTGTATTCGGGCAGCCTATTTCCGTCACAGCTACCTATGTTTCTGAGACAGGTAGACGAGGCTGATAATGGCATTCAAAAACATTGCAGGGTTTATTAGTAAGCGTGCCAAGAGTTCTCTTAACGAAAAAGGGAACATGCTTATCTGGTACATGTTCATGATGCCAGTGTTCCTTTCTGCTGTAGGTCTTGCTGTAGACACAAGCATTGTGGCATCTAACCGAGCAAGTTTACAGACAAGCTTAGATGCTGCTACACAAGGTACAACAGCTCTTTCTAAGAACCAGACTGACGGGGGTAAGCCTCGACTAACTAACGCTCAAGCTCGTGCTTCTGTCATCAAGCTGTATGATGCAAACCGTTCAGGTATCTATGCAGACAGAGCCAAAGCTGAAGGTGTACCTTTCATTATTTGCCAGCCCGGTGGAGGTTCAGTAGTTGTAGCTCCTTCTTCTAAATGTAATTTCAAGATTACAACCTTTTCTTATTCCACCAACGGACAGTTGGCAAACGGTGGGTATTTGACAGTAACTGTGCAAGAGCAAGCCAATACAGTATTCCTTAAATTCTTAGGAATTGACACTCTTACTTACACGATTACTTCTACCTCTCGCCTCACTAACACCTTTAACTAACAAGCTTCGGTATGAGCCGATAACTTCCCTTGCCATTTAGTTGTCAAGGGAAGGCTTGTTTTATGTCTCGTTTACCGTCACGTCCATTCGGTAACAATCCGAAAGAGACTCCAGCTGCTGCTGTTGAGACTCCACATCTTAGCTCTGGAGAAGAGTACATCTCTGTAGACGACGCTGCACCTCAGTTTGCCGCAGAAACTACTCCAGTAGCCCCCAGGACACTTCCTGGGGCGTCTGTACTGCCTCCGCGAGTAACCGCTCCTGTAAGCCCTCCAACGGCTCCTGTAGCCTCTGAGCCTGCTTTTGCTGAGGTTGCTCCGCCTGCACCTGAAGTAGTTTCTGAGCCAGTCGATGCAGCTCCAAGCATTGAGACTCTATCCTTTGATGGTGAAAATGCAACCAGTGCTGAATTAGAGGCACAGAAGCGTAGAGAATACGCAATCAACAACCTTCCTAAAGAGTTGCAGCGCTCCATTCACAGACTTTTCGAACTCATCACAGATGACACTTCTTCTGAAGTAACCATCAACGGACCACAGTCTGTAGGCTTCAAAAGAAGTGGTCAAAGGTTCCTTGACAACACCATTGACTTCATTGACACTAACACCTATCACGCTATTATCAACAGCTTCTTGCTGCCTTTGACTAACACACGTGACCGAATTGGTGAAACACCTCATCTTATCGAAGGTCAACTTGTAGTTCCCGATAGTGTCAACCCAACACGCCCACCATTGATTGCTCGTGTCCACATTGTTGCTCCTCCAGCAGTTGACAACGCTAAAATCACTATCGCCAAAAAAGCTCGTACTCAGTACACAGTTGACGCCATGATTGCTTCAGGTGCATTGACACGAGACATGGGAGACTTCCTGAAAAGCGTGGCCCGTGGACGTGCCACCATTGTGTTCTCAGGTCTGTCCGGTTCCGGAAAAACAACATTACTTGAAGCAATGAGTCGTGAATTTGATGTATCTGACCGCATTGTTCTCGTTGAAGACACTGAAGAACTAAGCCTTCCCGTATCTGATTTAGTGGCTCTTCGCTCCCACCAAGCTCGACCTGGAGAAGACCTCAACAACAGCATCTCATTAGAATGGTTAGTGCGTCAGGCCAACCGTATGCGACCTGACCGTATCATCGTAGGTGAGGTTCGTGGTGCTGAAATGGCTGAATTCCTTACAGCAGCTAACTCAGGAGCTGATGGTTCCATGACTACAGTTCACGCTTCTTCACCTCAGAAATCAATCAACAAGATGCTCTCACTGTCATTGAAAAGCGACAGCGTGAAAAGTGAAACCTCCATTCTGAGAGATATCGCTTCTACTGTTCAAATCATTGTTCAAATGTCCCTCATCGACGGCCGTCACGTCATCTCCCAGATTGAAGAAGTTTCCGACACAGTAAACCAGAATGGTTTGGGTATCCAGACTTCAACCATCTTCCGGTTCGACCGCAACACTGGAAGATTCTCTTTCGAGAACCGTCCAAGTGATGAATTCCAGATGTTCCTGAAGCAAAGAGGAGTGTCAATTGCCATTCCTACAAACTTCATTCGTCAAGGATACTAACCAGAAAGGCTACCCTTGAACGTCTCTCCCATCCTACAAAAGACATACGCTCAACCTTTAACTCTGGAGCTTTTAGCTGAGCATGTCCCTGTTGTTAAAGCAGGTTATGAAGCGAACGAAAAGATTCGCTCGCTTGGTGATGCCTACAAACCCTCCGATGAAACTGAACGACGTGAATTGACAGAACTACGTAAACAAGTTCGAACAGGTAAAAAATCTCAAGAAACACTAATCTTTTCAGCTTTGCCTCTTATCAAAAATTTGGCTTCAAAAGAGTTCTCACGACGCAAAGCGTGGTCCTCCCGTGTATCCTACGAAGACATCCTTCAGGAAGCTATCAGTGGCTTCATCCGAGGTCTGCTGTCGTACAAGCCAACCTCAACTAAGCATAGTGCCACTAACTACCTTGGACAGTGGGTTGTCACAACCATCCGACGTAAACTCGAAGTGATGGAACATGACTTCTTCATTCCCTACGAAATTGTAGAAAGAAACCGTCGTATTGTTGCTGTGCGTTCACGACTGACCACAGAGTTAAAAAGAGAACCTACAGATACTGAACTTCTTGAGTCATTGAATGATCGTACCCAAAAGCCTGGTAACAAATGGGGCAAAACTGGGGAAGAAGAAACACCTGAAGTAGTTGAAGCACCTACCAAAAGGTCAAACCAATTCACTTTAGAACACATTGAGGCATCCCGACAGTTGACCAGTAAACTGTATGCCATGCAGTCAAACGAACCTGCTGACGCTGAAGAAGAAGGCGTCTACGAAAGATCATCATCCACCTTGTCCGCTTCCGAACCAGCTAATGTTTCAGAAATTGAAGATGCATCAGTACTTGATTCGAAACGAAAGTTCTTCTTAGAAGTGTTCATCCAAATGCGTGTAGGTTCAAAACAAAGAGACATCATCTTACGTTTCTTTGGAATGCAGCCATACGAAGAACAGCAAAACTATCGTGAGATTGTCACCGAAACTGGACTATCCAGCCGTTTTGTGAAGAACGTCGTAATGGGATTCACAACCTACATGGCTCAAAAAGGTGGCATCTTCCATAAGGAACTCCTCAAACTGGACATTGATACAATGTCTGATTTAGATTTAGAATGGCTCATCCCCATCCTTGGAGAGTGGCCTGCCGAGATGAAAACTCCTACCAGCCCACCCACAGTTCTCACCGCCGCCAAATAACTAACCATGATAAGATACTTCTACCATGACTGACCCACAGACCTCTTCTAACGCTGAAGCTGCTGCAGAGAACCGTAAAAGGAAAGCTGCAGCCAAGAAAAAAGCTGCCAATAAAGCAGCTCAGAAAGCTAAAGCCGGTAAAAGCAAAAACCCTCAGAGCGATTCTAAGAGCCTAAAAAACACTGACCGTCCAACCACTCCTGAAGAGGCTGTAACGCCGTTATTTACCCTTCCTGTGCAGCCTGACGAGTGGTTTGTCGTACCTGGTGAGAAGGATGCTGAAGGCAACCTTGTCACACCTGACCGTTTTGTGTTCCTGAAAGAAAATAACGAAATCATTTCTCTTGATTTCACAGAAAAGAACTTCAGTGGTCTGCACACAGTATTGAATAACACCTTCATCAATGAAGACATCATCCCTGACCATTGGAGCATCAACGCTCCTTTAGTCTCTGATGATGACGAAAACAACCCTGTGATGAGCTTATCAAAAAACGGCAAAATCTTAGCTGCAACCAGTCTTGACCAAGCCAGCCTGAAGAAGATGTCCAGAGCAATCAACCGTCACATTGTAAGACCCCCAACCATCACAAAATCTTTCGGGGAATGGTGGCTGCGACACAAATACCTCAGAGTGCTACTCAGTGTAGTGATGCTTCCTATCATCTCACTCATCCTGTACGCACTTGTATGGGGACTCAGCCACTAACTCCATCCACATATGAAGAAAGCCCACCAGAAACGTTTCTGGTGGGCTTTCTTCATATAATCAACCTAAGAATGGTTGGCGTTTGTTCTTCGGAGTGTACTTACGAATGATGAGCTTATCACCCAAACCAACTTCTTTATCAGCGTTTCTAATCATGTTCGCAATAGGTTTATCCGGCGTGAAGTAATACAAACGGGAGTACATCCCACCAGCATCACGATACGAACGAAGGATTCTTTTCCAGTCAGAAGGAGACTTAGGAGTGAGCTCAAGCTCCACCGCGAAATGGTTAGGCGTACCATCTGCGTTACGAGGACGAGTCACCACAAGGTCAGGAACATGTTCACCCGTCTTACCACCAGTACCGTAAACAACGAACAAACCTTCATTGCCTTCTTCAAGCTCAGGTCCTTCAGGGTTCAAAATCGAGAAGTCCACAAGGTCTCTCATCTCAGCAGAACTGCGACCACCACGGTATCTTTTCTGCCCCTGGCGAATCTCACGCTCAGCAATTGTCATCTCACCGTAAGTCAAATCTGACTCCAAAGCTTCCTCACCATACAGGCGAATACCTCCAGGCCAACGGTTCATCACAGGGAAAGGCTCACCGAATTTCTCAGCCAACCCAAGAATGTCTTTGCTGTCATCCGCTTCACGTTCCAGCTCAGCAGCTAAGTTTACAAGACCAATAGTGTGGCGGATTGTACCCAAAGGAATGACCTTCTTGTTCTCAGTGAAAGCCATACCAGAAAGCTCAATACCAGCTTTACGGGTCTGCCATAACGTGCTACCAGCAGCAATCACCTGCCGTTTCACTAAGTCATACTCCTCCAAAGTGCGTAAACGATTGTTAATGGACTGAGGAGTTGAATTCAGTACACGAGCAATCGCATCCACATAAGAGAACTGGTATTTAGTCAAGAAGCGGAGCAAAGTAATGTCACGTTCCTGAATCTGGAAACCTCTGCGACCAGTGTTCTGATTCTTCTTACTGGAGCGTTTGTTCTTCTCTTTCTTGAACTCCTCCCCATCAGATGTGTCCATCAACGGACCAGGTTTCTTCCATCCTGGAAGACGGTCAGGGTCATCTTTACGGTTAGCCTGTTTGTCGTTCTTGAAGTCAAACAACGAATTAATCTGACGTTTGACTGGTGCGGCAGAAGCATCATTGACACCAACATCTAAGTTGATATCATCAGAATCTTCAACCTCAGGAGTCGGGTCAGCAAACAAAGGGTTCACTGAACGGACAGTTTTTTCTTTCTTCACCTCAGCAGCTTTACGCACAGGTGGTGCCACAACAGCCTCCTGCACAGGAGTAGGAGCAGACTCTTGTAACTCTTCTTCTTCCTCGAACTCCTCAACCACTGGCTCGACCTCAGCAGCTACTACTGGAATAGCAGGTGTAACCACTGGTGGAACATAAGCTTCTAATGGTTCCTCAACTTTATCGTTGACACCTACATCCAAGTTGATGTCATCCTCTTCCACCTGGATAACAGGTTGAGGAGTAGGGACTACTGGAGCATCTTGACGTGCCACTGGGACAGTCTTAGATGCTGGACGGAGTTCTGATTCGTTTTCATTGACACCCAAATCAAGATTCAAATCATCGTTCTCTTCACCAGCAAACATACTGTTAGGTGACACGCGGGGAGTAGCAGAAGGCTCAGGGAAAGAAGGTGCTGGTGTGTCGACCTGCTCACCAATAGGTCTTGGTGCTGGTCGTTTGATTCGTTCAGGTACAGAACTCTTAGGAGAAAAGTCCTCTGTCTCAGTGCCATTACCAGAGCCACCTAAAGAGAACCGTGGGTTGATCTGCTTAGGTGGTTTCGGGTTGAAAGGGTTGTTTGTCATAATGTGTGGGTAGTCTTTCGTAGTTCTGGTAAAGCGTTATGGAAGCTGGAATGGTTGAACGGTTTTCAACAGCTAATCATGTTATCCTCTGTAAACAGTCCTGGAACTGCAAAGAAAACAAAATAACTTATACAGTAAAAATCGGTTCCGTCAATGAAACCAGACCCCAGAAAAGGGAATATAAACCTGGATGTTATACCATTCCTAATATAGTTAACAGCAAGACATGAGTATTCATTTCCTCCCTCTACACAAACCTGACACAGGAGACAAGCTGACACACCAGAAGCGCTAACACGTCCAGTAAGACACTCACACGTATCAAAAGAGTGTACTTTATTATGCAATGATTCACCGATGAAACCATCGATACAAGGTTCATTCCACAAGCAACCAGTAACAAGATGCACCTCCATGTGAGAAGCAGCCACATTATAAACACTCTGGTTTGTTCCATCAGCAGGCTCAGTAGTTACTTTCAAAGCTAAATCATTCATCATAAGATAACACTCTATGTGAAGACTCTACTGCAGGGATGAGAGGTCATGAACTGTACAGACCTTGCACTCTGTCCACATGGATTCGGTTCTTGTCATAACCATCACCAACTACTACAGGGAACCCAACCCATAACGTCTGAGGCTTTTCTCCTTCTACCTGTTTGCCGGCACGACGTACAATCAGTGTGTGTGATGAACCAGGAGGCAGCACAAAGTTGAAGCATTCAACACTGTTTCTCTGTCGAGGATTTTTCATGTAACGACCTGTCTCAGCATCCCTCACTTCAGGGTAAGGGTACACCTCCCAGATGCGTTCACGGTTAGCATGTTTACCACCGGACATCATCTTCACAGGGTATTCCTCTGTCATCAAAGCCCTCAACTCATGAGTGGAAACCAGCTCCAGCACACGTTCAACATCCACATCACCGTACAGCGAACCAGCAGGAGTGTACCTGTTCACCATGTGTTTATAAGCACCGTCAGTTCGTTTCACAACACAGAAATCATCCGCCACGTTGAACGACCAGTGAGACTGGAATCGATTCTTTACTAACACATCAGTGTAGCGAGGCACCGCTAAATCAACTCCACGTCGTTTGAAATGAACCAGCTGTAAGTTCTGGTAACTGAAACGTGTAGCGAAATCAGGTCGCTCAAAAACAATAGTTCCATGCTGTGCACGGTTCTTCACCACATGGTCAGGAGTCAAAGTAGCCAGGCGTGGGAACATGCCACCCACCACCCATTTAGTGAAATCAACTTCATTATGGTGAGCAAAATCGTAAGGCTCCTGGAAAGCTGTCTTGTTCTCAGACCATTTCTCCCGCAAAGGTTTATGCTCCTCAGTCCAGTCTTTCTCCTTAGTGAAAAGAGGCGTAGAGTCATTCCGTGTACCGTTCACACCAGCACGGTAGAGGTTGCTCATCAGTACCCAACCATACTCAGTGAGAACCTCCACATCTTCAGGAAAACCTCTCATCACAGGCTGCCATTTCAACTCATCAGGGACACCAGGCTTAGTGTAACCTTCATCCCTTGCTTGTAAACCAGCCATCATACAACCTTCCGTAAAGAACCAACCATGAACAAAAACACACCAACAAAACCGTCACACATAGCAACCATACTCATCTTCAAACAACAACGAACTGTCCAATTCATCACGAGAAAAGAACTCGAAATAGCAATCAAAATCTTCTGCAGGAACCTCTTCCAGTAAAGAAAAGCTATCCAAATTAGAAGTAAAAGAAGCGTCACAGCCTTCCAAAAAACTATTCATCGAGCTCTTCGAAGACCCTATAACGATTAGGTTGCAGCTTTCAAAACCACTCACTGAAGCCTCCATCAAGAAAGCAAAACGGTCATCAAAACCATCCAGGACTGCTTGATTAGTTTTCTCATAAGCATTCACAGAAGATGAAATCAGACCATCAGACGGCCATTCACATACTCCATTCGACACTTCTACGAGCTGACCAGTGAATAGAATAACCGTCGTATCAACCGTAATAATGCAACCTGGACCGCCAACACAAACAACATATTTAGCATCTTCGTAAAGCGAAACAATGATGTACTGTACATGCTCGCTAAGATGCAGACACCCACGTAGGAAAGCTATAGAGTGTAACCCCTCCATAGAAGAACACGCAGACACTAACACATCTAACACAGGGGAGATACAAGCGTTACTTTTCTCTGTTATAGGAACTTCTCCATAAGAACGTAGTACATAATCAATACTCTTCTTTGAGGAATGCAAGGGAGAGTGTATAGAGAAAAGCACTGTATAGCATAGAGAGGTAACACTGTGATATGCAACCATCATGTAAGAAGCATCAGGGGAAGAAACGAATGTGTGTAGAGGGTTCGTCTTGAGGGGGAGACCAGAGGAAGGGGAGGGAATCATAGGGGAAGAATGAGAGGGTTGGTGGGCAGAGTATGCATGGTAACCATTGCAGTTCATCATCACTCCTTTCTCAAAACGCCCTCCTGTAAGCGTTTCTAACACGACCAAAAACATGGGGTAAAAGGCGCCTCGTACATAGTGAGAAAGCCTGATACAGCGGGGAATACGCCCTAAACAGAGGGTATGCAAAGGGTATCCATTGCTCATGTGTATATCGGTGTAAAACCCCTGCAAATAGTGCTATTCACACTGGCTGCACGAACACCGTGAATCCTAAGTGCCGAACATTGCTGTTTAGCCTTATAAAATCAACCATCTTTTATAACAATGTGGTGAATAAACACTTACATCACCACTCAACCTCCATAGAATAATAATAAAGAAAAAGCTCCTGTGTAAATACACATTTACACATCCCGTATTACACACGGGAACATACCTGCCTGGCAGGACCACATGACCAGTAATGCACACATAAGAATGCTTAAGTTCACCACAGGTGAACACCCTCACGTAAACTGAAGTTTACTAACACCGCTCACGTACCGTGAACAAACGAATGCTTGTGCTTCGCACCCTCACAAGAAGGAAGGAACGTCACGTTACCGAGATGGTACAGTGAGTACCGGCTAGCCGCTTCGCGTCTGGTCACCCTGAGAGGAGAGATGACTGTTCTGGAGAATGCCTACTGCGTAGAGACCGTGCCTGCCGCACAGGGCGGTCGCTTCGCTCCCTGGTCGGGCTGTGCCCTCCGGACAGCTGCGCTGTCCCCCTGTGCTGAACCCTCCTTCGGAGGGTTGGATGCTTCTCTGCAGAATCGTGTTGCCCTTCGGGCTGAACGCTGGCGCGTTCCCCTCCACTTCGTGGAGGAACACGTTTCTTCCGTTTCGCATCCTGCAGGCACTCGTTGGTAGGGTGGGGTGTACCGCACTTTACAGATGGTAGCAGGTTGCTGTGGGCAGAGTGTGGGCAGGGTGTGAGCTGTTGTTCACATGACCTGCTGTTCCAGAAAAAAGAGAGAGGGGTGTGACGAACATGGTTCGTCAGATGAGCACCGCTCATCAGCAGAGCAGAGCTCTGCAGCCAGCTCCGCTGGCTCGGCGGCGGCCAGCTCCGCTGGCAGCAACCCGGAGGGTTGCAAAACCAGTCACACTCCACAGCCCCACACAAACCCTAACGCTGGCAGCCACCGGCTGACCCTGCCACCGGCAGGGCAAGCGCAGCGCAGCAGCAACCCTGTCGGTGGCAGGCGAAGCCGGAGCGGCACGCTCCCGACGCACAGCGTCAGGGCACAGCCCGGAGCACAGCGACACCCAGCGCAGCTGGGCACAACCCGCAGGGTTGCAGCAAACACCTGCGAACACAGAGAGCACCTGTCGCAGGGCTAAAAACAGAAGAGCGTAAACGCCTCCCTCCGAAGGTACTCACGTACCATCCTTCCGGTCGAAACACAGCATCGGTCAAGACGTACATGCTGCCTGCGGCAGCACCCCACGCACCATGCGTTCCTACACCCAGTATCCGTGTCAGGTCCTGCATGCAAAGTGTGCAGATGGTACACACAGCTACCATGGGTCATGGTTAAATTAAGAGAAGAAGAAGGTGTTGGTTAATTAAGGGGTTTGGTTAAATAGCTGCTGAAGCTGTGAAGAAAATGTGAGGCGAGGGGCTTGTGTTTTGGGGCGGGGTGTGGTAGGCTTGTTTGTGGACTTTTTTGGTGCGAAGTTATGCACAGGGACATTTTTTCGACAGTATGTTACGTAGGGGTGGAGGGGTGTCCCCCTTGTGTGGAGAGCGAAGTTCTCCCGTCCCGTTTCAGTCCGAGTAGGGCTGAGAGCATCCACCCTTGGTTGGTTCTCCCCTACGTGGAAACGTGTATGGGTGTGCTGCTTCTCTTCTCTTGTTGGCTTACCCTTTAGGGGTATTGCCTCCCTGTCTTGGGTGCTTGCTCTTCGGGTGTTCTCCCTCTTGTGTGCTGGTGTTCCTTCTTGGTGCATCTGCATGCAGGAGGGAGTGCGTTGCTTCTTGGTGAAGCTGGAGTAGCGAGAGGTGATGGATCGAGCTCGTTCGTGTTGGGGACATTTTTTTGACGGTAGTTGGGCATGGCAGGAGGCGTGGGTGAGGGTGGATCGAGCAGGGTTGGGAGGGGTTTCCCTTCCCGTCCCGTGCAGTCCGAGTAGGGCTGCTTCTTAGAGGGTGACCTTGGTGATTCTCCCCTTGGTGATTCTTCCTTTGGTGGTTCCTGTGTTGGGTGTCTTCTTCTGCTGTTGCTGCTTGCTCTCTGTGTGTTCTTTGGATGCACGGGGAGCTGGCTGTGTCGGTGAGCGGGTGATGTTGTTGTGGGGTTCATGTATCAGGAGGAGGGCAGTATCGGATGCCCTGCTGGTTGGGGACATTTTTTTGACGGTGTTTTGTTTGTTGCGTGTACGCCTGCAAATGGAACGCTGGTGCATCTGCGGGTGGGATGCTTCGCCTTTGAGGGTAGGCGGATGTGCAGTTGATGAGTCGTCTTATGCCGACCAGAACGTGCAGAGCTGCTATTCCCCTCGGTGAGCTGTACGTGTTCCTCTTCAGGCATGCGTGTTGATCTTGGGTTCAGGCTGGTGGGTTTCCCCTCTACGGGAGGGCGTTCCTTGCGTCTGCGTCTACGGGGTTCGCTGTATTGGATTGGAGAAGGAGAGGGGCAGTATCGGATGCCCTGCTGGTTGGGGACATTTTTTTGACGGTAGTAGGGAAGTGGTTCGCCGGCTTGGGGAGGGTGGGTTGACCTTCAGGTGTGGCGGTCCAGGTTGGTTCTCCTTCTCTGGGTGTTCTCTCTGTGTGGAGAGCGGAGTTCTCCCGTCCCGTGCAGTCCGAGTAGGGCTGCTGGGAATGGGTGATGCCCTACACGTCAGTCTGTGCAGGGCTTCACTGTGTGGGGTGTTCTATTCGGTTGTGGGCAGGGCATGCCTGTATCCCCTCCTGCTGTGAGTCATAGGCAGGAGGGGATACAGCAGGTGCGGGTGTTACTTGGTCACCATGTAGTCGTTCAGCTCGGAGAAGGTTGCGTCAGCGGCAGTCTTGTCAGCTGTTGCCTTCTGGCTGGCTCGGAGTTCGTGGAGGGCGAGGAGTCTTGTACGCACCAGGACCAGGGCGTCTCGGTTCTTCGAGGTCAGGGTAAGGTCTTCGATGACGATTCGGTCACCTTCGGTGCGGGGACCGTAGTGGCTTGACCCGATGCCTTCAGTGCTGAGCTGGTTGAACGCTGCTTCGTCGCTCTTCAAGAACGTGAGGTCAGTGTAGAAGTGGGTGGTGTACTCGTCGCGGTCTTCGTCCCATACGACAGCGGAGGCTTCGTAGTCGCCCTCTTCAGGAGTACCGCTCTCCCTGAAGGCGATGTCTTCGAGGATTTCAGATTCTTCCTGTGCTGCTTGCTTCTTCTTGCTGAACCACATGGTGTTCTCCTGGAAAGTTGGGGGTGGGTGAGGGGAGCGGTTCTCCCGTTGGTGCTTGTGAGTCTACTCTGGTTCAGCTATGAGTGCAAGTGCTTACTGGAAGGAAAGAGGGGTGGTATCGGATGCCCTGCTGGTTGGGGACATTTTTTAGACGGTAGGGAGGATGTCAGTGGATGCCAGTGAAGGGGCGTGCCAGGTACACCCTGCATCCATCTTGCACAGGGTGTACCTGGTTCTGGCTACTTGGTGACGAGTTCGAAGAGGAGCTTGTCCTGCTGCTGTAGTGCGTACTGCTCCGTACGGTGGCAGCTGAGGGCGGAGGTCTTCATGCGGAAGGCTTCCACTTCGCTCTGGTTCTCCCCGTGGGCGTAGTAGCTGGTGTGCTTGGTGTAGCCGCCTTCCAGCTGCAAGCGGAGAGAGGTGACCGTGACGTTGTGCTGCTGCGTGAGCTGAAGGAGGAGGTTGTTGTCCTCTCCATGGAAGATGACTCCGTGGAGTGCTACCCCGTACTGTCCTGCATCAGGTCCGTCTGGGATGACGGCAGCGGGGAGGTCGAGGTTCGACTGGTATCCGTCGCGGTTCTCAGGAGCTGGGCTTCCATGGCGAATGTCCAGGGGTTGGGTGGAGGTTTGTCGTTTCTTACGCAGTCCGAACATGGTGTCTCCTAGAAGTGGGGTGGTAGGTCGGGGTTGGTTTCTTAAGGAGAGCGTATCACTTGTGTTGACACGATGCAAGGAGTGAGGGGTGTGCGTTTTGGATGGTTTGACCGATCAGTGTACAAGGGGACATTTTTTTGACGGTAGCAGGGAAGTGATTCGCCGGCTTGCAGGGGAAGTAAGTCAGCCTGGTGGACGAGGAAGGAGTGGAGAGCGGAGTTCTCCCGTCCCGTGCAGTCCGAGTAGGGCTGCTGTGTTCTTTCTGGTTCAGCTGCTGGTCATGGCTATCCCCTGGGGGAGCTTGTGGGCAGCTGGTGAACCAGTGCAGGTCTGTCAGGTCGGGTTGGTGTCCTGTCAAGGTTCGTATCCGATGCCCTGCTGGTTGGGGACATTTTTTGAACAGTAGGGAGTGACAGCTGAGGACTTGTCCGACGAGTGAGCTGTACTGCGTGCTGGCTTAACGCAGGGCAGCCACCCCTGGGAGAGGGTTACTCTCGGAGGGGTGGCTGTGGAGCTGATGAGGGTATCAGTCGTCGGGTCGCTCGTGACCGTGGCTGTTGTAGTGGCTGTCCCAGAGGAACACACCATAGGCGGTCTTGATGCGGACAGGCTGCTCCCAGAGGTTCTTCTCTGTCCAGGTGCTGAAGAACTTCTGCACAATGGGAGAGTCATTGGTGAGGCTCGGGTCTTCTCCGTGGAGTTCCTGGTAGTAGGCAGCCAGGTCGCGGCTGTACACGTAGGGAACGTCGGAGACGTAATCCTCTTCGAGATAGGTCATAGTTGTTTACCTGTTCAGTTGGGCGAGGTGGTCAGTGTCTTAGCGGGCGGCTCGTGAGCTGGCAGTGCGGCGGGTGCGGCGGCGGAAGCTCTTGACTGCGAGCAGGAGGAGACCGCTGGCGAGCCAGGTCTCAGTCATGGGGAGTGTGAACCCTGTGAGGAGGAAGAAAGCTGCGATGATGCCGAAGGTC
>Ga0308157_10003714_pt1 | contig 21635 bp, 28 predicted proteins | sample PhyBR1_FD_201035 | JGI IMG/M metagenome (GOLD analysis project Ga0308157, IMG submission 201035) | Phyllosphere microbial communities from UC Gill Tract Community Farm, Albany, California, United States - DLSLB.R1 | ecosystem: Host-associated > Plants > Phyllosphere > Unclassified | place: USA...
GCCTGTCCAAAGCGTGCACATCCGCGCTGTACGGGCTAAATTAAATGATAGTGCTAAGTATGTAGAACTGTCTGTAGAGTGCTTGCGGACGCGGGTTCGATTCCCGCCGCCTCCACCAACCAACACTCCAGGTCAATCCAACGACCTCTAAAACCCGCCTTCGAGCGGGTTTTTTCATATGGGGAGTCCTCTAAGTTGGGGTAACATAGTCCAAACACATCTAAACGCGGTCGGGGGTAACTCTACGGGGTAACTAAGATCGCAAAGACGGACTTACCCCAAATGCCGCTAACCGATATCGCAATACGCAACGCCAAGCCAGGGCCAAAGCCCGCCAAGTTCTTCGACGAGCGCGGCCTGTTCCTGCTCGTCACCCCTGCCGGCGGCAAGTGGTGGCGCCTCAAATACCGCTTCGATGGAAAGGAAAAGCTTCTTTCATTGGGCGTGTACCCTGACGTCGGCCTGAAAGATGCGCGCGAGCGGCGCGACGCTGCGCGCAGGCAAATTGCCGACGGGATCGATCCGAGTTTGAACCGGAGGGCCGAAAAATCGCTTCGGCAGCGCCAGGTGGCAAACAGCTTTGAGCTCGTGTCGCGCGAGTGGTACGAGAAGCATGCACCGAACTGGGTCGCGTCTCATGGTGACCGAATCATCCGGCGCCTGGAAAGGGACATCTTCCCCTTTATCGGCAAACGCCCTATCGGCGAGATTGCGGCGCCTGAGCTACTGGACGTAGTCCGGCGCATTGAGGCGCGCGGGGCGTTGGAGACTGCCCATCGGGCCCTCAGCAACTGTGGACAGGTCTTTCGGTATGCCGTGGCCACAGGGCGAGCAACGCGAGATCCGTCAGGTGACTTGCGCGGCGCCCTCCCCCCAGTCAAAGGCGAGCACTTCGCAGCAGTAACCGAGCCCAACCAGGTTGGCGCCATCCTTCGTTCAATTAACGACTACCAAGGCACGCCCACCGTCGCGTGCGCTCTTCGGCTCGCCCCGCTCGTCTTCGTCCGCCCGGGTGAACTGCGAGCAGCTGAATGGGCGCATATTGACCTGGACGCAGGCGAATGGCGCTTCACGGTGACCAAAACCGGCACGCCTCACATTGTCCCGTTGGCTACCCAAGCTGTTGCCATTCTCCGTGAACTTCACTCCTCTACCGGGCACGCCCGATACGTTTTTCCAAGTGCCCGCACGAGTACCAGGCCAATGAGTGACAACGCCATTCTGGCTGCGATGCGCCGTATGGGGATCAGCAAGGAAGAAATGAGCGGTCATGGATTCCGTGCGATGGCACGCACGATCCTTGATGAAGTCCTAGGCTTCCGACCCGACCTAATCGAGCATCAGCTTGCACATGCGGTGAAAGATCCAAATGGCCGAGCTTATAACCGGACAGCACACCTACCTGAACGACGCAGAATGATGCAGGAGTGGGCAGATTATCTGGGCAACTTGACGTCAGGTATAGAAACGGCTGCGACCTGAGATCGCTGATAAGAACCAGCTGCTGAACCAATAGCTAAACATGAGGCACGTAATGCAACAACCGATTCACTGGGATTTCGCAGAGACTTTCTCTGGTCGAGACGCGACGTTTTTAATTGCAGGCTTTGATCCTTCCTCAAACAGCCCAGAGGATGCTTACAAAGTTCAACCTGTATTGCAAAAATTGAAGGAAGCGTATTACTTAGCTTGTGCTGAAGTTAGGCACGACCTCGACCATACTCGTGCCGAGTACGACCGATGGACTGGTCTCCATCAGCATAGGTATGAAAAAGCTGAACTTCTAAGCGTGAAGCTTGAGGGAATGATCAACAATTTCATGAACTCTAGCTTTGTGGCAAATGGACATCTTAGCGAGCTTCAAGGCCTTGACCGCTACAGTGAAACGTTCGATAGAAAGCATAATTTTCCTCATCTTGATGCTCATGAACGGGCACAGAATGTTTTCACCGCAGCCAAAGAGCAGATGTTCCAATACTGGGAGGAACTTGATTCTCCGATGTACTCACGCCTGCAGATAATCCAACAGGAGATCAGTGCAGCTGAGGGGCGACAAGAGAGGCACGAGATCACATTCAATGAGTACAATTCTATCGTTGGCGAATTGATGTCGGAAAGAGCAATACTACGCTCTGATTTACTGGAACGAACTCGTCACTCGAATCCTGAAATAATGGAGAAATATTCACAAGCATATCAAGAATCCGAGTCTTGGGACAAGCAACTATCTGATTGGAATGATGGAATTTCCAGCAAAGAAGATTTGCTACGCGAGAAGCACTGGCACTTGTACACATCAGCAGTCAGGGAGGGTGACGATTGGCAGGCCGTATATATACATGAATTCGATAGTCAACGATTTTCCAGAAGCGAATTGTGCCGCTGGCTTTCCGATAACAATTATCCGACACGCTATCCGTTTACCACGATTCAGCCGACTCTCAAAAATAACATTGCAGCCAACCAGCGGAATAGCCTGCTTCTACTAGTAGCTGCGCTTGCGAAGGAATGTAAGATCGAATGTGAGGACCGCCATGCGGCTGCAACGATTTCGCGTATGGTTGATGGACTTGGAGCGTCAGTGAGCTCCGAGACTGTTCGCAAGTACCTTGACGCGATCCCTGACGTCTTGGCAAGGCGCTCTAAATGAACTATTTTCTCGAATTCGACTTTGCAAAAATCGAATTCGAGAACAGCGATATCTGATGTGAAGAAGATAGACCCCATCGACCATTACGGTCCAACTTCGATGGGAGCCTATCAACATGAACCAACTACCTGCAACCGGCTTTGTCCGTGTTTCCCAAATCGTAGGCCGGCCCAAGGCCTCGCCTCCTATCCCCCCCATCATCCCTGTAAGCGAAGCTACATGGTGGGCCGGCGTCAAATCTGGCCGCTTCCCAGCGCCGATTAAGCTTGGATTGAAGATAACTGCGTGGCGCGCCGAAGATATCCGCGCTTTCATCGCCAAGCAGGAGCCAGGCAATGCAGGCGCCTAAGTCGATACGACAAAGCCGCTTCACCCCAGCTCGGCACGCCGCCGAGCAGCCGCCTCAGCGCTTCTTCGGACGTCTTACCTTAGCCAACATCTACGGTGGATGGTGGGCGAGTGCGCGCGATGGGTTCTTCACCGTGCGTTGGGGCCGTTTCTTCGCCTATCTGCATCAGTTCGATGCTGAGAGTCAGGCCGCCCTGGTAAAACAGTGCGCGGCTGGCGAAACGTATCGTGATGGCCCTAATAGCCAGCCCCAGGAAGGACACCAACATGCGTGACTTCGGCAAGGTGCATACATCGTTCTGGACGAGCACCACCGTGCGAGGCATGTCGGAGGATGGACGCACCCTGGCTTTCTACCTCTTGACCTCGCCTCACGGGACCATCGCAGGGGTGTTTCGCCTCCCTGACGGCTATGCGTGCGATGACCTGCAGTGGGAGACCCAGCGGGTGCAGGCTGCATTCCTAGAACTGCAGCAGCACGGCTTTGCCTGCCGTTGCCAGATCACGAAATGGGTCTGGGTCATCAACCATTTTGAGTGGAACCCACTGGACAACCCGAACCAGAAGAAGGCAGCCAGCAAGGTCGCCAACATGGTGCCGGGAGGATGCTCATGGGTCGATGAGTTCTTGATGGGTTGCGGATCGGTTTTCCAACTGGATGGCGTACCCCAACGCAACCCTTCTGGAACGGTTACACAAACCCTTTCGCAAGCCCCTTCGAAACCCTTCCCGAATCAGGAGCAGGAGCAGGAGCAGGAACAGAAGCAGCAGACAACTACTACTTCGGCACATGAGCCAGCAATCGACCAGCCAGTCCCAGCATGCGCCATGCCTGCGGCACCGCCGGCTGACGCCGACGATGTGCACGTGTGCCCGCTCAGCAATCTGGTTGCCTTGTACCACGAGTGCATGCCGATGAACCCGCAAGTGAAGATTCTTAACGAGGCCCGGAAGAAAGCGATCCGTGCTCGCTGGAAGGAAGCGGCGCTCCTGGATGCAAAGCCATTTGGCTACACCACCAAGGCTGAGGGCCTGGCCGCATGGCGAGTGTTCTTCACCGTGTGCGCGGACTCCACCTTCTTGACCGGCCGCGCGCCGACGGCGCCAGGCAAGCCGCCCTTCGTCGCCGACATCGATTTCATCTTTTCACCCAGTGGCTTTGCCAAGACGCTGGAAAACAAATACCACAGGGATGCCGCATGACTATGACCACAGGACAATTTGAAGCGCGCATGGTCGCGCACGAGCAAGAGCAGTCCGTACTGGGCGCGCTCCTCCGCGTCAACAACGCAGTTGATGCAATCGGGGATCTGAAAGCCGAGCATTTCTTTTCGCTGACGCACCGTGCGATCTTCAAGGCCATCATGCAATTACTGGCAGCGAACCAGCCGGCTGACGTCATCACTGTCTACGACAAGCTGCAGGGCCAGGGGCTGGAGGGCGCTGACATGCAGTACCTGAACGCGATGGCGCAGAGCACGCCGTCCGCTGCCAATATCCGGCGCTATGTCGAGATCGTGCTCGACCGGGCCATCAAGCGCGAGCTGGTCGAGATGGCGCACGACGCGATCGATGTGGCGCAGCACTCGCCCAGGGATGCTGCCGATCTGGTCGATGAGTTCGCTACTCGCCTAGAAAAGCTTGGCCAGTCTGGCGCCCAGGGCGAACCGGAACTGGCGGCCGATGGCCTGCTGGAGCACGTGGCGATGATCGACCGGATGTATCACGGCACCGACTCGTCAGCGATTACCACTGGCCTGCCAGAACTCGACCAGGCACTGAATGGCGGCCTGCGTCCTGGTTGGCTTGTAGTGCTAGCAGCGCGACCGAAGATGGGCAAGACAGCGCTCGCATTGAACATCGCGAACCACGTCGCGAAAACCGGCGTGGCCAAAGTGCTCTCGCTGGAGATGTCGAAACGTGAGCTCCACAACCGGAATCTGGCAAGCCTTGGAGACATCGAATTGTCGCGCCTGGGTGATCCGAAGCTAATGAGCAAGGACGACTTCACGAATCTCACGGAGGGCATCAAGAGCATCGGGAAGCTGCGCCTGTACTTGGACGACGACGCTGGCTTGACGTTGTTGCGCGTGGCCGCCAAAGCCAAGCAGTTGAAACGCAAGGCCGGGCGCCTGGATCTGCTGGTGGTCGACTACCTGCAGCTGATGAACGGGCCTGGCGACAACCGCAATGCCCAAATCGAGGCGATCACCCGTGGCTTGAAGAATTTGGCCAAGGATCTGGAGTGCCCGGTTCTGCTGCTGTCCCAATTGAACCGCAAGCTCGAGGACCGCCCCAACAAACGCCCGCAGCCCTCTGACCTGCGCGACTCGGGTTCGATCGAACAGGATGCCGATGTTGTGGTCCTGCTGTATCGCGACGAGGTATACAACACAGACAGCCCCGACAAGGGCATCTGCGAGGCCAACGTGGCGTTGAACCGGCACGGTCCGACCAAGGTAGTACCGCTGGCCTATATCGGCGAATACGTGCGGTTTGAGAGCGTGACTCGGTCCTGGCATCCGCCAGTGCCCAAGACGCCGCCGAAAGTTACTGGGCGCAGGTTCGAATAACCGGCCCTGCCAAGTCAATGTGCGTGAGCAGTATTACGACCAGGTCGTAATACATCTCGACGTCGACCTCGCCGCACGCATTGCGCGTGCGCGCGACGGGCCTGGCTGCAGCACAACACGAACCGCACAACAAAAACAGTAGAACGGGATGTCGATGAAACAGCAAACGACGAAGGAACGAATCGCCAATTGGGCCAGGTGGGCGCGCGGCGGCGCGCCGGTCGCCTCCTCCAAGAACCTGACTGGCACTGGGAACGTCTGCGATCGGATGCGCATCGCGGCCGAGGGCGCCCTGTTTGTCGCGAACAGCGGCGATCGGCTGGACGGCGAAGACGCCGCGCGGGTTGAGCAGGCGTGGAAGCGGCTCACGCCCATGCATCGCGAGCTGCTGCGGTGGCACTACATCCGGAACGCCAACCCACAGATGATCTGCCGGCGCCTGGGCATCAAGCCACGCCCGACAAGCATCTTCGACATTGAGCTGGCCCGCGCCGAGGCAGAGTTGACGCGTGTGTTGGCTACGCAGGCCAGCGAGGCGCCAGGCCTTGCACGGCCGCGCATGGTTTCATGAGGGCGTCGCCATGGCCACCGCTTCCGACGCAATCCTGATGATTCTCGCAGAGCTAGACCACAGCACCCAGCCACCGGACTCGGTAGAGACATTCCGGCAAATGCTGCTGCAGAAGATGACTGACACGATGACCGAGGGGGAGCGCCGGGTGCATTTTGCGCGGCACCTTCTCGGGCTGGGCACGCCTCGTTCGATGATCCGCGCCCGCCTGGAGGTCCGTTACAACGTGGGCCGCACGCAGGCATATCGCGACATTGAACAGGCACTGCAACTGTCCCTTCCGAATGGGACAAAAGAGCGTTTTACTGACACTTTCCAATGAACAGGAGTTACCCATGGAGTTCGTTTTCTTCGGCGAGGAATTGCCAAATCTTGCCCCCGACATCATCGGCCACGTATTCGACGCCGAAGGCGAAACGTGGTCCAGCATGCTCGATGTCACCGTCGCCCTCATGGAGGGGAAAGACATCACGGTGCGCCAGGCCTCCGCGACGGAGCTGGCCCGCGCCGAGGCGCTGATCCACCTGCATTTTGCCGGCCTGCAGATTGTCCAGTGCGCGCATTGCCTGCTGGAGCAAGAGGGCCAGGACGCCGCCAATACTGCCGTGAACCGAATGCTTGAAATGTTCCATTCGGCCGATGACATGACGTATCACCTTCTCGATCAGTAAGGGGCTGTCATGGGACTTCTCGACGGATTGATCAACATGACACCGGAGCAGAACAGGAGCCTGATGGCAGCATCGGCAAAGATGCTCGAACTGTCCGGACCATCACGCACGCCGCGCAGCTTCGGGCAGATTGCTGGGGCTGCATACGGCACCTTCAATGACACCATGGACGAGCAGCAGCAGCGCGCCGCGCTGCAGCGTCAGCAGGCGATGACGGAACAGATTTTAGGCTGGAAGGCCAAGGACGCCGAGGCCGATTACGGCGCCCAGCAAGGCGGGCGTGAGCGTGAGGCACGCATCGCAAAAAGATTGGCGGGCATGTTCGGCAGTGGCGCTGATGCCGGCGGCGGCGATCCCGGCCAGGGCTTGCCGAACGGTTCCCCTCAAATGAGCCAGATGACGACACTGACTCGCCACGGCATGACCCCTGGCCAGGCCGCCGCGATCGCTTTTGGCGGCGGGGGCGCGCAGGGCCAGCAAGGCATGCCCGACGTGGGTAGTCAGGAATGGATGCAGGGCATCCAGCAGCAGGCAGGCATGGCACCTGGTGGTATGGCTCGCCCAGGCGCAGGCCCAGGTGCCGGCCCAGGTGGCGGCCCGATCAGTGGGCAGCCCGCGCCGGCACCTGGCCAGCCAGACTGGTTCGCCATGGGTATGCCGCCGCAGATTGCACTGGGCATGCAGCGCGGGAAGAAGGTCAACCGCACTCAGGAAATGGTCAGCAACATGATGACCAAGGCGCAAATCCAATTTGAGGAGGGAGACTCTGCCGGGCTCGAGAAGACACTCGACCAGATCCAGAAGTTCCGGCCGAATGCGATCTGGAAGGAAGTGCGGCAGGGCGGCAAGGTGGTCAACATGCCATTCTTCGATGATGGCCTGCCCGGTGAGGCATCAGAAGCGGAGGTGGCTGCAAAGCTGCACTGGCAAGACACCGGCCCGTCTACTTTCGGCCTCGACGCTTACGACGGCTCGATCAAGGCCCGGCTCCCAAATGGCCTGTCGCCATCGGCAGCGGCAAGCAATGCCGTGGCGCGCGACAACCTTGCGCTGTCACGCGATCGCTTTGCGTTTGATCGCCAGCAGGCAGGTCGACCCGTATTCAATGAGTCGATGGGCGGCTACATGATCCCTCCATCACCACAGAACCCAGCCGGCACCTTCATTCCATCGCCAGGCCGCCGCAACCCCAAGATGACCGAAGACCAAGGCAAGGCAACCGGTTGGGTGGTGCAAGCTGAGAAAGCCTGGAAAAATATGCAGGCCGTTGCCTACGGTGAAGACGGCAAGTTGACGGATGCCGCGAGGCCAGGCTTCGGAGACGCAGTGGCGGCGCTGCCATTCGGTATCGGCGAATCGTCGGGCAACCACTTCCGAAGTGCGAACCGCCAGAAGTTCATTCAAGGCGCGTCGTCGCTTTCGGAGTCTTTGCTGCGCGCTGCCACTGGCGCCGGCGTCAACCGCGATGAGGCGATCCAAAAGACACGCGAAATCACACCAGTTTGGGGCGACACCGAAGAAGTGATCGCGCAAAAAATGGACGGCATTCCGCTGTACCTTGACTCGTTGAGGGCGCGTGCTGGCCCTGGTGCCGGGATCGCCAATGATGTGCTCGAGAGGGACGCCGCGCGCCAAGCGGAGAAGGCAGGCAGTAAGTTCAGCATCACGGCGCCCAATGGCAAAACCTATTCCTTCCCCGACGCCAAATCGCTGGCGAACTTTAAACTCACGACCGGGATCCGATAATGACAGACTACGACAAAATCGCAGCCCGCTTCGGCGGCACCGGTGCCGGTTCCGGCACTGAATCTGACGCTGATAGATACGAGGCGGCTGCACTGAAGTTCGGCGGTGCGTCGGCGCCCGGTGGCGCGCCAGGCACCGCGCCGCGCCAGCAGAAGGGGACGGCCCGCAGCCTGCTTGAAGGTGGCCTGCTGGGTGCGTCGGACCTGGGCAACACGCTGCTGGGCGCCGCATCCTACCTGCCCGGCAAAGTCACCGACGCGATCCGTGGTGCCCTGCCAGCCGACCAACGCAAGCGTGTTCCCGACATCTCGCAGATCACTCGCACGCGCAATGCCGACTTCGACGCGATCACTGCCGAGAACAAAGACTCCACCGCGTTCACAGTTGGCCGCGTGGGCGGCAACATCGCGGCCACGCTGCCGGTGGGCGGCGCTCTCGGCGCAGGTACGCGCGCTGCGGCGCCGATGCTGGCTGGAGCGGGGATGTCGGCACGGACCGTCGAGGCGCTGGCCAGCGCTCTCGCATCGGGCGGGTTCCGCGTGGGCCAGAGCGCACCACAAAGCGCGGCGCTGACCATGGCGCTGCGCGCAGCAGGCGGCGGTGCCACCGGTGCAGCGGCTGCCGGCCTGGTCAATCCTGATGACGCGCTGACGGGCGGCATGATCGGCGCGGCGCTTCCGCCTGGCGTTGCAGCGCTCGGGAAGGTGGGTCTTTCTGCTGGGCGATCGGCAAAAGCGGCCGTTAAGCCATTTACCCGCAATGGCCAGGCTTCGATCGCAACGGACCTGATCCGCCGGTTCGGTGAGGGCGCGCCGATCGACGTCAACATGTCGCAGTTGGTCCCAGGCTCGATGCCCACGCTGGCCGAGGCGACCGGCAACGCTGGTATCGCTGGCCTGCAGCGCACGGCGCGCGACCTGCGGCCGAACGCCTTTGTCGAGCGGGAGGCATTGAACGCGAACGCCCGCAACACGGCGTTCGACCGCGTGGCGGGTGACCGTGGCGCAATCGAAGCGGCGCAGGCAGCGCGCGACAATACCGCCGAGGCTCTGTACGGCCGGGCATTCACAGCGGACAGCATGCGGCAAGGCCTGGCCCGTGAGTCGCAGCAGATGCGCGCACCGTTCTCCGGTGTCGGCTTGTCGGGTGCCCCAGAAGACTTGGCCACGCCAGGACTGCGCGAACTGATCCAGCGCCCGATGTTCAAGCAGGCCGCCGGCGCCGCGCAGCGCCTGGCCGCAAACAACGGCGTTGAGCTGGCCGACCCGCTGCAATCGCTGCAAGGCCTGCACTACATCAAGATGGCGCTCGACGACGCGCTTAATCCGGCCGCCGCAAGCGCCATGGGCCGCAACGAGACGCGCGCGATCATGGGCATGCGTGACAAGTTGGCCGACGAGCTGGTGAAGGTGTCGCCAACTTACGGCGCCGCGCGGCAGACGTTCGCCGAAATGAGTCAGCCCATCAACGCTATGGAGGCGCTGCAGGATCTGCGCCTGACGGACGCGCGCGGGGACATGACGCTGTCGAAGGTGCAGAACGCGATCGATGGACTGGAGCGTGCCCGCAACGCGCCTGGTGTGCACAAGGCCAAGTCGATCGACGATGGCCAGCTGAGTACGCTCACGGCGATTCGTGACGACCTGCTGCGCCAGGACAAGCTCGGCGCTGGCCGCCCGGCGGGATCATCCACCTTCCAGAACATCGCCACCGACAACATCCTGGCGCAGATGATGCCGGGCAAGCTGGGAGGGTTGGTCAATGGCCGCGTGGGCGACGTGCTGGGCCAGATCGGCAAGCTGGCATACAGCGGGCCGAACGAGAAGATCCGCAACACGATGGTCGACATGATGCTGGACCCGAGCCTGCTACCACCAGTCGCACCACCGCGCCCGCTGACGCTGCAGGAGATCAGGGCTCAGTCTGTTCGCGATCTGCTGGGTTCGGCGGGTTATCGGGCGGCGCCCGTGGTGGGGTCTTCTCGATGAAGAAGCCGTAAATAAAGTTCCCGATGAATGCCAGTACCAACAGGGCAATCGCTTTGTACAGCATGTAGTCGGTCAAACCGGCCTCCAGAGTTGGCAATAGTCGCCCGCTGGCTCTCGAGGCGATCCACATGGTCGGGCCACCCCAGGCCCTCACCCGCACACACTATCACATGACAACAGAGCAACTTAAAAAACCATCACGCCGGTATAGCGCCGAGCTACTGGAGCTGCACAAGGTCCGCATGAAGAATGCCGGGTTCCGCCGCATGTCGGCATGGGTGAGCAATGCGCTGCGCGACAAGCTGGCCCAGGAGCGGCGCCAGGGGGAGTGCACAGGCCGCACCCTTGAGCGCCTGCTGCTGGGGGAGGCGGCCAAGCGCCCCGCATTCGGCTATGGCTCGATGGAGGAGCCGGCGCGAGGAGATGGCCAGTGACGCCATTTATGTCCGACATCGCCCGCGTGCGCATGCATGAGGGGGAAATTCTGACGGCGCAAAATTGTGCCGCGAGATCGGCCGGGCATTCATAGCACGCATCGTGCACGTGCGCGCGTGAGGGTGGAAGGAGTTCCCCTACGCATCGCCCCCGCGCCTGTGCATGCATGAGGGAGTTTCGAGACGGATCGCCCGCGTGCGCGTGTGAGGGCGGCAATAACCGCCGACATCGCCCGCGTGTGTGCATGCGCGCGAGGGGGGCAATATCCGCACCAGTACGCAGGCGCGCGTGAGGGTGGAAATAGCCGTGTCCAAAGAAGATCTGAGTGCCAATGATTGGCAGGGCAACGCCTTGGCGTATGTATAAGCGGGGTAAGTCGGTCGGCTGAACGTTTTGCGAATTGAGCAGGGAAGGTGCAAGAATTGCCGAGGTAAGGCAGCGTGCGAGGGGGATCACTAAAATGTCAGCGACGGACTGCTAACTCCCCCCCGTCGCTGCGGCTCAAGTCGCGATCAACAAGATCTGCTTGGCTGTGTCTGAATGGCTGTGTGAGAATGGCCTAAGTCGGCGTACAGAGAGGGGCAAGTGAGGTTGAAAGCGAAAGAGTTATTCCGTCAGGTCCATTTAGACGCGGAACGAGCTGAAACTACGTGGGTGTGTCAGCACTGCCTGAATGACAGCATGCTCAAGATGCTTGCAAGCGAGCTGCTGGAGGAACGGAAGTGTAGTGCCTGCACAAAGATGACCAAGAATGCTTTAACGCCCGGGCGTATTGCCAATTTTATCCGAAAACACCTGCCGAAGCACTTCGAGCCTGACAACGGGCTCTACCCTGGCTACGAAATGTCACTCGATGACGTGGTGGGGCAAGCCATCGGATGCTGTTCAAAGACTGTCCGAAGAGCCGTTGCGGCGTGTCTTGAGGACATGAATGCTGACGAACACGATTTTTTTTATCCAGGGCAAGAATATTCTCGCAACGTAAGCCCGTTCGAATCCGAGGACCATGAGCGCTGGTATGTGGTCGGTTCGTGGCGCCAGATTGCTTATGAGCTGACCCATGGTCAGCGCTTCTTCAATGACGCTGCACGCACCTTTTTCGAGTTGTTGATTGGAGAGGCACTTGACGCCAAGGCCCCCGACCGACCTGGGGCGCCTGCCTTAGTTACAGCTCATGGTGTTGGCACATCCTTCTTCCGCTCTCGCATCGCTAATGACGAGCGAGAAGCTCGGTCGTTTGCTGAAAATCCTGAGGTTGCATTGGGTGCCGCGCCCAAGGAGCGCGCTGCCAACAATCGCATGAGCCCCGCCGGCATTCCACTTCTCTACGTTTCCCGCGAAATGAATACGTGCATCGCTGAGGTTCGCCCCGCCATTGGAGATACTGTGGTGGTGGGGCGGTTTCAGTCCACGAAGCCGTTGAAGTTCTTCGACTTTACAGCGCTGAATCACTGGCTTGAACATGAACCCTTGAGTCTTTTCGACCCGAACTATCAAAAGCGCAATCAGCATCGAATGCTGCTGAAATATCTGCACGACGAGATTTCGCGCCCGGTCCGAGCCACTGATACAGACTATGTGATGACTCAGGCGCTAGCGGAGTTTATCCGCTATGAGAAAAAGTGGGAGTTCGATGGCATCGTGTTTAAATCAGTGCAATGCCAAGGAGGTGTGAACTACGTGCTTTTCGATCGGGGAGTTCCTGAGAATTTTCATGGGCCTTGCTGGCGTCCAATGTTCCACTTAGAAATCACGACTGCTGCTGTATCCGTGCATATAGTTGAAAGCGTGCATTACTGCCATAAGTCACCCTGAATCGATCATTGCGAATACTCTTAGATCAGGCAGTTCTTGCCGATCACGGATTGTTACGACGCTAAGCTTACGTGCCACTGTTGTCAATGATTGTAATCCCGCTCACCCGACGTGCGCTCCTGCTGTGGGAGGTGGAGCGCTTTCCCGCGCTGGCACTGTACGTCGACCAGTTGCAGCGCATCCTGGGCACCCTGCCCGGCCCACAGGGCGACGTGCTGGAAGCGATCCGCGCGCAGCTCGAGAGCGAACCGTGCGTGAAGGAGCTCCCCCGACTCCCGCCTGGCGCCTGATCGCAGGGGTTTCCGCACGTATCGCCTGAGCACACGCACGAGGGGGATTTTTCCGAGTCCCAAAAAAGGCCGAGCGCCAGAGCATGCATCGAGTTTCGGGAGCAGTACGCGTGCGCGTGCGAGGGGGAATACTTGGAGTCCATGAAAAGGCCGCGCTGGAAAGGGCTTTTCCACCGGCGGCCAGCCTACTCGGACCAATACGCGGCGCGCGTGCGCGTGCGCACGCGCGTGAGTGCGCCATTCTTTCAGTCGCAAAAAAGCCGTCAGCCAGCTGATCATGCCGCGCGTTGCGTGAGGATGGTTCAGGCATGGCCGATAAGCTGCCTCGCCATGGTCCGCCTTCGATGGGCATGGGCCGGCGCGAAGATTTGCAATTGATTGCAAAGGTTGGGTGCCGTGCGGTGTCGCCTACAGATCAGCCATTGCAATCAATTGCAAAGCCTTGACGTCGCGCAGCGCGGCCGTTTTCTGCCGGGTTAAGCTGGTCAAGCAAAGGGAGCGCATGGGTACTCACAGCACATTGTTCACCCAGCCTTTCAGGGTCAAAAAACCCGTAATGGGGACGATTACAGCAAATTTGATGTACACTGCTGCTATGTTCCTTCCAAACTCACACTGAGCGGACGTTCGGGAGCACCAAAATATGGACAACATGTACAACGAAAAGAAAGCTGCCGAAGCTGCAGCTTTTTTCCTTTTCCGTGCTAACGGAAGGATGCCTATACTCAAGCTTATGAAGCTTTTGTACTTGGCAGAAAGATCATCCTACAAACAATTTGGCGAACCAATCATCGGCGATAAGCTTGTCTCGATGCCGCATGGACCTGTTCTCTCTCTTACCTACCAGCACGTGAACGGGGAGAAGAACTCCGTCGAAGGTGGGTGGGATACTTGGGTTAGCGATCGCGCGCACTATGATGTTAGCTTGCAAGACCCAAGCTCTCTTCGTAGTACAGATGACCTGCTTGAACTCTCGGATGATGATGTTTTCGTGCTCGAACAGACGTGGGACCAGTTTGGTCATTTGAACAAATGGCAAATCCGCGACTACACGCACATGTATTGTCCAGAGTGGAAAGACCCGAACGGATCCATGATTCCCATGGATTATGAGGATCTCTTCCGAGCGCTCGACTTCGACGATGACCAAGTAAAGGAGCTTTCGGAACGCTTGGCTGCTACCAGCGCGTTGCAGACCGCGTATAGCCACGCGCGCGCGAATCAATGTGGTCCAGCCGTCGACAAGCTTTATCCGGAGTACGCTTGACTACGCCTTGGTCGCCAACTGCAGGAGCTGGAATTTTAATCCCGTCTGGACCGAATCCTGGGCAGATGCACCTGCACGTGATTTTGAATGATCCAATGCCAATGGAGAGCTTTGGCAACTACGCGTGTGCAGTTGCCTGCTTCTGTTCAGTCCCGCAAACTGGGTTGCCATTTGATCAAACTCGGATCTTTGAGGCTGGATCACACCCATTCTTTGTACGTCAGACGTATGTCGCGTACAAGCATTTTCAGGTGATGCAGTCCCAGCACCTAACGAACTGCATTCAGAACGGGCCTTTCACAGTAAGGGATCCATCTTTCTCAGCTGAGGAAGTGCAGTGGATCATTGAGGGCTATAAGACTTCAACTCGGGTTCCTCGAATGTACAAGGGGCTACCACTCTAGCTTCAAGCCCGCGTCGAACGGGCTTTTTTTACGCCCTCCCTGGCAAGGCAAGATTGGCCCGTGCACGCTTCGCTGGTCGGAGCGCAAATCTGGGGAACTATGACGCAGCGTTGATGCAGGGTGTGCCTGCTGTCGCGACAGCTGTGCAATGGCCCTTGATGTGGCAACGGACTCGATCCGCAAGCAGCTCGAGGACGAGCCATGCGCGAAGGAGCTCTCGCAGCTAGCGCTAGGTGCATAACGGAAGCTTAAGCCGGCACAATTTTGCGCCCGCTGGATGTCGGTTCTCAACAGTCAGGGGCCAGCATTAATTCGCTTGGCTGCGCTTGTTGATGGCCTGATCCTGAACGTTCCGCGCGCGTACGCGAGGGGGAAATGAACCGGCACAGTTTTGTGCCCGTTGAAGTCTTGGCAGTCCGCTTGGCGTTTGTATGTTTAGCTCGCACGCACGAAGGCAAACCCTGCGTGAGGGAGTCCCCCTCCCCTGACTGCCGCCCGGCGCATGAGGGCGTACAACAGCCGCTCATTTGATTGAACTGCCGCTGTCACAGATGAAAGTTACTTCGTAGGGGTGACTATTTTTCCACGGCGCAAGTAGTGCTTGCGGGTGGTCTTGACGCTGTCGTGGCCCAGCAAATCGCTCGCGGCTTGGTCGCCGAGCGCCGTCGAGGTATCGTCGGCAGCTTTCGCGCGCAGGTCGTAGAACCAGAACTCCTTGATCGCGCCGGCCAGCCCCGGGCGCGCCGCCGTCGCCGCCTCCTTCGCTGCGGCGAAGTGATCCTTGAGAATCTGCTTCGTCATCGGCTTGCCGTCGCGCGCCATCAGGATCTGCGCGTGCACGGTCTTGTGAGCCGCATTGCGCACCTGAATGCGTGCGATCAAGTCGGCCAACTGGCCGGTGATGGCGATGCGCAAGCGCTTGCCGGTCTTGCCTTGGTCGATCGCCAGGGCACCGTCCACGATGTCATCCATGCGCGCGCGTAGCGCATCGCCGGGCCGCTGGCCTGTCAGGTAGGCAAACTCCAGCGCATCGCGCAGCGGGTCGCTCGCGACCGCGCGCACGGCGTCGAACACTTCATCGGTCACGTAGACTTCGCTCTTCTTGAGCGAGTGGCCCATGATCCCGATACAAGGGTTCTCCAGATCGGTATAGCCCCAGCCGCGCGCGTAGTTCCACAGCGTAGAGAACAGTCGTTTGCACCGGTTCGCCGTGGTCGGCTTCGCGCGATGCCGGTCCAGAAACTCGCGGATATGCATCGGCTTGATCTGGTCGAGCGGCGCGGCATCGAAGAACGCGCGCAGGTGCTTCATGTCATACCGGTGCGTCGCCTGCGTGCTGGTGGCCAGCGCCGAACGTCGGCGCGGCCACCTTCGCGACCTCGTGCAGCTCCGCGTACTTGCGCAGCGCCGCGATATAGTCGTCCCCCAGCGGGATCTCCTTGCGTGGCTTCTCGCCCGTGTCCAGGTAGTAATACACCTTCCCGCTGCGTTGCACACGCTTGCGTATGTGCGGCGGCAGGTTGGCGTTCGTTGTCGGCTTGCGTCCCACTGATCACTTCGGTGGTTGCCACATCGGCGCAGGCGCCGGGGGCGGTTTTCTTCCCTCAATCGCTGCTGCTGGCACGACGGGTTTACCGACCGCGTTCACCCAGAATGGCAGGCCCATCCGGCGCAGTACCTCAATCTGCTTGGATTTGATCTTGCGGCCGGTAAGGGCGACAAGCTCGTCTTGGGTGAGGAACATGTTCGACATGAGGGCTCCGGTGGCTACTGATCAGGCATATACGCGGCGTCCTTTCGAACGTTCCATGACTTGCCGACCTTTATCGGCTGCGGGTAGATGCGTGCATCATGAACCCACCGCAAAACGGTGTTGGGGTGTGGGGCATGTTCGCCCAGGAGCAGCGCGACCCAAAACGTGAGCGGTATGAATCGCGGCAGCCCGATCATGTCTTCAGGCAGGAGATGCATGGAACCGTACGGCTGCGTCCGTGTCGGGATCGATTTCTCAGCCTGCATCTCAGCTCGATTTTTCAGGACCCACTCGACAAGCGACTCCTTTTTCTTGGCCGGCCGCTTTGGCTTGGGCTTCTGGACGGGGCTTTCGGATGATCGAGAGAGTGCTCTGCAGGTGTACGTCGATAGACCGCTTTTCCGTAGTGGTTGAGGAGCTGGCTGTGCCTCGCCGGACTTAACTTTCGTCAATTGTCCGCGATCGGGCCTTGGGACATCCAGAGCGAAACATGCCTTTCGTATGTCGCCATCCGTCAAGTTGTACTTGCGCGCCACGGCGCTGACGCTCTTTGACCAAACTTCGCGGTGCAGCTCTTCCCGGTCCAAGATCACGTCCACAGCTGTACCCCATCCATGCCTGCTCCATACAATTTTGGAAACACCAGAGTAGCGTAAACCGGGAGCGCAGGTGCGATGCAAACGCCCCAGCGAAGACTTGTCAAAACTTGACATTGATGGCCCGCAGGACGACCTTACGAAACCTCACATTATCCAAGCAGCGGACCTGACAAAACCTGACATTGACCAGCAGGTGCGCAATGGCCGACCCCAAGGTTTCCGCAAGGGTTGAGCAGCTGCGCCTCTGCCTCGCCAACGTAAAACAAAGGTAAAAAATGGAAGGCCCGACCGCGCGACGTAAGGGTTTTACGACTTGGTCGTAATACTCGGAGTCCATAAAAAAGGCCGCCTTCCGCCTGATGGCCGACAGCAACGTTTCAGCAAGGGTTGAAGTCGGAGGTCAAGGTTAGGGCAAGGGTTGAGCTGGAACCTGAAAAAACCTGAAACTTAAGAAGCCGCGCCTGTTAGCAAATGTTAGTACGCGCAAGTTCAGCGGCTGAACAGCCAGCTGCAGAAATTGACTACGGCAGGATAAGGTAGTGGCACAAATGAAATACAAACGCCTCGACTGCGAGACCATTTCGCGCACGTGCGCGAGGGCGGCCGGCACGACATGCGGCCGGACTAGCGACGCAGTCGGCGCCGGCTAATCCTTGTCCTGGTACTTGCTGACCCACGCCAGCACCTCAGCAGCGCGGTACAGTCGCGGGCCGGCGGCGGTCGGCAAGCGAATTGCCTTCGGGAAGTCTGGCAAGCAGACAATGCGGTTGCGCACTTGGCTCTCATTTCGCTTCAACAGGCGCGCGATCGTGGCCACGTCCCACAGGTCGATCTCGAACGGGATAGGCGGCGGCAGCTGCGTAGCCAAGGCGCTGACCAATTTCTTGATCAGCGCGTCATCGATTACCGGCCCACATCCCTCGTTGATCGATTTGTCGATCCAAGTTTGGATCGGCTGATTTTCCATCCAGGCCCGGACATCGTCGACCCGCCATGCGGTAACGCCGGCCGAGAGTTTCACCGGCGCTGGGAAGGTCTGCGCCTTCACCTTGCGCCACAGGGTCGCGGCCGAGAATGGGACGCCGCCTGCCAGCAGCTGGGCCTGGCGAACATATCCGGTGGACGGCAGTGTCATTGATTGCGTCATCTCGTGCTCGCGCAGAATGTAGATTGGTAATGGCGCTCTGGTCGCGACATGAAAAGCTGCACCAGCGAGGAAGTCGGTGCGCGAACTCGAGCTGGATCCGCGCTTAAGCCAGAAAGGCCTGGCAGCGTGCGCCGTACGCCGCCCGTGAAGCATCGCCTTCTTAGCACTTTCGCGAAGTGGGGCAACGCACTAGCCCCCCTGCCCTGACGTTAACCCAGCCACGTAGAGCGTGTATCCGGCTCAACGCCATTCAATCTAGGGAAGGAGCGTCCCCGTTAGTCAGACGTTTGCGCACCTTATCGATGTCTTCAGCAGTTTCGAGTTTTTCTGGCATCGTGCCGCCAATATCCAAAATTGCTCGCCTTACCTTCTGACCAACTTCTAAGTGTGCAGCGTTCGCATTTTCTCGGCCGCTGATGCCTTCCCTACGCAGCTTTTCCTCAGTTTGTGTTGCGCGAAATAGGTTCGCCGCCAGCTCGGTGCTGCCCATGTGATCTAAAATTTGAGCTTTGCTGGGCAGGCCTTTTGCTTGACGAATCCCACTTACATCAAGTCCGCCGTAAAGCCCTCGATAGCCGTGGTTTTGAAAAACAGCGTACTCCATGGGCTGAACGACCCCTGCAAGCTTGGCTGCACTGGCCAGATGCTTGTTGTGTGTAGCGATCCTGTCTCGCAGGTCAATCCGCTTTTGATCTTCAGATACCCGTTGGTACTGAGCTTGGCCGGTTTCATTTAGCCTGGTTTGCACAGCGAAGTAGGTTTGCGCAAAGGCCACTTGCTTCTTGCGAGTGTCGCCGCTTTGCGCTATCAGATACGCTCCGTACCTGGTCACTTGTATGTCCATGGTTGATCGCTCTGCACCGGAGCCAATGTCAACCATTTTACCGACCTCGGCAAAATGGTCAGAAATCCTATGCCCGCTTTGGTGGCACGCGATCTGAGCTTTTTTGATCACCTCTTGGAAATTTTTCCATTTCCCGTAACCGAAGAGAGCCATGAGCTCCCGCGCACTCCAATATTCAAGCCCTTGGGGGGATTTCTGAGCAGCAGATTCAAAGCCGGCCACCACCTCTTCAGCCGTCCCATGAAATGGTGGATCCTCAGGCGGAGGCGCCTGAACTGGTTTCGCTGCCTCGACCATTTCTACGGCTGCAGCTTCGTCGACGGGGAACGACACCTCGCCTTTCAGCATTCGTCGAATGTTTGCTATCGCTGCCCGCCCGGTGAGGGCATTTCGAGGCTTGTCGTCTGGAGTGTCGCTCATTGTATGACCTGCAAGAGTTAGGGTTTAAGTTGTAATGGTGCAAGTTCAATCAGGGCGATCGTCATTCGACAATAATACCTTCGCCAATTCGTAAAATACAGTCCAAGTTCCTCTAAGGGATATAAGCCAATCTCTAGACATAACCCATCCGGCGGGAGCATCCCGGTATCACGGGAATGGCAAGTGAGCCATCTCAGCTCGAAATGCTGGCTGTTGCAAGCGATTGACCTCGGCCTCAGCATCATCCCGCTGCCGGCTGATCAACGCTACCTTCGCCAGCAGGTTCTTCACCTGGCCGGCTGCCTTGGCCAGCATCGCCTTGAGATCGGCAATCTGCTGCTGGAAGTAGGTTCGCTGCGCCTGCAGCTCGCGCGCCAGGCGTGCGTTCTCGTCGCGCAGCCGGGCCGCGTCGACCTGATGCTGTTTCGCCGCATCGACCTCCCGCCGCATTCGCTCGAGCGCGGCTGCCTGCTGCACCCTGGCACGCCGGCTGACCTCGACCACGTACCGCGCTTGTTCGACCAGGGCGAGGTGCTGAGCCTGCACTTCTTCGTGCTCCTCTTGCATCTGCCTCGCTTTGCCAGTGATCCGGTCGGCGATGGTCGGCGCCGGCGGCTGCGGCGCGGCCAGCGTCGGGTTCTTCTGCAGCGCCGTGGCGTACTGCTTCGCCGTCGTGTGCGTGGCCTTCGATCCCTCGACGCCGCGTTGCAGGCCCACCGGCGCGCCCACCAGCTGCGCGAACTCGGTCTGCATCTGCGTCAGCACCTTCCGGCCGCCCAGGAAGTCCTTGGCCGACAGCCTGCCGTCCTTCGTCAGCGGTACGACATAGGCCACCATGTGCGGCGAGGTCTCGTCCAGCTGCATGTTCACGCACACGACGTTCGCCTTGCCGTGGCGCACCTCCAGCCACCGCACGGTCGCCGCAAAGTATGCGTTCTGTTGCGCCGCCGGTGCAGACTTGAACCACTCGGGCGAGGCAGTCACCAGGTACTCGATCGCCAGCACCGCGTCTTTCCTCCGCTTCACCGGTAACCGGGCCTCGATCGCCGCGCGCACGGCCGCCGCGTCCTGGGCGCCGAATGTGCGGTTCAGGTGGGTGCGGCTGGCGTCCGCGTTCGGCGTTGGTATCTCGCGGAACGTGTGCTTGGCCGATCCAGCGATTGAACCAAACGACGTCAGCTTCTCGGCGCGCAGGATGCAATAGCCGGTCATGGCCAGCACCGTGCGTCGCCGGGTCCTGGTGGTTCGGCACCATCGATCCGATGGAATGCTGCTGCAGCTCGTTCATGCGCGATCGGCATCGGCGCAGACCGGGGTAGAAGCCACCGGGTAGGCCCGGTGTACTCACTACACTTCCTGCGGAAGTCGTTCGCCCCTTCGGGGAATAACCCACCCACTTTGCGCACCCTGAGAGTGCTTGACCGGGCCGCGTCCCGGTGGCGTACTTGTGACCGCATGGTGGCCTCCTGGTTGTTGTTGTCCTCCTTTTATCTTCCACGTTCGATAGGAGCGTGGTTGCAGATACGGACCTTTCCGCCCGTTTTTCTGCATCTGGTCGCGAAATAAGTGCCGGCTGCCGCGCCTGATTGCTCATCGCCGCCGTTCCGCCATATCGATCGCTTGGCGCAGCGCCGAACGTGCCCAGTATTCGGCGCGCTTCTTCTGCTCGTCGCTGCGGTCGGCGATCGCTTCCTTGTCGGCCTGGCGCCAGACGCGCGCCCACCAGGCGATCTTCTCGTCGGGGCTGGCGTTGGTGTTCTCCATGCCCACCTCAAATCGCGCCGGCCAGAGCAATCAGCACCGCCAGCAGCAGCAGGCATGCTCGAGGGTGGCGGCCAAGCCAGTCGTCGGGGTTGAGTATCCAGCTCATGCCCGGCTCCCTTCACGGCTTGGCTTGACCGGCTGATCGTTCAGCTCCTTGACCCTGTCGGCCGCACGATCGCCCAGCATGTGTACCGCTGCCTGTGCCAGCAGCAGCAAGCGCTCCTTGTCGACAGTGCCCAGGATGGGCGGATCTTCGTCGCCAGCACCGGAGCTGATCGAAATGTCCGTCACGTGCATCAGCTGCAGGCACGTTTGGATGCCGTGGCAGACGTCCATCGTCAGTGCGGCGA
>Ga0308157_10003715_pt1 | contig 21630 bp, 19 predicted proteins | sample PhyBR1_FD_201035 | JGI IMG/M metagenome (GOLD analysis project Ga0308157, IMG submission 201035) | Phyllosphere microbial communities from UC Gill Tract Community Farm, Albany, California, United States - DLSLB.R1 | ecosystem: Host-associated > Plants > Phyllosphere > Unclassified | place: USA...
TAAAACGGCTTTTCCGGAATGGCAGCAGCTTGAAGATATGCGAGACGCAAAATTCTGCTCCGACTTCTGGCGGCGCACGGCATTAAGCAATTAAACGGGGCGGAATATGAAATATATCCCATTCATTCTCTTCACGGTCATGACCAATGCGGCAGCACAGTTGCTGCTTAAATATGGAATGATGACATTCAGTAATGCCAGTTACACGGCGGATACACTGATTTATCGCATCTTTCAGATCCTTTTTAATCCATGGGTTTTCGCTGGTCTGACCATGTTCGTAATCTCCATGGCATCACACATGTATGTTTTGTCTAAGGTCGATCTGTCTTTTGCCTATCCGTTTCTAAGCCTTGCCTATGTCGCCGTGGCGGTTTTCGCATGGCTTTTGTTCAAGGAAGAACTGGGTGTCTATAAGATCGCGGGCATCGCTTTTATTTGCATTGGAACAGTACTGATCGCGCAGAGCGGCAAGACGTCGACTGCCGAACAAAAAGCAGCGGTTCATGACCGCTCAGCGTCGTAATTTTAAGGTTGGGGCTTGATTATGAGACATATTATTTTCGGTGGCGATGGCTTTGTGGGACGTTATCTGGCCCCGATGTTGTTGGCGGATGGGCATGAGGTGATTGTTGCCGACATCGTCAAAAGCGATCTTGCACATTATGCACAAGCGACCTTCGTTTACACCGATGTGACCGACCCGGAAGCCATCCGCAAGCTTGGCATTCGCGCCGATGACATGGTCTATAATCTTTCTGCTAAAATGCTCTCACCCATTCAAGTTCGCGCCAAGCGTCATGATTTCTTCTTCCCGGTCAATTATTACGGAACGGAAAACATCATCAAGGCGATGGATGAGGCTGGTGCCAAGCGGCTCGTGCATTTCACCACCGACATGGTCTATGGCCATACTTATGTGTGGCCGCAAAAGGAAGATCACCCCTGCAATCCGCTGGGGGAATATGGTCTGTCAAAGTTCAAGACTGAGGAACTGGCCGCTGAATGGCGTATGCGCGGCATGAATATCTCGCTGTTTCGTCCGCGTCTGATCATCGGACCGGGACGCCTTGGCATTCTGGAAAAGCTGTTCAAGCTGATCGATAACAATCTGCCGGTTCCGATGATCGGATCGGGTAAGAATCCTTATCAGTTCATTTCCGTGTTTGATTGTGCATCCGCAGCCTATGCGGCTTATAAGGCCGGTGTGCCGAATGAGGTTTATAACCTTGGCTCGCTCAACCCGCCGCCAGTGCGTAAGTTGCTTGGTGATCTGGTCAAACATGCCGGATCAAAATCTATTCTGGTGCCGACGCCTGCATGGGCGGTCAAGCGCACACTGGATTTCCTCGACTGGCTCAACAAGCCATTGATGGACCCCGAGCAATATCTGATTGCTGATGAAATGTGCGTTCTCGATGTCTCGAAGGGCGAGCGGGAACTCGGCTGGGTGCCGCAATATCGTGATGAGGATATGCTGATCGCAGCCTACACCGAATACCGCAAGAAACTTGCCGATGCGAAGGCAGCGTGAGGACACGACCATGACAAAGACAGTGAAAATAGATAATGCGATTTCGGTTGCCAATCACACGCCTAAGCCGAAGCTTCTGACGGTCGAAGACGCCAAAGCGCTTGATCTGCCGCGCATGACCGAGCTTTTTACCGGCCATCTTAATCCGGGCCAGTTGCATTTCATGAAGCTGCTCGGCTTTCACAAGGTAAAAATCGAACGCGCCGAAGGCATGTATTATTATGACCAGAACGGTCGCAAGATACTCGATTTTTTCGGCGGCTTTGGTTCGCTGGCGCTTGGGCATAACCATCCGCGCATTCTTGAAGCGCGTCGCAAATTTCAGGAAGAAATGCGACACGAAATCGCTATTGCTTTCATGTCGCAATATGCGGCGGCTTTGGCTTATGACATTGCAGCCTGCTCGCCGGGCGATCTTGACATGGTGTTCCTTGGCTCGTCCGGTTCGGAAGCCATGGAAGCGGCAATCAAGGTTGCAGAGCGCGCCGCAGGCCCTAGGAAGCCGAAGATTGTGTATGCTGAGAATTCATTCCACGGCAAGACGAAGGGCGTGTTGTCGATCACCGATGGCGGGCTTTATCGCGGCGAGTTCAAGCTGGTGGATAACACAGTGCGCGTGCCGTTCGGTGATATTGATGCCATTGAAAATGCATTCCGCGCCGATCCTGAAATCGGCGTGATTGTACTTGAAACGGTTCAGGGGGGCGGCGGCATTATTCAGGCTGATACGGCTTTCTGGCAAAAACTGCGCCAGCTTTGTGACCAGTATGGCGTGATCTGGGTGGCCGATGAAGTGCAGTGCGGCTTTGGCCGTACTGGTAAGTTCTATGCCTTTGAGCATTATGGTGTTATCCCGGATGTCACAGCGCTTGCCAAGTCGCTTGGTGGCGGCAAGACGGCAATGGCTGCGATGATTTCCAAACGCGATGTTTACATGAAAGCCTATGGCACGCCGAAAACGGCAATGATCCATGCCATGGCGACGTTTGGCGGCATTGGCGAAGCTTGCATCACCTCGATTGAAACGATCAATGTTCTTTATGATGAACATCTGATCGATAACTCGGCTGAAACTGGCGATTATCTGCTTGAACGTTTGAAAGAGTTGCAGGACCGCTATCCGGCGCTGATCAAGGATGTGCGTGGCAAGGGCATGATGGTGGGGCTGGAGTTCCACGATTTCTCAAAGACTATGCCGATGGTATTACGCCCCGTGCTGGCAATGCTGGATGACAAGCTGAAGGGCTCGCTTCCGGGCTTTATCGGCAGTCATTTGTTGCGCGATCACGGCGTGCTGGTGGCATTCACGGAATATAATCGCAATGTCATCCGGCTTGAGCCGCCATTGATCTGCACCCGCGCGCATGTTGATGAGTTTATAAAAGCCGTCGATGAAGTTCTGGGGCGTGGCATTGTCCGTATCGTCAAGGATTTCGTAAAAGCCCAGATCAAGTAAAGTTAAAAGCATTTCCAGCAAAAGTGCGAAGCGATTTTGCGCAGGATAAAGCATAAAAATAAAGGCCGGGAAACCGGCCTTTATTTTTTCAGAATGCCGGGGCGCACCAGCAAATCCCAGCAGGCATCGAGCGGCACCACGTCCCGATCTTTAAGCGCGTCAGTGTAAATTTCCTGCAATGCCAGACGCGAAGTCGTCATCGGGCATTTGGGGCGCAACACGCCGTCGGTTGCTTCAACCGCGGCCTTGGTTTCGGGTGTCATTGCAGGGACGGTGCGAAAAGGATCGGCACCGATCTGGATTTTGCGCGTTGCCTCGCGATTGAGCAGCCATGGAAACGGATCGGTGAAATCCAGTGTCATCAGCGTGTTCAGATGCGCACCTGTTCTGACTTCAAACTGCTTGAAGGCTTTGACCGCTTCATCCGCCGAAATGATCCAATACATCTGATAATCAAGCTCGGAATAAAGCCGCCAGCTTGGCAATTGTCCTTGTGTTGCAAGCGCCTCATAAGGCGCAGAATAATCGGCATAATGCTCTGGCAATAATTTCGCACGGTCCATGATGTCGGGTCTGGCGGATACCTGACGCATGTTTTTCAGCTCTGTTACGGGTGGCTGCACATAGGTTGGTGCTACGGCAATCGCGCGCAGAGTTCTGTGCGTTACCTTGCTGAAAGTCGGGATAACGCAGAAGGCAGAAAACACGATGAAAGCGATTTTGGCTTTGCCTTCAACATGTTTGACGCGCTGATAGATCATCAGCAAAACGGGCCAGATGAAAATGAATTCCTGACTTCCGGTGTTCTGTGTCTCCAGAATGATGCCGCCGAGCAGGATAATCGCAAGCCAAACGGAACTGCGGTCAAAAAAGCGAATGGAATTTGTGCCTTGTGTGATTTCAATCCAGAACAGCACGAGGACTAAAATTGCGGCTGGTAAAATGACGTCGAGCTTGCCGGAAACAACGGTCAGAAAGCGCGGCAACAGCGCACCTTGATTGAGCGCCAGAAGTTGCTGGATGTCGGCAATATAGGCCGAAATCATGTGATTGTTGAATTCAAGCGCACCAAGAGCGATAAGTGCAATAATTGCTGCTAGCAGAATGTTTTTGATCGAAATACGACCAGCAAGAAGAGCTGTGAAGCCAAAAAGACCGCCCACCAGAAAGCCGGTGATCTTGGTCAGAAACAGTGCCAGCATCGCAACAGCGCAAAAGGCTGCCAGCTTGCGACCATTGGCAATGAACATTAGCCCGCAGGTCAACACATAAAGCAGCAGCGACACCTGCCGGTTATAGATGCCAAAGCCATCCAGTCCCGGATAGGACGTGTAAGTCTGCACATTGGCGGGGAAGATTGCGAAAACAAGAAATGGAATGAGAAGCGCAAAGGCAAGCGCCCGGCTTTTCCTCACCACGTCTGAAAGGACCACGATCATCAAGGGTGCGGCCACGGCAAGCAAAGACCATTGCACAAGCAACAGTGATTGTGCGTGCGGGAAAAGCTTCATGCCCCAGGCGAAAAGATAATATCCGAGTGGACCGACAGGGATGGAAAAATCCACTGAAGGTATCTGTCCGGTGTTAATACGTTGAGCAGCGTCGAGATAGAGATAAGTATCCCAATACATCGGGCCGATTGGAACGGTCAGCGTAAGGCTCAAGAGGACAATGAGCACGACCAGTACAAGCAGCATCCAGAAAATCGGTCCGCCGAAAAAACGAGTAAATCCGGTTTCTGTGTCTGGCTCTGAACTAACTGAAACTTTCAAACGCTGCCCCCGTTCGGCATAAATTGACCGACTTTGCTTCTTTCTATCCCTTAATGTTTAAAAACTCCAAAACACGCCTTGCGCTTAAGATTTCCCGCAATATGGTGCGCGCTTAATTGTGAGACTGGAGTTGAATTTTTGCAGAGCGTCGATGTTTTGGTGATAGGCGCTGGCGCGGCTGGCATGATGTGCGCGATTGAGGCTGCAAAACGCGGTCGTTCGGTGCTGGTTCTGGACCATGCAAAAAAGCCCGGTGACAAGATCCGTATCTCGGGCGGCGGTCGCTGCAATTTCACGAATATCTATGCAAGTCCGAAAAACTTTCTGTCGCAAAACCCGCATTTCTGTATTTCTGCTCTAAGTCGCTTCACACAACGCGATTTTATCAAAATGGTGGAAAAGCATCGCATTGCCTATCATGAAAAGACGCTTGGACAGCTCTTTTGCGATGGCACGGCCACGCAGATCATTGATATGCTGCTTGATGAAATGAAACATTATGGCGCTCGCTTGCAACTCGAAACCTCCATCGAAAATGTCGACAAGAGCGAGCGTGGTTTTGTTGTCCGGCATTCCGGCGGAAGTGTTACAGCAAAGTCGTTGGTCATTGCCACAGGCGGAAAATCCATTCCCAAAATGGGTGCGACGGGGTTTGGTTATGACGTTGCCAAGCAGTTTGGTCTGCGTCTTGTCGAGACACGTCCGGGGCTGGTGCCGTTGACGTTTGAGCCGCATTTGCTGGAGCGCCTGAAGCCTTTGGCGGGTATTGCAGTCGATGCGGTTGTTTCCTGCAAAAAGACGAAGTTCACGGAAGCCATGCTGTTCACCCATCGTGGCATCAGCGGACCGTCCATTTTGCAGATTTCGTCTTATTGGCGCGAGGGGGATGAAATTGCGATCTCGATGCTGCCAAAAACTGATCTGTTTGAAGCGCTGCGCGATCAGCGTTCTAAAAATGGCAAGCAAGCATTGCAAACAGCACTTTCGTTCTTCATTCCAAAAAAGCTGGCGCAGCTTATTGCAGCCGATTTTCCTCTAACCAATCTTGCTGATTTGTCGGATACCGTTCTGCGGCGTGTTGCGGCTGCGGTCAATGACTGGCATGTGAAGCCAGCCGGTTCCGAAGGTTATCGCACAGCGGAAGTCACGCTGGGCGGTGTGGACACACGCGATCTTGAATCCAAGACTATGGAGGCCAAGAGCGTTGCAGGTCTTTATTTCATAGGTGAAGTGGTTGACGTTACGGGCTGGCTTGGCGGTTACAATTTTCAGTGGGCGTGGTCGTCGGGTTGGTGCGCAGGGCAGGTCGTTTAAAACTGTGTCGTCGCGTCGCGCTTGAACGAATTTAATTATTCCTTGGTGGCTATTTCCATATCACCTGAAGTATTGGTGAAGGATGGAGGTCGTCTGAATGCCGCAAAGAAATTCCCCCCTCGCGCCGTTTCAGTATGGAACTTTTCGCGCTTTGTGGTCTGCAACGCTGTTTTCAAACCTTGGCGGGCTTGTGCAAACGGTCGGCGCGGGCTGGATGATGGCCACCATTGCGCATTCCGATGATATGGTTGCGCTGGTTCAGGCTTCGACGACTTTGCCGGTGATGATTTTCTCTGTGGCAGCCGGTGCGCTGGCCGATAATTTCGATCGCCGCCGCATCATGCTCACCGCGCAAATTCTGCTGTTGTTGGTGTCCGTGGCGCTTGCGGCTTTCGCTTATCTTGGCATGCTGACGCCGTGGATGTTGCTTGGCTTTACCTTTCTGATTGGCTGTGGTGGCGCGTTGCACAACCCGTCTTGGCAGGCGTCGATGGGTGATATAGTGCCGCGCGCCGATCTGCCAGCGGCTGTGGCGCTCAATTCCATGAGCTTTAATCTGATGCGCAGCATTGGCCCGGCAATCGGCGGTGCAATTGTTGCGGTGGCGGGTGCGGCCTTTGCCTTCATCTTCAATGCTTTCAGCTACCTTGCGCTTATTCTGGCCTTATGGCGCTGGCAGCCGCAGACAACCAAATCGACATTGCCACGCGAAACGCTAGGGCCTGCAATGGTGGCGGGTCTGCGTTATGTATCGATGTCGCCGAACCTTTTGAAGGTGATGTTTCGCGGCTTTTTGTTTGGTCTATCGGCGATTGTCATTCTCGCACTTCTGCCGCTTGTGGCGCGTGATCTTGTCGACGGTACAGCGCTGACATACGGCATCATGCTTGGCTTTTTTGGCGTGGGCGCGATTGGTGGCGCGCTTTCAAGCGCAAGGCTGCGCGAATTGCTCGGCAATGAATGGCTGGTGCGTGGTGCTTTCACAGCATTCGCAATCAGCTGCCTGTTACTATCGGTTAGCCGCAGCATATGGATGAGTTGCCTTTTTCTGCTTCCCGCAGGCCTTTCATGGGTGCTTGCCCTGTCGCTTTTTAACGTGACTGTGCAGCTTTCCACGCCACGATGGGTAGTGGGTCGCGCATTGGCACTTTACCAGACTGCCACGTTTGGTGGCATGGCGGCTGGCAGCTGGCTTTGGGGTTCTGTGGCTGACGGAGTTGGTGTGCCTATTGCCCTAATGGTCGCGGCAGGTGTTTTGCTGTTTGGGGCGCTGGTCGGTTTTCTTCTGCCGCAGCCTGATTTTGAATCGCTCAATCTCGATCCGCTCAATCGCTTCAGCGAACCCAAATTGCGGCTTGATTTGCGTTCGCGCAGTGGGCCGATCATGATCATGGTCGATTATAAAATCGCGCAAGAGGATGTCCGCGCATTTCTGGAAGCAATGGCATTGCGACGGCGTATTCGCATTCGTGATGGTGCACGGCAATGGGCGCTGCTGCGCGATCTGGAAAACCCAGAAACATGGACCGAGAGCTATCATGTTCCGACATGGGTGGAATATGTGCGCCACAATCAGCGGCGCACGCAGTCGGATGCAGAAGTCTCAGAAAGACTGCTTGCTCTTCACAAAGGTTCGACGCCGCCTGTGGTGCATCGCATGATTGAGCGGCAAACGGTCTCAATTCATGATGATATGCCGCTGAAGACGCATCTCGACTTAACTTAGGATGAGCCGCGCAAAGCTTTCCTGAGCTTTGCGCGGCATGATTTTAAGCCGCTTCGTCGCTTTTACGACCAATGCTTAAAAGCTGATAGAGCACCAGAGCGGCAAAGGTTGATGTACCAATCCCACCAAGTGCAAAACTTCCAATATTGACAGTGAAATCGCCAGCGCCGAAAATCAGTGCGACGCCAACCGTGAAGAGATTGCGCGGATCGGCGAAGTTGACCTTGTTGACCACCCAGATACGTGCCATTGCCGAAGCAATCAGACCGAAAACCGATACAGCCAGTCCTGCCAGAACCGGGGCCGGAATGGTGTGCAGGATCGCGCCGAATTTTGGCGACATGCCAAGTGCGATGGCAACCACAGCCGCAATGACGAAGATCAGCGTTGAATAGACTTTGGTCATGGCCATGACGCCGATATTTTCGGCATAGGTTGTGACGCCCGTACCGCCGCCAGAACCTGAAATCATCGTGGCAATACCATCGCCGAAAAAGCCACGACCGATGTAGCGGTCCATGTTCTGGCCGGTGATCGAGCCAAGCGCTTTGATATGGCCGAGGTTTTCAGCAACCAGAACGATTGCCACCGGTGCAATCAGCGTGATCGCCGGCCATGTGAAAACAGGTGCGGTGAAGGCTGGCAGGCCAAACCATGGAGCAGCCCCCACAGCGGCAAAGTCAATTCCCGGAACAAAGCCAAGGCCATTGCCGAAAATCAGTACGAGGCAATAGCCGAACAGGAGCGCCAGCAGCACGGCAATGCGCTTGGTGGCAAGTGAACCGTAGGCTGAAATCATCGCCATACAAAGCACGGTTAACAGTGCGATTGTCATATGCGCGCCGGAGCCCTTGAGCTGGCCGATTGCTACTGGTGCGAGGTTAAGGCCGATGGCGACGCCGATGGCGCCGGTAACTGCGGGCGGCATCAGTCGCTCGACCCAGCCTGAACCTACAGCCATCACCACAAGTCCGATCACGGCGTAAAGCGCACCGCAGGCGATGATGCCGCCAAGAGCAAGCGCGATATTCGGATTGGGGCCGCTGCCGGAATAGGCTGTCACAGCGATCACGACAGCTATGAAGGAGAAAGACGAACCAAGATAGCTTGGCACGCGACCGCCAGTCATCAAAAAGAAGATGAGCGTTCCAATGCCTGAGAAAAAGACTGCGACGTTTGGATCAAAACCCATCAGCAAAGGTGCGACGATGGTTGAGCCGGACATGGCCAGCAGATGCTGAATGCCCATCGGCACTGCGGCCGCTGTCGGAAGCCGTTCGTCAGGCAATACCGTGCTGTTATTGGTAAGACGCCACTTTGGAAAATAGGACATAGACCCCTCGTAAGATGTTTATCGAGAGGCCATTAACTCCAATTGAAACTGACCGCCAGTGTTTGCGGGTCACGTTTCCTCAAGAAATAATTGTCACGCGGGCAGAGAACCGGTATTGGCTTGTTGTTTTTGAGCCTTCGCAGGCATCGTGATGACGATCAGACATATAACAACCAGCAACACGCCAAGCCAGCCAAGCGCAGGCAATCTTTCTCCAACGATAAGAACTGCAAAAAATGCGGCAACGACGGGTTCAAAGAGCGTAATTGTTGTCGCCACGCTCGCCTGAACCCGGCTTAGGCCGTAACCGAAACAGACATAGCCCAGAAACATCGGGATCAGCGCCATATAGATGCCAACGGCTGCGTTGTTCCATGACACCAGAAAGGGGCCGCCGGTCAAAGCCAGAACTGGCATCAGCAGCAATCCGCCAATACCAAAAATCGCTCCCATTGCCGTTGTTGAAGAAATGCTCTTCTGCATGAGGCGGCGCGCGCACCACGAGTAAAGTGCATAGGTGAAACCTGCCACAAGCCCCAGCGACATGCCGATGATTTCGGAATTGGAGTTGCTGGATGCATGTCCTCCGTTGCCTTCGGCTACACATAGAAGCAGCATTCCGATAATGCCGATCGATGCACCGATTGCCCAGCGCATGGATAAACGAAGACCATCAAGCTTATATTCAATGAGTGCGGATAGAAGAGGAGCTGATCCCAACGAAATAAGCGTGCCGATAGTGACCCCAGCCATCCGCATGGAAGCGTAAAAAGCCAGTGGGTATAGAGCAACGGCAACGCCGCCAAACAAAAGATAGCGCCATTCAACCATCAATGCCCGTCGCGATGCGGAAATGCCTTTGAAAGCGAGCAATGCTTGCAACAGTCCGCCAATGCCCATTGCGGCGGCACCGATGGCAACAGCGCTTACTTCGGGTGCAAATGTTGCCGCCGTTCCTGTGGTGCCCCAGATGATGGACGCGATGAGGATTGCTGCAACGCCGAGCAGGTAGTCTTTTGATGATTGCATCAGAGTGTCTTCAATAGTGTAACGACGAGGTCTTTGGCTTCACGCATCTGTCTGCCGTTGCCTTCAAGACCGGAGCGCGTGATAGCACCTTCGAGAATGAAGGAGAGGTGCCTTGCAAATGAATTCAACTCTACGTCATCGGTGATGAGGTCGCGAAGATGGTCAGCGAGAAAGCCTTCGATCTGTTCTTTGTGCCTGCGCACAGTTGCACGCCCCGGATTGTCCGCCGATAATTCTGCCGCAGCATTCAAGAGGCCGCAGCCGCGAAAGCCCCGTTCATAGGCAAATTCTGCATGGTCCTCATAAGCCGCAAAAACGGCCAGAATTTTCTCTTTGGGATTTTTAGCATTCTCAAGGCGTTTTTCATAAAGTGACAGCCATTCCTCATGTCGCAATTCTAGATAGGTTGCGACAAGGTCGGCCTTGGACGAAAAATTATTATAAAGGCTTTGCTTTGCAACACCCGCACGGCGTGTGATCGAGTCGATGCCTGTGGCGGCAATGCCATCATTATAAAACAATATCTGAGCGGCCTCTAAAAGCCGTTCGCGCGCTGTTTTTGATGCATTTTCAAGTTGGTTGTTCATAGCACCCGTATAGAGTAGTTAGGTAGATCAGTCTACCTAATAAAAGCCGACCGCCAATCTTTCAATTTTCTGCGTTCAAATTTAATTTTACACCTGCAGGAACAAAGGCGGTTGGGCTGCGTTTTAGGCGCGGAGGAGTGCATTCAGGCTTGGTGGCATGCGCTCTTCACATCAAGCGGAGCGAATTTTCTTAATGTTTCAGATTGTGACGTCCGGACGGTATCGTCGATTGAAATCGGCTACCGCTCCCCACCGTGAAAGACTTGACGAATTATATGGCAATCAGTCGATGTTTTGCTCGGTTGAGAACTATAAGCGGTATTTACAGGCCACTCTTGCAAGCAGAACCTGTCTGGAAACCATGCTGGAAGTTAGCCATATTGGCGCGCTTTATTCCGGCTGGGATCAGAGCAAGCTTGAACAAGAGCTTTTAAGCGACATCGACGATATTGCCGATGTTGATATTCCCCTTGTCGTCGGACCAAAGCGCACCACTCAGCCGGTTGATCTGGCGACTGTGATTGGTACGCTTTATGCTCTCGAATCCACCGTTTACGGGGTTCAGCAACGTGCTGAACTGGTATCACAACTTGGATTTAATGGAGATTTTGGTGCTCGCCATCTGATAAAACAGTCCAGCAGTTTATTTTTATGGCCACAGGCATTAAAACTCATTGAAATAACGCCTTTTGACGATGATGATGAGGAGCGCTGCATGTTTGCGGCCATCGCAGCGTTAGGTGCGCTCGAGTATAATTATCTTAAGGTTTTCAACTATGTCGCCAGACAATCTGCCTGACCAGACCGGCTGCGATCGCGAACCCATACATATACCGGGATCGATTCAGCCGCATGGGATGCTTCTGATCGCAGAAATTTCTACGGGGCTGATTGTGGGTGGTGCGGGGCAGTTGGAAACCTATTTCGGTGACCGATGGTATGGGCAACACATCGATACATTGCTGCAACTCAATGTGCTTTCAATTGCTCGAAATGCGCCGCGTGCCGATGAAATCATTCTTGGCAAACGTATCGTCGGTGAGAAGAGTTTCGACCTGCTGGGACATATTCTCGATCAGTATCTGCTGATCGAAATCGAGCCTGCGCTTGAGGCAAATATTACGCCCGAACAGTCACTTTCAGGTCTTGAAGCAATAGCCTATGCGTTTGAAAACGCGCCGGATACTCAGGCCCTGTTTGGGAAGGCTGTTGCGGTGTTTCGCACGCTCACGGGCTTTGACCGCGTTATGATCTACCAGTTTCTTGATGATGCGTCCGGCGTTGTTGTTGCTGAAGACCGCAACGATGTTTACCCATCCTTTCTCAACCATCATTTCCCTGCCAGCGATATTCCGAGGCAGGCCCGCGCTCTTTATTTGCGCAACCGCGTTCGCGTTATTCCCAATTCGTCCTATGAGCCACAACCGTTAAAATGGTATGGCGCCTCCGTCGAGCATCTCGATCTAAGCGATGTGGCGCTGAGAAGTGTGTCTCCTATTCATCTGCAATATCTGCGGAATATGGGCGTGGGCGCGAGTGCGTCCGTTTCCATCATCAAGGATGGCGTGCTCTGGGGGTTGATTGCTTGTCACAATGCAACGCCTATGGTGATGCCTTTTGCAATACGCGCTGTGGCGCGCGCTTTGGCGGCAAGTCTTGCACGCCAGATGAAGGCCAAGGACGAGGCGGAAAATGCAAGAGAGCGGCTTCGTCTTCGATCGCATGAGGATCGTCTGGTTGAGGCGCTCCTGATCAACAGTTCTCTTGAGGAGCGTTTTTCTGCATCTGCCGACAATCTGAGAAAAATGATGATTGCAGACGGGTTCGCTGTCGTTGCCAATGGAAGGCTTGATGCTCAGTCCGGAACGTCTCCGGATATCGCCGATCTCAATACAATCATCCAATTGACCGAAAACAAGCTCAAGGATGGCTTGTTTTACTCGTATGAGTTTGGACGCAATAAGAGTTTGCCCTCGCATATCGTGCCACTCGCAAGCGGTATTGCTGTTCTCAAACTGTATCTTGATGATGATGTATTCCTGATATGGTCGCGGGCGGAAAAGGTACAAATTGTTGAATGGGCTGGAAATCCGCACAAGGATGCGGAAAGTTCATCAGCGCAACCACTTACGCCTCGCGCATCTTTTGAAGCGTGGACAGAAGAAGTTCGTGGTCGCTCGCGTTATTGGAATTTCAACAAGATCGACGCGATGCACCGTGTTGGGCGCGTCATTTCTGAAGCCTATCAGCGCCGGCGTATTGATCGACTGAATCGTGAGTTGCAAAGGACTGTGGAGCAGAAAGACAAGCTTCTGGAACAGAAGGATTTCCTCATGAAGGAAATTAATCATCGGGTCCAGAACAGTCTTCAGCTTGTTTCCACATTTCTTGGCATGCAGATGCGGGAAATCACTGATCCGACTGTTATCCAATATCTTACCGACGCGCGCAGTCGTATTGCCGCGGTGGCTTTGGTGCATCGGCGTCTTTATTCCGATAATTATGTTGGATCGGTCGATCTCGCCCGATACCTCGAAGAACTATCGAATGAACTGTTTCAGTCCATGGGTGAGGAATGGAGAAGTCGCCATACGAGCAAGCTCTCGCATGTGTTAATCAATGCAGATCGGGCTATCAATATCGGGTTGGTTTATTCAGAACTGGTCACCAATGCGAATAAATACGCTTACGATGGTGCGCCCGGTCCGACCGAGGTGATACTGGACCAGCACTTTAATCAGGCGCGACTGATCGTGGCTGATAATGGCGGTGGAAAGACGCGAGACCGCAGTGGTTTTGGCAGCAAGATGCTCAACGCAATCGTCATTGGTCTTGGTGGCGAACTCGAAGAATTAAACAATAATCCGGGGCTGAAGGTCGTGGTGACGGTGCCAATCGAGCTATAAAGTTTAGAGCGGCTCTCAGTTTTATTGAGTTAGAACGAGCGTCCTTTTTTCCTTGAAATTCATTACCGTAAAAGAGGAACCTCTAAATTTGGGGCCTTTATCAGGAGCATTGCCGGAAACCGATGAAGGTCATTTGAGATAATGGATAGTCCACTCACCATGATCCGCGAAATGCATCGCTCGTTTTCTAGGTGTTTGATCCCAGGTTTTGATGGTGCACTATATTCCCAAGCTTGGAGGGATGCATTATGGGACAGATTTTACGCGGAAGAGCTGGCGGGGCGGGGGTGTCCGTCGTTATATAAAATTGGACATCAGAGCGGCTTGAGTATTGGAGGCTCTGGTTCGTTTGTTTGACTGATTATGCCACTTGTTTTTTTGTTGCAAGCGGCGTTGGCGGATTGTCAGTTTCTTGATCTTGTCCCTCAACGACAAAGCTTCAGAGCGAAGGTCCTTTACTTCCGGCGACGTAGCTTGCCGTGCCGTGTCGCCCCTCAGAGCCGACGCTTGCCCGCTTCCAGGAACTCCTTCGACCAACTGTAATAAAGGCTTTCGGCGATGACTTCGCGGCGGTACAACACAGAGATGCTTTCCTCTCCTCGAATACCCGCCAGAACGATGCAGATTTTTTCCTCTGCCGAATAGGTTTGACGGGTCTTGCGAAGGATGTTCTTGACAAGCTTGTCCGCCGCGTCTTCCGATGTCCCGGATGTCTTGTTCATCTTCAATCCATGAAAGTTATGATGAACCAGAAATCCTCCTTTGTCCACGCGACCTAAATCTGTCCCAAGAGTGCTGACTTCAGACAATCGTACATTTTTTAGCAAAACAGACATATCTACTCGACGGCAGCGATTATGCGGCGGAGCTTAACGCCTTTTCGGAATGATCAAGCGTGCGCAGTTTGATCCACGCGCAGCGCTGCAAAAGCAATTCTCTAACTTCGCCTGAAATAATCTGGCTCGTGTCATCTTTGGCCAACTTTGAGCGACATTGCCTCCAAAAACGCCTGCATAATGGGGTGGTCTCTGGGTTATCAGTGACCTTAAAACATTCAAGAATCTTGCTATATGAAATGTGTTTTCCATGCTGCGCACACTAAACTAGATCCAAAAATTCATTTGGAAGAAACATAATTAATATAATAAATTCAATTATTTATATTCAAAACCAAGGTCTTTCTTCTCCCTATAGACAGTTACAATAATCTATGCGTATAGTTATAACGATCTCTATTAAAGGGATGTTATAAAAGGGGACAATTTGGTATGATATCAAGACGTCAATTCTTGACTTATTCTGCTTTGGCTGGAACCACGTTGGCTATGCCAGGTCTCATTCGCAGCGCTTGGGCCGCAAACGAGACAATCAATATTGGTATTCCTGTACCTATTTCCGGACCATTTGCGGCCAATGGAAAATATGCCTCGATGGGAGCTATTCTGGCAGCAGAAGAGGCGGAAAAGAATCATGGTATCAAAGTCAAAACATTCGATTTAGACACTGAAGGCAAGCCTGCCACTGCTGTTCGCAAAATGCAGGATGCCATTGAACAAAATGGTATCAAGCTGTTTGCAGGCGGTATTCTTTCGTCTGAATCGCTCGCAATGGGCAAAGAGGCGACCAAAGCAAAAGCCACACTTTTCACTACCGCTGGTGCTGACGAGTTAACAGGTGTTGATTGCAACGCCGGAACTTATCGTTGGAGTGTGCCGACTTATGGAGCGATTGAGCAGACTGTTCGCCCTATCATCGAACAGATGCCTGAAGTGAAGCGCTGGTACACTATCACTCCGCAATATGTGTTTGGTGATGGCTTGCTCAATGCGGCTAAAAACGTCTTTGCGGAAAAGGGTGCTGAACATGTCGGCAACAGTTATCACTCTTTGACGGAAAAAGAGTTCAGCGGATATCTCACCAATGCGATTGGGGCAAAGCCGGATGCGTTGCTGATCCTTAACTTTGGCGCGCAGTCCTCCGACACGCTGCGTCAGGCGATCAGCTTCGGCCTGAAAGATCGTATGAAAATTGTTGTGGCATGGGCATCCGGTCTAGAACAATTTCAAGGTTTAGGACCTGACTTAAGTGAAGATGTCTATTTCGGTGCGCAATATTGGCACGGTGTGGATGCACCAGAGAATAAGGTATTGGCCGAGCTGACGCAGGCCAAATACGGTGAGGCTCCGAACTATTCGCTCGCAGGTTCATATCTGATGACCAAACTGCTGATTGATGCTGCGGTTCAGGCAGGCAGCACTGACGGCGATGCCATCGCCAAAGTGCTCAATGACATGAAATATGACGGCATCACGGGTGAAGAGCTTATCCGTTCTGGCGATCATCAGGTTATCAAAGATTATTACCTGCTGAGGGGTAAGGCTAAATCGGCGATGAAGGATAATATTGATTATGCTGATGTCGTATCATCAGGCAAATCATTCCTCGATCCCGAGGCTGCCGGTTGTAAAATGGGCTAAGCCTTAAGGGTTTATTTGACCTGATACAGCTCACATGTACGGGCATCCAGGCATGCCCGTGCTTGCTTCTTACCTTCAGGAGAACTCTGGTGATTTATTTGTTCCAGATGCTGAACGGCATCGGGCTGGGTATGCTTTATTTCCTGCTCGCTGTTGGGCTTAGCGTTATTTTCGGACTATTGCAGTTTGTAAACTTTGCCCATGGTGCATTTTATCTATTGGGCGCCTATCTGGCCTATGATCTGGTTGAACGTGGTTTCAGCTTTTGGGTGGCAATGCCCATTGCAACGGTGACTGTGGCAGCACTGGCAGCAATAACGGAAGCAGTGTTGCTGCGGCGTATTTATAAATTACCACATACATTCCACATCTTGGTAACGGTTGGTATGGCACTCGCCATACAGGAAATAGTTATCATTATCTGGGGCCCCTTGGGAGGCAGTGTTGCGGCACCAGCTGCGTTAAGCGGTGTGTTCATCTGGGGCGACTTTATCTACCCTCAATATCGTATTTTCGTGATCGTTTTCACAGCCATTCTGGCCGCTCTTTTGTGGTGGTTGCTAGAAGGAACAAGACTTGGCGCGATTGTACGCGCAGGCTCTGAATCCTCCGACAACATGGCGCTGCTCGGATATAACACCTTGCGTATCAATACGGCTATTTTTGCCCTTGGTGCAGGCCTCGCCGGCCTTGCCGGTGCCTTGGTCGCGCCAATCCGTGGTGTTGAACCGTTTATGGGCATCGATGCGCTCGGCATTGCCTTTGTTGTCGTCGTAATCGGCGGGATGGGCAGTTACACAGGGGCATTGGTTGCCGGCATTCTGGTTGGCGTGCTCCAAAGTATGATGGCCACGATCTGGCCTGAAGGTGCACGACTGATAATTTATCTGGGCATGGCGCTTATTATCATTTCAATGCCGCGCGGCCTGTTCGGGAGAGCATAAATCATGAAAACCCTGAACAATCCCTATTTTCAGTTTCTACTTGCTGTGGTCGCCGTCCTTGTCATGCCGCTTCTTATGAAATCCGGTATTTTGGCAACGGAAATCTTGATTTTTGCACTCGCGGTTACAGCTTGTAATCTGTTGCTGGGCTATACCGGGCTTTTATCTTTCGGACAGGGCATTTTCTTTGGCTCTGGTAGTTATATTGCCGGTATTTTGCTCACTCGCACCGGTATTCCTGCCGGCGTAATGCTGCCACTGGCAGTTGTCGGCGGCGCAGCCCTGGCAGCGCTCGTTGGCTGGTTTGCCATTCGCAGGCAAGGTGTCTACTTTGTTATGCTGACGCTTGCCTTCTCGCAGCTTTTCTTCTTTTTGGCCTATACATTCAGCGATATTACCGGTGGTGATAATGGTCTTCTGGATGTGCCACGCCCAAGTTTTGCAGGTGAGACACTATCATCACCTTGGTCATATTATGTCTATGTTGCGATCATCTTTCTTGTCGTCTTTGCGTTGCTTTTGCGCGTCATTCAATCAACCTTCGGCCGGACGTTGATTGCAATTCGTGAAAATGAAGAACGCGCAATTGCTGTTGGTTATCCGATCAAAGCGTTTAAAGTCGCGGCTTTTGCAATTTCTGGTGCCGTCACAGCTTTGGCTGGTGCACTGCATGCCATGCTAATTGGTGTGGCTCCGCTGACCAATATTGAACACCACACCAGTGAAGTCATTTTGATTATGACCATTATTGGCGGCAGCACGAGTTTGATCGCCTCTGTTATCGGCGCTGCGAGTTACTTGCTATTGGCTGACTGGCTGTCGGTAATCTGGCCGCGATGGTTGCTTTTACTCGGACTGGCGCTGATCGTTGTTTCGCTTTTTGCTCAAAAAGGTCTCTGGGGGTTGTTAGAAAAATTGGTTGCAGCGCTCTCATCTAAACGCGGAGAGACCGCGAAACCGGAAGCCGCGGAGGAGAAGTGATATGAGTGCAATTCATCCAACAAATTTCTCAGCCAAAATTGCCTTGGAAACAAAAGGCGTCGGTATCACATATGGTAAATTCGTTGCTCTTGCAGATGTAGACCTTTCGATCAAGGCTAACAGTGTCCACTCCATTATCGGGCCAAATGGTGCAGGGAAAACCACACTTTTTCATGCACTCACCGGTCGTGTAAAGGCTTCATCCGGTTCGATCCATCTTTATGGCAAGGACATTACCTCTGCGTCCGCTGAGGAGCGCGTCCAGCTTGGGGTTGCCCGTTCTTTTCAGGTTACCAGCCTGTTCCCGACATTGGATGTTTTCGAAAACCTGCGTCTTGCGGCTCAAGGCAAAACCCCATGGCAGGCACTTGCACCTTGGCGGAGTGCAGATAGCAACATTGAAGCGCTTGAGACGGCTGAACATGTGATGGAACGCCTGAATCTTGCCCATGTGCGCTCAAGGGCGGCAGGTGAGCTTTCCCATGGCCAGCAAAGACGGTTGGAAGTTGGAATGGCAATGGCCTCGAAACCGCTCGTCATCCTGATGGATGAACCGACATCGGGCATGGGTATCGATGATATTGAGGAAATGAAGCGCCTAATTAAAGATCTGGGACGTGATCATACAGTGCTGTTTATTGAGCATAACATGGGCATTGTGATGAATATCAGCGACACCGTGACAGTAATGCGCGCGGGTCGGAAGCTGGTAGAAGGACCCCCTGCCTTCGTGCGTGAAGATCCGGAAGTACAAAGGGCTTATCTGGGCAATATGATCACAGGAGATATCGCATGAGTGCTTTTCTTCAAGTGGAAAATATTCATAGCTATTATGGTAAAAGCCACATTGTGCAGGGTGTTTCACTGGAAGTGAATGCAGGTGAAATTGTCACTCTTCTTGGCCGAAATGGTGCTGGCAAAAGCTCAACTCTGAAATCCATCAGTGGATTGCTGACGCCCGCAAAAGGCCGTGTGATGGTTGCAGGCAAAAATATGGCCGGATTGCCTGCTTATAAAATCTCCCAGCAAGGTCTGGCGATGGTTCCCGAAGACCGGGGTATCTTTAGCATGCTAACGGTTGAAGAAAATCTTCAAATTTCCCAACGTAAAAATTCACCTTGGTCGATGGCTGATATTTACCGCATTTTTCCGCGGCTGGAAGAACGCCGGAAAAATGGTGGTAGTCAGCTATCGGGCGGTGAGCAGCAGATGCTTTCAATCGCTCGCGCACTGCTCAATAATCCAAAGCTTTTGATGTTGGATGAACCGGTTGAAGGTTTGGCGCCCGTCATAGTTGAGGAAATTGTTGAGCAGATCAAGAAAATCCGTGCTGCCGGTGTTCCCATTCTATTGATCGAGCAAAATCTGGCCGTCTGTACGGTACTTGCTGATCGTCACTACATTCTGGAATTGGGACGCATTGTTTACCACGGAACTGCACAGGAATTTATTGCTGATACTGATGCGCGAGACCGCTATCTGGGCGTTAAAGCGAATTAACATGCCGTGTCTGCCGAAGGAGGCGCACTTTTAATGTCTAACATGATTGTCGATGAAAACCGCTTATGGAACAGCCTGATGGAAACCGCCAAAATTGGCGGTCTCCCGAATGGTGGCGTGGCACGCTTGACGCTGACCGAGCATGATAAAAAGGTACGTGACTGGTTGACAGCTCAATGTGGAAAACTGGGCATGAGCGTTAAAATTGATGAAGTCGGTAATATGTTTGCCCTTCGCGAAGGGCGGAACAACGCACTCGCTCCGATTGCAATGGGCAGCCATCTGGATACACAGCCGACCGGCGGTAAATTCGATGGAATTTTGGGGGTGCTTGGCGGATTGGAAGTGATGCGTACACTTGATCAAAGTGGCTATGTCACTGAAGCACCGTTAATGCTGGTCAACTGGACGAATGAAGAAGGCTCGCGCTTTGCACCTGCCATGCTGGGCTCAGGCGTTTATGCGGGCGTTTACAGCCGTCATTACGCCGATAATCGTGAAGATGTGGAGGGCATTAAATTCGGCAATGCGCTGGATGACATCGGCTATCGCGGAGAGGCGACGAGGCAAGAGACTGGTTTTGGCGCTATGTTTGAATTGCATATCGAACAGGGGCCAATTCTTGAAGCACAAGAAAAGCTGATCGGCGTTGTTCAAGGCGTTCAAGGGATGCGCTGGTATGAGGGCCGTCTCATCGGTTGTGCTGCGCATACAGGATCAACACCGATGAGCATGCGCCGCAATGCTTTGCTTGGTGCAGCTCGTCTCATTTCTTTTGTTGATGATCTTGCTCACGAGCATGCGCCCCACGCTGTCGGCACAATTGGCTTTATGGAAATTACACCGAACTCCTCCAATGTTATTCCGGGTGAGGTGCATTTTACCGTTGATATCCGTCATCCCGATGATGCCGTACTGGACGAAATGGAAGCTCGCATTTTTGAAATTTTCGATCAGCAAAAAGAATTGAACGCTCTTGATGGTTCGCTCGAATGCATTTCAAGAAACGATGCTGTTGTGTTCAATTCTGATTGTATCGGATCTGTTCGCCATGCTGCCGACAAACACGGGTATAGCAGTATGGATCTGATTTCGGGTGCGGGACATGATGCAGCGCACACCGCAACAATTGCGCCGACAACCATGATCTTTGTGCCGAGTGAAGGTGGCTTGAGCCACAATGAGGCAGAGGCTACGAGCTCGACAGAGTGCACGGCCGGTGTCCAGGTTTTGCTTGATGCTGTGATGCATTATGACCGCAAAATCGCAGAACAGCAAAGCGCGGTTTGAGGATAACAAATGCGAATTCTGATTGCTCGTCTCAACCACGAGACCAATAGCTTTTCACCTGTCGTGACAGATTTAAATTCCTTCAACCCACATTTTGCTGCCGATGCTGCGCAATTTGCCCATGGCTCCAATACGGCGTTGGGAGCATTTTATGATTATGCAATACGGAAGAATGCGGAGATTATTGTGCCCCTGGCCGCAACCGCCAATCCGAGCGGACCGGTCGAGGATGAGGCGTTCGAGCATCTTTGTGGTGCAATCACCGAGGGTGTAGCAAAGGGTTGCGACCTTATTTTGCTTGATCTGCACGGTGCGATGGTGACGCGCTCTTATGATGATGGCGAGGGCGAGTTGTTGCGCCGTGTACGGGCTCTTGCGCCGATCACTCCGATTGGTGTGGCTCTTGATCTACATGGCAACATCACGCAGACTATTCTCGATAATTGCGATTGTATCGTTGGTTTTAAAACCTATCCGCATATTGATATGTTTGCGACCGGCGAGCATGTCACCCGCGTCATCGACAAGATGTTGGATGATGGTTTGAAGCCTCAACAAGCGCTCAGTCACCCGCCGATGCTGGCGGCAACATTACGCATGAATACCAATGAAGATTGCGCGATGACGGATGTCATTAATCTGGCGAAGGAAGCGGAGAAACGTGAAGGCATTCATGCTGTAACGGTTTTTGGTGGATTTCCGATCGCTGACTTAAAAGAAACGGGCCTCTCCATCGTAGTGGTTGCGGATAATCGTGATCAGGCGCAAGCCGTTGCGGCTG
>Ga0308157_10003716_pt1 | contig 21626 bp, 24 predicted proteins | sample PhyBR1_FD_201035 | JGI IMG/M metagenome (GOLD analysis project Ga0308157, IMG submission 201035) | Phyllosphere microbial communities from UC Gill Tract Community Farm, Albany, California, United States - DLSLB.R1 | ecosystem: Host-associated > Plants > Phyllosphere > Unclassified | place: USA...
AATTTAGTCTACTTCCAGACTGTGAACTTTTTATGAAAAACATTAGGAAAAATAATTGTTTTCAGATGAAAAAATTAAATACAAACTTATACACAGCAATTGTGGAAAAGTATTTGTAAAAAATGCGTATAAATGCTCATAAAAGTTATCAACAACTTGTGGAAAAAGTGGAAAAATCTGTGCGAAACATATGTTTGCTTAAGAAATACTTATGAAATAAGCAATAAAACCACGATGAACTGTGGATAAACCTGTGGAAGATGTGTATAACTATGTGGGAAAACTTTTTTAAATCACTTTCTTGAATAAGCATCCTCAATTATAATAAGGAAGGAATAAATCGACATGGAAGAATGAGGAAAGGAAATAATTATGAATATAAAAATCATCTCAGTAGGAAAATTAAAAGAGAAATATCTGATTCAAGGAATCAATGAGTACGTTAAGCGACTGAAAGCCTACGGGAAAATCGAACTAATAGAAGTACCTGACGAAAAAGCACCGGAAAATCTTAGCGAAGCCCAAATGCGCCAAGTCAAAGAAAAAGAAGGCGAGCGTATACTCGCAAAAATCAAAGAACATGAATTTGTCTACGCTTTAGCGATCCAAGGCGAAAATCCTACTAGTGAAGCCTTTGCAAAGCAAATCGATCAATTAGGCATCCAAGGAAAAAGCCAGCTCGTCTTTGTCATCGGTGGTTCGTTAGGATTAAGCGATGACGTCATGCAACGCAGCAATGCCCAAATCTCCTTCGGCAAAATGACCTACCCCCATCAACTGATGCGCCTGATCCTCGTTGAACAAATTTATCGCGCGTTTCGAATCAATACGGGGGCTCCGTATCATAAGTGATGATATTTTTGGACAGTACAATATTGTTGTAATGAGAGATGACCTTTGTACCCGTAACGTTGCAGTCACAGAAAAAATCATTCAAAAAAATGGATTTATTGAAAGTCTACAAGAACAAGCCTACTGATGAATTCCGCCTAGAATCTAACCTATTCTTTATTTCAAATCAATAAATCATCATTTCGTTAATTTGTTCCCCACGAACGTGGGAAAAAAGTAAGAAACACTTTTGACTCATTCTTTAAAAAAGAATAAACGGTGGGAGCAGAAGCAACTCCTTCTTAAATAAGTCGAAATTCACAAAAATTTGAAAAGCAATTTTCGTGAATTTCTTCTTATTTCTCGGAGTTAAACGCTTCTGTCCGATCCTCTTTAATAGTTTGAATTTTTAGAAAGTTTATCTTTTATTTCTATTTTAGAGATGTTAAAATGATGGTTAAACTATATAGGGGTGATTATTTGTTAGATAAGTTTTTGGACATGTCTTTAGTTCAACGAATTGGTTGCGGTATCATAGTTGGTATTATAGTTGGTATTTTTTTACCCTCATGGACGTTTATCACCATATTGGGGACTTTATTTGTTAGTTGCTTAAAAGCGATTGCTCCTCTCTTGGTATTTTTTCTGACGGCAGCTTCGATTGCAAAACATAAAGTTGGGAATGAAACCTATGTCAAACCTATTTTATTTTTATACTTAGGTGGAACATTCCTCTCTGCGTTAGTTGCAGTAGTCGTTAGTTCGATTTTTACGATCCCAATCACTTTGCAAGAACAGGTCTCTGAAAAGGCGCCACAAAATATCGGCAGTGTCTTATCTACGATGTTGACTAACGTGACACAAAACCCGATCCAAGCAATCATTGAATCAAATTATCTAGGCGTTTTGTTCTGGGCCGTCTTGTTAGGGCTGGCTTTGCGTAGTCGTACGGAAACAACTAAAGAAGTCGTGGATCAAGTTTCTGTAGCCTTGTCACACGTAGTGCAGCTGATCATTGCGTTTGCACCGATCGGTATCCTAGGATTAGTTTATCAATCGATCTCAACGACAGGGTTGTCTGGCTTAGCAGAATATCTTCAACTAGTTCTGGTATTAGTAGGAACCATGTTATTTGTCGCTTTAGTTGTTTATCCACTTCTGACTTTCTTATTTATCAAAGAAAATCCCTATCCATTGATTTTCTTTTGCTTAAAAGAAAGTGCGGTTCCCGCCTTCTTTACACGTAGTTCAGCAGCTAACATTCCTATCAATATGATGTTAGCCGAACGATTGAAATTAACGAAGGAGTCCTATGCGATCTCGATTCCATTGGGAGCGACCATCAATATGGGGGGCGCTGCTGTAACGATTACCGTGATGACATTGACGACGGTACAAACATTAGGGATCGAAGCGTCCTTTGCTTCAAAATTGATCCTTAGTCTGTTGGCAGCCGTTGCTGCTTGTGGAGCTTCAGGTGTTGCGGGAGGTTCGTTGCTATTGATTCCTTTGGCTTGCAGCTTGTTCGGTATTTCGAATGAGATTGCGATGCAAGTTGTAGGGATAGGATTTATTATCGGTGTGATCCAAGATTCGGTAGAAACAGCTTTGAACTCTTCTAGTGATCTGTTATTCACAGCGATTGGGGAATTAAGCGTGCGGAAACGTAATGGAGAAGCAATATCCTTAAAAGATTCCTTAAGTGAATCAAACTGATTGCGAATGGATGATCATTTTTCGATGATTGGTTTTCTGAAGTGATGATTGACCGAAAATAAAAAGCTTTTATCCTAACTTTAAGTATAGGGTAAAGGTTTTTTTATTTTGAATTTATGTAGAATCAAAATGAGCATGGGATAAAAGTAGGTTGCGTCAAGAATTATGTGTAAATAAATCGTCCTTCTGCAAAATAATTAGTTACTCAGTAAACATTGAAACTAATGTATCGGTTACTTGTTGGAAACCTTTATGGCTTCTGTTTAGAAATTTTTGATTGTATGTATCAAAAATGCTGACTAGAAAGCGTTCTAGTGATTCTTCATTTTGAAACTGCTCTTTTCTGCGGCTGTACTTTTTAATTTGCTTATTGAAAGACTCGATTAGATTGGTTGAGTAAATGGTTCTACGAATACTGGGCGGAAACTCATAAAAAGTCAATAAATCTTGGTTTTCTATGAGTGACTGCGTCACTTTAGGATAGTTTTTCTTCCATTTCTCAATCATACAGGATAATAATGTATTCGCTTCTTCCTTTGAGTTAGCTTGATAAACAGCCTTAAAGTCATCACAGATTTCTTTTCGGTCTTTGACACGTACTTTATGAGCAATATTACGAGATACATGGATACAACAATGCTGATATTTTGCTTTAGGATAAATTTGTTGGATGGTATCTTTCATGCCTTTTAAGCCATCCGTAATAAAAAGCAAGACTTCTTGAACTCCTCTGGAGTTAATATCCTGTAGCAGCTCATTCCAAACGTATGTTGATTCAGTCGGAGCAATCGCATAACTTAGTACTTCTTTAGTGCCGTCTTCTCGTATACCAATGGCAATATAAATTGCTTCTTTGGATACGGTTTGACGTTTTAATGGAATATAAGTAGCGTCCATAAAAATAGCAACATACTTATCATTTAAGGCTCTGGATTTAAAGGCGTTTACTTCTTCAGTCAGAACTTTAGTCATGTTGGACATGGTTTGTGGAGTATAGTGATGCCCATACATTTTTTCGATTAAATCAGCAATTTCAGACATCGTAACACCTTTTTCGAATAAATGGATAATAGTGGTTTCTAATGTGTCGTTTGTTCTTTTGTAGGCTGGTAAAGTTTGTTGTTTAAACTCACCATTACGATCTCTAGGTATTTCCAATGTTAATTCACCATATTCGGTTTTGATTGATCGAACATAAGAACCGTTTCTCGAATTACCTGAATTAAAACCAGTGCGATCATATTTTTCGTAATCTAAAAAAGCCGTTAATTCAGTCCGTAGGAGTGTGTTTATCGCTTTTTCTAAGTGCAAACGGAATAATTCATTTAAATCGCCTTTAGTGACTAGAGTTTGCACAATTTCTGTAGTAAAATCATTCATGGGGAAGTCCTCTTTTCTGTGAATTGGTTGTCGTTAACTTTATTCTACAGAAGGGACTTCCTTTTTTGTATGGATTTTTTCATTTACACAAAATATTTTACACTCTCTTTCTGTAATTCAAAGATAAATAATTGTTGATTTCAAATCATGAAGTATATATTATATATTTAGAAAAATCAGAACATATTAATCAATTATATCGCTATAAACTATTAAAATATTCAATTATTGTAAATCATTCAAAATTAAGCACGTGTATTGTTTTATTACTTAAAGCGTAAGTTATTTATAATTACACTGAGAAAACTAGTCATTCTTTGATAGCTAAAAAATTGCTACCATTTCTTGAACATATGAGAGATGATAAAAATATTTATTAGTGTATTAAAAAATTTGCCAATTACTGATCTTATTGATTATGAATTGAATGAGATTAACTATATAAAGAGGATTGAAAAATGAACATATATATATTGATTTGTTTATTTATCTGGATTTACTTATTGTCCATAATGAAACGCTCTAGACTGTCAGCCTTCTACTTTATTTTAGGCAGTATAGGTTTGTTTTATTTCCTGATCTTGTTTAGTAGACCTTATTGGGTTTGGTTCTTGACTCAATTGTTAATTAAAGCAGTCGCTTTATTTGATTCAATCACTCATGTTACAGAGACGTTTAGTCAGTATAGTTTGCTTGTTGTCCATAGTGCAAAGGAACAAATGTCTTTGTATGTTGATTATGAATGTTCAGGGGTTATAGAAACAGCAGCATTTTTAGGATTGTTGACTTTCTATCCTTTATACGATCGACAGGAAAAATTTTTCTATGGAATTTTTGGTATATTATGTATTTTTGCTAGCAATGTCATAAGGTTACTTCTTGTTATTATGCTTGTGCATTTTGGCGGTAGTCAACTTTATTTCTTTGCACATTCGATATTAGGGCGATTAATCTTTTATGGATTAGTCATTGCTTTATATTATTACACATTTACGTATTCTCAAGTGGCCAAAAGTTTGTATCAAAAAAAGAGTAAATTGCTTAAAAGAGGGGTATATTAATGGATTATGTATTTAACTTAACACTTGCACAAATGGGCTTCTGGATTACTTGGTTGCTCATTCCTTTGTTAGTGGAAATCATACCAGGTATCTATTCCATTTGTTACTTATTCTTCAAAAAGTTTCGGATTAAACCGTTGGAATTACCAGAGAAATTGCCTTTCATAACTGTAATCATCCCTGTTTATAATTCGGCAGATTCTTTATATAAATGCATCCAGTCGATTGATGCTTCTTCATATCCGAATGAAAATATTCAAATTATTTTAGCAGACAATGGAAGTACAGACTCTAGCTTTTCTGTATTTGATGAGGCACATAATCAGTTCAACCATCTTAATATGCATTGGATTCGCACTGAACAAGGAAAAGCACAAGCACTGAATTCTGCTATATACAATAGTATCGGCACATACATTATCAATATAGATAGCGATGGTTATTTAGAACCGACAGCGTTGATGAACATGGTTCTAAATTTTGAAAGTAATTGTAGTATCTCTGCCATGACTGGTACGATATTAACGCAAAAAGAAGTTATTGAGAAAACTAAATCCTCGTTGATTCGTTGGGTACAAAAAAGTGAATACATAGAATATGCCCAGTCTTTTCTAGCTGGAAGAAATGTCGAAGCGATGAATAATCATTTATTCACAATGGCCGGTGCATTTTCTGGTTTTAGAAAAGAAATTTTAATTAATACCTATCTCTACAACACAGATACTGTTGGAGAGGATACCGATATGACGTTTCAAATAAGGCATCGATTAAAAGGAAAAGTTTCATTATGTGAGAATGCTATATTCTATGTGGAACCGATCCAAACTCTCGATGAATTATATATTCAACGACAAAGGTGGCAGCGAGGTGAGCTAGAAGTAGCCAAGGACTATTCTGAAGAGCAAGTTGGTTTAAGCAAATTTTTTGATAATTTTTTGGTACGCAGGTTAATTATTGACCATACGTTTATTTTTCCAAAAATGATTTGGTTGTTTGCTAGTACCGTTTTATTTTTCTTTGGTTATACAGTTAAAATATTGTTCCTATCTTATTTACTCATTTATTTGCTTTATTTCTTTGACTCGTTACTCAAATTTATCAGCATTTCATTGTTGTTGCAATCCTTTAAGTCTGAACAAAAATTTTATTTTAAACAATGGATAGAAGTGTTAACCTTTCCATTCTATAATTTCTTAATATCATGGTTTCGTTTGATTGGAATTATTAATGAAATCACTTCTACTTCGAAATGGAATGCGACGCCTTTTTCAAAAGAAATAGGACAGATTAAAGAAACTATTTCCAATGATTTAATGAAAATTAGAAAGAAGTGATCATCATTGTCAGAAAAAAGCTGTATCTATAAATTTAAATCACATGTTAATGCAAGTCATGCGATGCGGTGGGAAGGTGGTATGGGAGCAAAACATAATCACACCTGGGAAATTATTTGTGAAATCAAATCCAATAATGGCGAAATGCACTTGTTTGAAGAAATAGAAGGGGTGCTAAAGGATTTCTTCCAACCTTTCTCAGGCTGTTTCTTAAATGAAATGTCACCGTTTGTGGAAATCAACCCATCAGTTGAGAATGTAGCTAATTATTTCTATGATCAATTATTTCATAGATTTGCAGCAATCCAAACGGAGTTGATTCGGATTGAAGTAGGGGAATCACCTACTCGCTTTTATTGTATTGAAAAACAAGGGTAACATGGGGTGGAGAATGAAATCGAAAATATTTAATGCTGGGAATAGACTAATTAACGTCCTATTCTTTATCTTCATAGTTTCGGCGTTATTGTTTGCACTGACTTCTCCTAATTTAATAATCGGAGATAATCAAACCCTTGGAACCAGTACGACATTAGTTACGACTTATCTTGTTTTAAGTGCAGTTGCTTTGTTCATTGCGCTTTATTGTCATCCAAAATTACAACGATCATTTAAGTGGCTTTTTGTAAAAAATCGCATGATAGCTATCACTATATTCATTATAGTTGTTTTAGTTTGGCAAGTGACCTTTGTACACTTCTTACATCCGGCGATAGGCTGGGATGTGTCAGCAATTCATGATGCCCTGACAGATAACATGAGTCCTGAGATTCTTGCTTATTATAGTTTGAATCAGAATAATCTACCGCTTCTCTTGTGGCAACATCAATTGTCTGAGTGGTTCTCAACGACTTCGTGGCTCTTTTTTGATTTTGTGACACTCTTTTTAGTTGATCTTTCAGTCTTGCTCAACGTACTATCGATTCGCTTACTAGCCCGAAACTATTTGTTTCCTTCTATTTATCTGCAAGGAATCTGGTTATTGGTATTTCCTTGGATCATCGTCCCGTATACGGATACATGGGTCTTGCCTTTTGTTTCTTCCAGTCTATTCTTTTACGCATTGATGAACAAGAAAAAGCTTAACTTAAAATACAGAGCAGTTGGAGCTATTGCTATGGCTGTGGTTGCCACATTGGGTTATTTCATCAAACCGTCAGCGTTGATTCCTATCATTGCTATTTTATTGATTGAACTAGTAAGTTTTTTTGAAAAAAAATGGCAGTCAAAAGGTCGTTTGGTATTGCTATTAATAGCCGTACTTACCGCAGGTGTAACGTATGCTGTCTGCAATCAACTATTAGAAAAGCAGCAGTATATTACTATAGATGAAAGTCGCGGAATTCCAATGATTCATTTTATGAACATCGGCCTAACCAACGATGGTGGGTATAGTGCTGAAGATGCACAAGCAATGGCTAAATTACCGAGTAAAGAAGCGAAGATCGCTTATTCAAAAGAAAAAATCCACGAGCGTCTCAAAGAAAGAGGAATTCTTGGCTATTTGAACTTTCTATTTCAAAAACATCGAAACAATACATCAGATGGAACATTTGCTTGGCTAAAAGAAGGGTCATTTATCAAAGAGAGAGAAATACCTACGGGTAAAGGATACAGCGGTTGGCTAGAAGAATGGTATTACTTGTATGGAGAACGAATCGCTGATTTTCGTTTTATTGCACAAATTTGGTGGGTCACTTGTCTTTTTTTTATCGTATTTGGATGGAAGTATCAAGGAAAATTTGAACAGATGTTGCGACTGAGTTTAGTTGGAGGATTCATTTTCTTGCTTTTGTTTGAAGGAGGACGTAGTCGATATTTAATTCAGTTTTTACCAATTTTTTTATTATTGGCAAGTCTTTCTATGGACAACAGCATAAATTTTATTAAACGACTCTTCGCATCGAAATGACGGATTACATGCAGAATGATTAGAAACAAATATTTCTTGTTACCATCAAGGCTGTCTCTACTTGATATAGAATCTTTAACTCCATCATTCATGTGAGGGTAACCCGATTAGCTATTTTTAACAAAATGTGATTTAAAAAAGTTGTTTGGGTTTTGACAATGATCAATAGTGCCTCGCTTTTTTATCATTATTCAGAATTTCACTAATGGGATTGTTGTTCAAAACATTGATTTACAAATGATCATTCTTTTCTAGTCTCTATATCTATTTTGATAAAAATGGTTCGTTTGCTTTGATATTTTCTAAGTATAATTGTTGTTTTTTACTATATGTATCAAGGAGAATATCCCACATCAAGTATTATTTTGTTTAAGCGAATAGTAAGTATATTGGAATAATCATATTTTTTGAAAAATTGTGAAGGGAGTATTTTTTGGTAATGAATTATAATGATTTAAATTTTTTTTGTCAGGGGATTCATCACCCAGAAACGAAGAAAACAATTTATTATGAGTTATTATTAAGAAAAAAAGAAAGTGAAAGTATTTTTCCTGAAGATTTTCATTTGAGTATAATTAGCGATCTAGATAAACATTGGCTATATATGTATTGGCTAAAGAAAACGTTAATTAAGATCTTAGAAAATAATCCGAAAAAAATTTTTAGTCTTAATTTAGACCCACAAGAGTTAGAGTACGACTCCACCTTTTTACTGCTTGAAGAGTTGAGGCGGTATAAGCATCAATTAATTATTGAAATCACAGAAACTCCGCCCCTTAAGAGAAACTACCCCTATTACTCTTTAATAAACGAAGATGCTTTAAAAAAAATTATCCAATTTGGTTACACAGTTTCTATAGATGATGTTGGTCAAGGGATTAATTCTTTAAGTGCTATGTTTAAAATGAAAAATTACTTTCATATCATCAAATTTTCAACAATGGTATTTAGGAAAACAACTTCGGAAGAAACTTTGAAGCAAATTATAAAGTTGTTTGCAAGCATTGCGATTCAGTTAGATAAGCTCTTTGTTGTTGAAGGAATAGAAAATCAAGAATTTGCACAATGGTTAGAAACAAATATTTCTTGTTATCATCAAGGCTATCTTTACTCGATACCGAAAAGGCTCCAAAATATCGATTGATAAGGAGGAAGTTTTTGATGGAAATATTTTATGGAATGTATTTTATGATTATTCGGCTATTTATTGTAATGGGACTCCTTTTTTGTAACTACATGATTTTTATGGGAGTAACTCAATCACCTGTTTTTGAAACAAAAAGTAGTCTAAAAAGAATTATTTGGATATTGATTATAATCAATAGTTTGTTAATTTTGCAAGGGGTACCTGGTTTTTCTTACATTATTCAGAATTACGCTTATGGTATTGTTGTTCAAAATATTGATTTACAAATGGTCATTCTTTTCTATAGTTTATATCTATTTAGAGAAAAATGGGTCATTTACTTTAATGTGTTTCTAGGCAGTATTATTACCTTTTACTATATGTATCAAGGAGAATATCACACAACACAAGATTACATTATTTCAATAGCTATTATAGGAGGGATCTTTTTATCATGTTATCTTGTTTTGGTTTTAGAAGATAGAGCCCTAACAGATTTTTCTACATTCTTTTTGTCAATTTTTCTTTTCGGATCTACTTGGGGATTCAAAATGAATCCATCTTTGAAATTTGATTTTCCTACATATATTGTTTTCTTATTAAACTTTCTTTTTTTGATGATTATAGTTCGTTTAGTCAACAGATTAGTGTATAAACAATTTGCAAAAATAAATGAATTATCAAACCAAGTTCAAATAGATTTTTTGACTGGTATAAAAAATCGATTGACTTTTGAACAAGAATTTAAGAAACGGTTCGATTCTCCGAATTTAAAAAATAGTTTGGTGCTTGCTATAGTCGACATCGACCATTTTAAAAGGATCAATGATAATTATGGACATGATACAGGTGATAGAATTTTAAAAAGTGTAGCTCAAATCATTGAAGAAACACTCTTTCAATATCAATTAGAAAATCAGGTATTTCGGATTGGGGGGGAAGAGTTCGGGTTATTATTTCAAGAAGAACAACATCATGATATTTTGGATATCTTGAAAGTGATAAGTAAAAAGATAAAAAATTTTTCCTTCATTATTGAGGGAGAAGAAATTCGAGTAACCATTTCCACTGGTGTATCTCATTATAATATAACGGATCATAGTAAGAAGGATCTTTATAAGCGTGCGGATGAATACTTATATATCGCTAAGCGCGCGGGACGTAATGCCATATTTATGGATGGTAAAATCAATTATATTACCTAATTAGAATAGATTGTGTTTCTACTTTTACAGTATTTATAGCGGTTATTAGGGAGGAGAACCAAATGAAAAAAAAATACTATCAGTTGCTTATCGCTTTACTAGTCATGGTAATAACGGATGTTTTTTTGACAATAAATGCTCATGCAGACAATAAGTATGATATTGTGATTGATGGTGCATTTAGTGACTGGTCAGACTTGCCAAAGACTAAAATGTTTTTTTCTTATGAAAATGGACAAAATATTAAATATGCTAGCCTAGTCACGGATGATAAGAACTTGTATTTCTGTTTGGATATGGCACCAGAAGGACATAACTACCGTAATTTACAACCAAGTGGACATAGGTTGACAATTGGAAACAAAGTGTATTGGATGACATTTATTAATGTATTTAATAGTGAAGACCTGTCAGTTATTGGTCAAACAAAAGATGTTCAGGTCAATTTTTGGGCTGAAGATAATACTGTTAACTTAACGATTCCAGGGAAACTTACTCGTGTAAAAACGAATTATAGCGCTACTTCTTACTCAGATACAGTGGAAGTTGCAGCTCCTTTTGAGCAATTGAAAGTAGAAGCAACAAGCAGTCAAACTATCACTTATAGCAATAACAATTTGGGACAGCAGATGATTTCTGTAGCAGGAGGAAGCACTGGGCCATGGATACTTGCCGGAATTGCAGCAGTAATCGTAGGTTATTCTTTATGGAAAAAAGAGAAATCCCAAAAAATTAAAATAAAAAACTTACTCTCAAGAATTTCTTGATTAATAATTAGGAATATTTATGAGGAAATAGCTATAGTATAACCACAAAAATTGTATTTGAATAACAATTTTTGTGGTTAAAGATGTCTTGATTTAATTATTTCAAATTTCTTATAATAGAATTAAAGATATCTTTTAAGATATTTTGAGGGGGAATTTTGGGGAAGTGGTTACCCCTCTTTTTTACATAAATTATTATATTTTAAAAGAATATAGAACATATAATTACTATATCTAGATGGAAACAACTTTATGGAATGAGTGAATATAGTGATTGATTAAAATTCTATGCCAACGCAATTGTAAAAATAATATAGAGATTTACTTAACTATGTTACATTTGAAAATATGTATCATCCTATTCGTTTTTATTGCGATATAATCTTAAGAAATATCTTGTTGTATTGGTATTTGTGAAGGAAAAACACTCCATGTAATTTAGCAAATTTACAATGATTTAGAAAATCATTTTATTTATATCCAAATGTGGTAATAATAGATGTAAGAATTTTTTAAGAGGTGATTATTGCATGAAGAAAAAAATATACTCCACGCCCTAAATCAGACTTTGAAAAGCGTTTATTTAAAAGATTTGAAGAACCTAATCGTTTAAAAGCGCTGGAAAAAACTAGATATAAGAGAGCAAGTAAAGGTGGATTTTTATTAATTCAAGTAATTAGTTATTTTAGCTGAATATATTTTTTTTAGATATCGATCAATCTTAAGTAAAAAACAAGAATCCCTATACACAATCATAGGTATTAATATGGAATGGCAACAGTTTTTTTGACAAATTTTATAAGGTGCAGAACTTCTTTCCGTATACTATTCCGATTGTCCTTAACAATGAGCCTCCTCGGATGTGACGATCTTCGACAGGAGCTAACAGTTAAAGTTAGACTGCCTCGCTAGCGTTAGCTCATCCGAGCTCATTATCAAGGATTCGCTGCGCCAATCTCTGGTTACGGTAACCAACCGGTGTCTCGTAGCCAAGTGTACCGTGCAACCGAAGGTGGTTCCACCAATTGACATAGTCAAATAACTCCAAATCCAATTGTTGTAAGGTTTCAAATGTGTATTGATAGACAAATTCTACTTTCAACGACTTATAAGTTGATTCAGCTACGGCATTATCAAAAGGACAGCCTTTATGACTCAATGATCGATTGATGTCAAAAGTTGTTAATAATTCATCAATAGCTTGGTTATCAAACTCTTTTCCACGATCAGTATGAAAAATCTCAACCTCTGTCAGAGGTTGTTTGATACGGCTAAATGCTTTTTTACTAGAACGGCATCTTTATGTTCTCCACAAGAATAGCCGAGAATTTCTCGATTGAACAGATCCAAAATGAAACAGACATAATTCCATTTTTTCCCGACTCGTACATAAGTCAAGTCTGTTACGATCGCTTCTAATGGGTTGTCTCTTAAGAATTTACGATTCAATACGTTTGTCGTTTTGGCTTCATTGCAAGTAGAATGATGTACTTTAAAATAAGCAACAGTATAGCTCGATTTTAATCCTCTATTTTTCATGATTCTACTAATTTTTCGTCGGCTGATCTGAATGCCTCGTTTTGATAAGGCTTTTTTTATTTTTCTTGAGCCGTAGGCCTTTCGGCTGCGGATAAATTCTTCAGCGACTACTTCTTCAAGTTCTGATTCGTCTTTCTTTGGTTTTGATTGATAATAATAGGACTGACGTGATAGACCTAATATTCTGCACATCGCTGATATAGGGTAAAGATGCTTATTCGCATCGATTACTTGTCTCTTCGTCCGAATATCAGCGCTGCTTGCTTTAAAATATCATTTTCCATTTCTAATTGCTGGTTTCTTTTACGTAGTTCTAACAATTCTTTTTGTTCAGGCGTAAGATTATCTTTTTCTTTGAATGAACCACTCGTTTTAGATTGCTTTACCCATTTGTCAAATGCTGAAGCCGTTAGTTCATATTCTCAAATGATTTCTACACGTGGCTTTCCAGCTAAGTAAAGATTGACGATTTGTTGCTTGAATTCTTGTGAAAAAGTTCTTCGTGTTCTCTTAGACATAAAAATTCCTCCTGGTATGTTTTCTTCTAGTCTACACACCTTAATTTTTATGTCTAGTTAATTGTAGCCTATCCAGCATTTCTTATGTTTAGTTGTGATGTCTATTCAGTTAATTGAAACAAATAATATAGCAATGAAATAGAGATAAATTCAAATATATATTATATCCATGAAGCCCAATCTTCTTTAATAGAAGATTGGGCTATTTTTATGGCAAAGGAGGGAAAAGAAATGTTTCAAAATAAAGGACAACGTTATGTCACAAAGGGAGTAATGGACAGTTTGCCGGTGGAATTACAAGCTTTATGTTGGAATCTAATCGATCAAAACGTTCAAAAGCAATTTCCTTTAGACTATCTTCAAATTTTTGAATTTTCTACGGAAAAAGGAAATCAAAAGTTGGTTCATCGTCAAGAAGAACCGGAAGAAAGAAAAGAGTATCTGATTTCACCTAAGCTTCGTTTGAAATCAGTGTCTCAAAAAATATGGGTCATTGATTCGGGTGAGTATCAAACGATGTTATTACCAGAAGAATACTAATATCTAAAAGAAAGGAGAGAAATGACTTGTTAGAAACGTCTATCGAAGTACTGGAAAAGTGTGCACAGCTAGTCACTACTCCTGAAGAGTGGGGCTATGAATCCGTTACGATGGAAAAAGAGGAAATTGAAATGGGTATGCTTCCTGAAGATGTTACTCTACCACGTTTAGTAATGACACATCTTTATATTTATTGCGCACCAGAAGATGGAAAAGACTATGTAGTTTATTTCATTACAGATATTACCAGCCAGCGAGAATTTGTTCGCGGGTTACTGGTAGAAGGACGTTTGGTTTGGAGTCAGATTGGAGGAACCAATGAATAAGATCGATTATTTGAGAATGATTGCGAAATGTTTAGAAGATATCCTTACAGCGATTCATCAAATTCTGAAGAAAAAAGGAGAAAGAATATGAAATATTTTCAACTAGTATTGACACTTATAACAGCAATGGTAATTGAAGTGCTTGAACAAAAATTAGCATAGGAGAAAAAGAGATGATTGAAAAAGAATTAGTGACCACACAAACAGAAGTTTGGCGAGATCCTCATCATACCCATCGCTATGTTTTCAAACGACAATGGGCGATCAAAGGAAAAGAAGCGGAAGATAAATTAGCAGTAGTCATTACTATTCGTCCAACAGATACAGAACCATTTACGAATGATTTGAGTATGTTATTAATCGAAAAGAATATCCGACAATTAGGATTTACTGGTTTTATTGCTGTGAATCTTTTTTCGTACACAAAAGCGAAAAGTCCTCGGGTATTTCTTCGAGGAAATGATGAACAATCTTTGGAAATATTAACGACTGTTTTTACAGAAAAGAAAATCAACACCATTATTTTTGCTTGTGGTTCGATTACGGCAACGAGTCAAGTGGCTTATGAACAAGCAAAGACCATTTACGATCAATTGAGTGCGAAACAAAAGAAGATGACCAAAGTATTGATAAATGCAGAAGGTAAGTTATCCCACCCACTAAGTATTCATGTTCGTAATGAATGGCAATTGGCGGATCATTCTTTGTTATTTCAATAAACGAAAATAAGTATTCAATGTATATGTTTCTTTTTCTGTTATTTTACTTGTTCTTTTACAGACTAAACAACTTGTAAAACCTCTTGTTATATGCATTATCAATGAAGGAATCAATATGATATTTTTAAAATGTCAGAGGAAATGGAGGTGAGCAAGTGAAAGTAGATGGGGAATGTTTGACGAGTTCGTATAAAAGTATCTATGAATTTTTTGAGGAAAAAGGGCTAAACACGGATTTACTTTATCAGTTTTATATTGCTTTTCGTGGGCAACAGTTATCGTTTCCAATGAAAATGTATGACCGAGAATTAGTCGCTCAAAAAATTGAAACAATGGTACAAGAAAACCATTCCATTGATTCTAGGAAATTAACGGATAGGTATGGTTTTTCAACGAGATGGATTCAAAGTATTATCAGACAACAACAAAAGGAGCAACATGTACATGGCTAATGAAGAAACAGTAGGTTTGAGAATCATAGAAGAAGCATTCAAATTACCAATGGTCAAAGTTGATCGTCGAGCATTTTTGATTCAAACATTTCAAGGAAAAGTTTCTGATATTGAAGGACTCATAGAAAAGGGACCACAAGCATTTTTATCCAAAGAAATGCTAGATCGTGAAGCACAAAAATGTATTCAATCGATTACCTTGAAATCAAGTGCGGTATCGTTAGCAACTGGACTGCCAGGAGGTATCGCTATGGCAGCAACTATTCCAGCGGATCTCCTTCAGTTCTTTGGTTATTCATTACGATTAGCACAGGAAATTTCGTACATTTATGGATTTAAGGATTTAATGGGAGAGAATGGAGAGCTCAGTGAAGAAGCAAAGAATACGTTGATATTGTATTTGGGAATTATGCTTGGAGTAACTTCTGCAGGTTCTGCTGTACGAGCGATGTCTGGAAAGTTATCTACACAAGCATTGAAAAAGATTCCTCAAAAAGCATTGACACAAACGTTGTATTATCCAGTAATCAAACGAGTACTAGGTATTTTTGGTACAAAGTTAACTAAAAATACCTTCGCGAAAGGTATTTCTAAAGCAGTACCAGTTGTGGGAGGCGTTGTTTCAGGAGGCATCAATTACTTGTCTATGAAACCAATGGCAACAAAGCTTCAAACAGAGTTAGGGAAAAATGTAGCATATACAGAAGAAAGTCTCCAACAAGATTTAGATATTTTAGAAGGTGAATTTGAAGAAGTATCTTCTGACATCGCGTCTTCTGATACAGTTCTTTCTCAATTAGAAAGACTTTCTCACTTGTTGGAAACGAATATGATTACAGAAGAAGAGTTTCAACAATTGAAGCAAGAGCTGTTAAAGAAATAATTATTTAGAAAAAGCAACCACTTATACGGGTGGTTCTTTTTCTTGAATGAATTCAAATTTATTATTAGGAGAAGAAAAAGGATGAAAGCAAAACAATTATTCCTATTAGGCACGATTCTTTTACTTGGAGGATGTTCTACTGTCTCTCAACATGAACAAAAGAAACAAGTGGATTCAACAACTCATGAAATTGAAACAACAAGAAAGGAATCTTCTACAAAAGAAATAGAAAAAACTACTCAAGAAACTAACACAACAGAGTCTAGTAAGGCAACGAGTTCAGATACGAGTGATTCTCAAATAAAACAAGAATTATGGGATACAAATAAATCTTCTCAAGTAGCAACTTTTGTCACACAATGGGGAAAGACATTAGGACAAGAATATAAAAGCTACAATCCTCAGAATAATGTAAGTCTGTATGGAACTCCTTTACCCCAAGCCGTGATTAATGGCAATTGGAAAATGGCAATCAATGAAGCACCAGTTACCGTACAATGGTCAGAAGATGGAACTGGTCATGCAGATTTTAAATTAGTAGCAGTTTATTCTGATGTAGAAACTGGAGAATATTTAGGGCAGCATGTTTACTTTTTTGGTTTTCAAAATGGACAACCTAAAGTTTATTTAACGCAACAAAATCAAGGTAATGAAAATAATTATCTGTACTTTAACGAAACTCAAAATCAACAGTTAAAACAAGGTTTCAGTGATATTGTGAATGGACAAACTCCTCAAACACCAGTAGTAGAAGAATCTACTCAACAAGCAACAACTACAACGACGCAATCTACAAGTAGCTCAGCAATTTCAAGTTGGGAAGCTGCTAAAGAAACTGTACTAAATAATAAAGCGTTATGGATTTATGAGTCTTCAGATAAAAATGCATCAAATACTAATATTATTGAATCCACCCAATATAGAAAAGATTTAATGCAAGATGAAAATGGAGAATTTTATCCAGTTGATATTTCTACTGACGATATTGGAAATACGGTAATGAATGGAGGAAAGCAATTCCGAGTTTATACAGATGGAAGAATTTCTCAACGGATTGGAATGACTAACAATTTTCAAATGATTAAATAATATTATAGACTGAGAATAGTAGTTATTTGATAGTTTTAAAGAAATATGTACTGAATATTAGGAACATTTCTGATGAAGTTACTAGTATAGAAAATAATTTCGTACTTACAGGGATTGAAGCGTGTATCAATGTATTGGTATGCATGGATATAATAAATTTTATCCTTAGAAAAAGTAATTAAGATGCCCTGCTAAATATAACTTAGCAGGGCATCTATTAATTTTATTGGGAACATTAAAGTAGCTGAACAAACGCATTATAAGTCCCCTGATACCTTAATGTAATACTAGGTATATCAGTAAAGTATCAGCTAAGATAGTCAATTAATTATTACTCGGTTTCAAGTTCAAATAGATGCCTATCTAAGTCTATTTCTGGCGATAAGAGCTGCCATTTCCATGAAGGTAAAAAATCGTTAAAAATTGTTTGTTCTTCTAGTGTTGAGGCTTCGTAGCCAATAATCTTATTTTGATGTGCGAGTGTTGATAATTTTGATTTAACAGAACGAACTTTATTTTCAAAGGAGCTCCAGAATTCGATATTCGAATGAATGATGCTTATATTTTCCTTATTAACAACGATATACAAGTTTCTTTCTTGTGAAATTTCTTGATTTTTTCTAATCTTTTCTATTTCTTGATATAGATCCCCTTTTACTTTTTTAAATATCCCTTTTTTTTCCTTAGCAACGTGTTTGAGCCCATCCCATTCGCCATAATATAGAGAGTTACGCTTATTTTTTATATAGAGTGTGTAATAATTTCCATTAGGAAAAGGAACATCTTCCGGATAATCTAAGTTTACTTCTATATACAGATTGGAATGCTTATTGTCCTTTTCTTGTTTTTCCACTTTCTCTTTTTTCTTCTCTTTCTCTTTTATTTTAGTGGGGTCTAGTGGACAAGGAGCAATTTTTTTAGTACTCCATAATTCGAATAAAATAGAGGCAATATTGATTGGTGAAAGAGTCTCTTTCTCTTTTTTTAGAAGAGGAATTAAACGCTTTTGTGATTTCCATCCAATTTGTCCAAGCTTAAAGATCCCATTATCATCAGTAATCAATTCTATTTTCTCTAATACAAATTGTGCATCGTTAGTTAATTTATAAGGCTTAGATTGTGTCATCATGAAATTAACTAACTCTGAAATTAAGTCCCTAGAGAATTCTTCATATTGAAAAAATTTCTTGATAGTGACGTCATCAAAGGTTATGGCGTATTTCATAAATTTATTAAGAAGTTTAATATAACCTACCTCGGAAAAAATTTCATTGTTTGCTGGTACATACTCTGGAGAATTTGTAATCCTGAAGAAATCAAATTCTTGCTTCGCCACGCTAGTAAAATTTCGTTTTTTATTTTTTATTTTATTCCATTCTGGTTTCGCGCAGTTTTGAAAAGCTGAATCAAAACTTAGGCTATTGTCACTTTTATAAGGTAATTCAAAAAATTCTTTAACGATTTCAACGAATTGAAATTCATAAAATACATGAAACATAATAAACATCCTTTCAAAATATATATTGCCCACCAATTGCCCACCAGCTGCCTGATGATTCAATACGATGGTTGTGATTAAATTAAATTGTTCAAAATATAAGGTATATTGTTATTTTAACAGATACTTTTTCATATTTGAATACTCTGAAAAGAAAGGAGGTTTATTTTATGAAAGAACAAGCTAGGAGTACAAAATATCCAACGCTTGTAATTGATTATGTAATGATTTCATTTGTTGAAGCAAATGTGATTGAAGTTGGTAGATATTTATTTGACTATTCCATTATCGAAGAATTTGAACTATTGGAAAGTAGTATACGTGGCTTTAATAAAGTTCTTACAAATGGCTTTTTATTTCTCCATTATGAAAACAAGGGAGAAAAAGCAGTTGTTTTGCTAGAGATTCGTTCAAAAGGATGTCGATATCTAGAATGCCAAGTGGATCATCAATGGACACAGTTCTTTTTTAAACTAATGAAAGTAGGAGAAAATATTTCAATCAAAAGCTACAACATCAAAAGACTGGATATAGCAATTGATGGGTTTACTTCAGATACTTTAAGCACAAAGCGAGTTCAACGATATCTCAATCAGAGGTTAGTTACGTCGCGCTTTCGTACATGCAGAACAATTCAAGAAACTAGAATTTCCTCGTCTGACATAATCGGTGATAGTATCTATTTTGGAAAACGAGCGAGTGATATCTCGGTAGTCGTCTATGATAAAAAATTAGAGACGAAAACACAAGATATTTGGTTCAGAACAGAGTTAAGGTTTCGACATGACTGGGCAAATCGTGTTATTGCAACGTTGGTTGAAAATTCATCTGAGTTTTCCTCTTATATATCAAGCATTTTAAAACGTAATTTGCAATTTCGCTCTCATACGGAGAATTATTCAGAAGTGAGACGTAGAAATTTAGCAACTTGGTATGAAAGATATCTTGAATATATATGCCAACAAGAACTTCATTGTGGAAAAATGAAATTTCTAGCTTCATGAAAGTGGTAGTTAGCCAGTGACGTTACAGAAAGAAGAGGATTAAATGAATGATTTGAATTTCGATTCTTTAGTAGCAGAGCTATTAAAAGAAGAAAATGGTCAGTTTGTGGTGGACTTAAGTATCTATTTTTCAGAAAATACCCAAGGAAACAAGGGTGATTTATTAGAACAGGAGGAAGAGAATGAGAAGAAATACAAAGAAGGCTAAATTTTTTATAGCATTAGTCAAAAAATATCAAATGAGTCCTTTTTATTCGTTTGAGATACTTAAGGAGATTTATTTGTATAAGGTAACTGATAGAGAAATTTCTGGTCTATTAAATGCTCTTAAAAATGATGAGCTACTGGAAACAAACCAGAAAAGAATAACAAGAAGCGGACGTGTTCAATATATATGGAAGCTTACGGAAAAAGGTATGATTGAATATCATCGTCTCATGGAATTATAACGATTGGAGGACTATTTTTATGGAGGATTTTATTTTTGAATTAGCTATTGGGCTTGTTTTTTATTTCAACCAAAATGGAAAAGAGGCAGTAAATAAGAAAGAAGAATAAACTTGGTTTAGGAATTGGAACTGATTGAACGTTTTGCATATTTTAAGTATTTAGGAAAGAAAACGATTCTTAGTCGATTTTCTTTCCTTTTTGATCAGTGAATATTTTACTGTAAGTACTTAAAGTTATAGAAATGGCTAGGAGGAGGAATCAAGCATGCGTGTGGCTTGTTATGATCGAACGTCTGTTTATGAAGAAGCGAAAATCAGTAATGACGCTCAATATGATGCAGTGAAAGAGTATGTTTTAGAGAAATATGAACAAATTCCCCAACGATTTTCAGACAAAGGAGAATCAGGGGGAAAAGCGGAACGTCCAGCTTTTCGACAGCTTAGAGCTTGGGTTTGTGCGTCAGAAGAAGAGGGGGTGATCTATGTTTGGCGTTATGATCGATTGGCACGTCAAGCCAAAATAGCCTTAGAATTTATTGAGTTGTGCCAACAACATCAGGTTCAAGTGTATTCGATTTCTGAACCTCTTCCTGCTTCTTTCTCACACGCGTCAACGAATAAACTATTTGTGCAATTATTGTTCACTTTTGCAGAACAACAACGAAACGTCATTATTGAAAATGTTCGTGCCGGACTTGCCTATAAAAAGCAACAACGGCAATACCTATCTTCTGCGGTTCCATATGGGTATCGTTTAGTGAATGGGAAAATCCAACAAGAAGTACACGAAGCAAGGATTGTTCGCTATATTTTTCAACTTTATTTGACTAAAAAATATGGCTACAAAAAGCTTTGTCAACGATTGACGCAACAAAAGCTTTTCTTCCGCGAACGTCCTTTTCAGCCCTATCATATTTATAGTATCCTAAAAAATCCATTGTACTATGGCGAAATCAAAGGAGGATCTTTGGGGAAGTATCTAGGAACCTTTGAACCGATTCTCTCGAAAACAATCTTTTTACAAGCCCAAGAGATTCGCCAATCAAGGTGTACAGCTAAAAAAGATACGTATCCGTACTTATTACGTCAAAAAATTCGGTGTCCCTTCTGTGGTCGTCATCTGAGTTCGAAGTATCAATGGAATACAAAGAAGACAAAGACGCTTCATTATTATCATTGTACCGACCGAAGCTGCCAAGGAATCTTTCTTCGGGCAGAAAGGGTTGAGTCAGAAGTATTGGAAAAGATACAGGCTTTTTTTCAATACGAAGGCGTCT
>Ga0308157_10003717_pt1 | contig 21625 bp, 16 predicted proteins | sample PhyBR1_FD_201035 | JGI IMG/M metagenome (GOLD analysis project Ga0308157, IMG submission 201035) | Phyllosphere microbial communities from UC Gill Tract Community Farm, Albany, California, United States - DLSLB.R1 | ecosystem: Host-associated > Plants > Phyllosphere > Unclassified | place: USA...
GATTGATTCTCAAGTGCTGATTCCGCAAAGTTTTGTAATGAGCGTTCACGCCCTGAAACACCTTTGCTATCATGCGCGCCATCACGATCTTCATTAGCCTGAAGAGCAAAAAAAAAGACCCGGCAAAAAGCCGGGTCAAAAACCGTGATTAGCCTGATGAGGAGATAATCTGAGAGCGACCTAAGCTCCAGATTATCCAGCAGATCTCGCGATCAGCTGAGTGCAATAATAATCGTTATCATTTGCCAGTCAAATGAATTTTCGCTAATTCGGTAAAAAAGTTTTACCGATGCGCTTCCTTGTCCCGGCAGTCGGGGCTTCTGCCGTTCGCGGCCATCACGTTCTCTCCCTCCTTTTTTACTCAGAAATCCGGATCTGCGGCGCGCTTGTGCTCCAGCAGGGCGCGGGCCATGTCCATCATGTGCATCAACGCGTAGGTCAGCTCGCGCTGGCTGCCGTGCTGGTGGCTGGCGGTTTCCTGCGCTGTAGCGGCGGCGCAGCGCAGCAGGGCGATGGCGTGCTCCCGGGCCTGGTCGCCGGTGACGCTCTCGTGCAGGGTCCAGATCTTGTTGTCGAGGGTCGGGCGCTGCGGCTTTGGGTTGAGGTAGTAGTCGAGGGCGCGGCGGGCGGCTTCGCTGTCGAGATCTGTTTCGTCGTTTTTCGGTGGTTTCATCCTGATACCTGCTAGAGCCAGTAGGGGAAGGGGTCCGACCGATAATAATACCTAGGGTATTTTCATGCCCTTTGATAAATAATACTGAATGTTTATTGAGCGGTTAAAGGCAGTCCGTATCGTGCCAGCGATGAATATGGATAAATGGATTGCCCTCGTCCGTGACCGGATGGAGGAGCTTGGGCTCACTCAAGAGCAGCTTGCCGAGCGCGTTGGCGTGTCTCAAGGCAGCGTAGGGCACTGGGTGAACAAGCGGCGTCAGCCGAAGATCGAGTCGATGAACCGCACGTTCGTCGAGATTGGCATGCCTCACTACAACGTCAGCCTGCAGCTGCGCATTCAGGGGCAGGTTGGCGAGGAGCGTGGCGTTTATCAGATGGATGACGCCGATGACGATCTGGACCTAATGCAATACATCGTGTGTTTCCGCTACCCAGTGTTGGCCTGGAGCGAGCTAGGTGTTGAAGAGCGTGAGGAGCCGGGTGTGTTCGAGCAGACGGACTACCTGGCCCAGGGCAAGGCTTTCTGGCTGACGGTTGAAAATGACGCGATGAGCGCTGTTAGTGGTCGGAGCGTGCCACAGGGCATGCGGATGCTGGTCGACCCGGGCGTGGAGGCTGAGGCCGGGCGCTTGGTTATCGCTCGTCAGCCGGGCAAGTCGGCGATTTTCCGCGAGTTGGCCGAGGAAGGTGGGCAGCGTTATTTGAAGGCACTGAACGGCAACTACCCGGCGCTACTATGCGAAGAAGGTTGCGAGATCCTGGGAGTAGTCGTGCGGGTGCATGGGGCCTTCTAGATTGCCGGGGCTGCTGCGCAGCCCATCGCCGGCAAGTCGGGCTCCCACAAGTACGGTGCCGACCTCAAGCATTGCGCTGGCTCTGTGGGAGCGGGTTCACCCGCGAAGAATGCAACGCGGTGTATGGCACCGGCTTTGCCGGTGTTCGCGGCTAAAGCCGCTCCCACAGGTACAGCGTTGCGCTGAAGTTGGCGCATCACTTGTGGGAGCGGGCGCGCCCGCGAAGAATCCAACGCGGTGTATAGCACCGGCTTTGCCGGTGTTCGCGGGCATGCCCGCTCCCACAGTGATCGCTGAGCAAGGCAGTTGCCCCGCTTTCCTCACTCAGCCAGTTCGACCAGCACCGTCCCTTCGCTGACCATATCCCCTTCCTGGCAGAACAACGCCTTCACTGTCCCACCATGCGGCGCACGAATGCTGTGTTCCATCTTCATGGCCTCCAGCACTACCAGCGCCGTACCGGCTTCAACCACCTGCCCCGGCTCTACCAGCACCCGCACGATGCTGCCGTTCATGGGCGCGCCCAGGCCGCCTTGATGGCCATGGCTGGCCTCGGCTTCGGCAATCGGGTCGAAGGCCTGAATGGCGTGCATCTCGCCATCCCAGTGCAGGTACAGGGTGCCACCGCGGCGGATTGCCAAATGCTGGCGGCGCACGCCTGCCTCATCGTGCACCAGTTGCTCACCCGCTAGCTGCCAGGTGGACGCAGCGCTGCGCTCCAGGGCAACCGCCTGGTCCTGCCCGGCGCTTGCCAGATGCAGGCTGCTGCGTGCCGGTAGGCCCAAGCGCAGGCCGTTGCGCGCACCCCACGGCGAACTGCGGTCGTCATCGCGCTGATGCCCGGGCTGCCCCTGCAGCCAGGCTTCGGCTGCCGCCTCCCAGAAGCCAGCCGGCAGCGCGCATGGCGTTGGCAGCAGCACGTCCTGGTGGCGGGGAATAAAGCCGGTGTCCAGCTCTGCCGCCGCAAACGCAGGGTGCGCGAGAATGCGGCGCAGGAAGGCAATGTTGGTCTTTACTCCGCCAATGGCGAACTCGTCGAGCATGGCCAGCAAGCGCAGGCGTGCCTGTTCTCGGTTTTCACCCCAGGCAATCAGCTTGCCCAGCATCGGGTCGTAGAACGGCGACACCACGTCGCCTTCGCTGACCCCGCTGTCCACCCGCCGGCCTTCGCCTGGCGCCGACTCACGGTACAACGCCAGCGTGCCGGTGGCAGGTAAAAACTCGTTGGCCGGGTCTTCGGCATACAACCGCACTTCGATGGCATGGCCAATCAGCGGCACTTGCTCCTGGGTGATCGGCAGGGGCTCACCGCAGGCCACGCGAATCTGCCAGGCCACCAGGTCCAGGCCGGTGATGGCCTCGGTGACCGGGTGTTCCACCTGCAGGCGGGTGTTCATCTCCATGAAGAAGAACTCGCCACGGGCATCGAGCAGGAACTCCACGGTGCCGGCACCCACATAGCCGATAGCCTGGGCCGCACGCACCGCCGCTTCGCCCATGGCCCGGCGCAGTTCGGGCGACAGGCCGGGGGCAGGGGCCTCTTCGACCACTTTCTGGTGGCGGCGCTGAATAGAGCAGTCGCGCTCGTTGAGGTACAAGCAGTTGCCGTGCTGGTCGGCAAATACCTGGATTTCGACATGACGCGGCTTGAGCACGTATTTTTCCACCAGCATGCGCGCATCGCCGAACGACGACTGCGCCTCACGTTGGGCCGAGGCCAGGGCGTCGGCCAGCTGGCTTTCCTCCTCGACCACTTTCATGCCCTTGCCGCCGCCGCCAGCGCTGGCCTTGAGCAGCACCGGGTAGCCGATGCGTTCGGCGGCGGCGCGGAAGGTGTCCAGGTCCTGGGCTTCGCCGTGGTAGCCCGGCACCAGCGGCACGCCAGCGGCGTCCATCAGCGCCTTGGCCGCCGACTTGCTGCCCATGGCGTCGATGGCGCTGGCAGGTGGGCCAAGGAAGATCAGCCCGGCCTGTTCGATAGCACGGGCGAAGCCAGCGTTCTCCGACAGAAAACCATAGCCCGGGTGAATGGCCTGGGCACCGCTGGCCTTGGCAGCGGCCAGCAGCTTGTCGACCAGCAGGTAGCTTTCGGCGGCCTTGGTGCCGCCCAGGTCGACGCGGATATCCGCTTCGCGGCTGTGCCGGGCGTCACGGTCGGTGGCGCTGTGCACGGCAACAGTGGTCAGGCCCATGGCCTTGGCGGTGCGCATTATCCGGCAGGCGATTTCGCCACGGTTGGCGACCAGCAGGGTGGTCAAAACGGGGCGGCTCATGGGCGCGGTTCCTTCTTGTCATCGGTTTGCCAGGCGGGGCGGCGTTTTTCCAGGAAAGCGCGCAGGCCCTCTTGGCCTTCGGCGCTGACGCGGATGCGGGCGATGGTGTTCTCGCAGTAGCGGCGCAGGGCCGGGCTGAGTTCGCCGTCGTCCACTTCGCGCAGCAAGTCCTTGGTGGCGCGCAACGCTTGCGGGCTGTTCTGCAGCAGGTTGTTCACCCACGCTTCGACCTGGGCGTCCAGCTCACTGGCCGGGTACACCTCGGCCAGCAGGCCCAGCTCGCGGGCCCGTATGCCGCTGAAACGCTCGGCAGTGAGGGCATAGCGGCGCGCGGCGCGTTCACCAATAGCCTTGACCACGAAGGGGCTGATGACTGCCGGGGCCAAGCCAATGCGGACTTCCGACAGGCACAACTGGGCGTCTTCGGCGCCGATGGCCATGTCGCAGCAGCTGATCAGGCCCAGCGCGCCGCCAAAGGCTGCACCTTGTACCACGGCCAGGGTAGGGGCCTTGAGGCGGTGCAGGGCGTACATCAGTTCGCCCAGTTCGTGGGCGTCATCCAGGTTGGTGTTGAAGTCCAGCTGCGCCGACTGCTGCATCCAGGCCAGGTCGGCGCCGGCGCTGAAGTGCCTGCCACGGCCGCGCAGCAGCACAAAACGCAGGCTGGCGTCTTCGGCCAGGCGGTCGATGGCCACGATCAGCTCGCGGATCATCTGCGCGTTGAAGGCGTTGTTCTTGTCCTCGCGGCTCAGCCACAAGGTGGCGAAGCCGCGTGGGTCACGGATCACTTCAAGGGTGCTGAAATCGCTCATGGGTCACATCCGGAAAATGCCGAAGCGGCTCTGTTCGATCGGTGCGTTCAGCGCGGCAGACAACGCCAGGCCAAGTACATCGCGGGTTTGTGCCGGGTCGATGACGCCGTCGTCCCACAGGCGGGCGCTGGAATAGTAGGGGTGGCCCTGGTGCTCGTACTGGTCGAGGATCGGTTGCTTGAGCCTGGCCTCGTCCTCGGCACTGAAGGGCTGGCCGCTCCGCTCGCTTTGCTCGCGCTTGACCTGCGCCAGCACGCCAGCGGCCTGTTCGGCACCCATCACGCCAATGCGCGCGTTGGGCCACATCCACAAAAAGCGTGGGTCGTAGGCGCGGCCGCACATGCCGTAGTTGCCGGCGCCAAAGCTGCCGCCAATGATCACCGTGAACTTCGGCACCTGGGCACAGGCCACGGCGGTGACCAGCTTGGCGCCGTGCTTGGCGATGCCGCCTTCTTCGTACTTCTTGCCCACCATGAAGCCGGTGATGTTTTGCAGGAACAGCAGCGGGATGCCACGCTGGCAGGCCAGCTCGATGAAGTGCGCACCTTTTTGCGCGGCTTCGGCGAACAGGATGCCGTTGTTGGCCAGGATCGCCACCGGGTAGCCATGCAGGTGGGCGAAGCCGCACACCAGGGTGGTGCCGAACAGGGCTTTGAACTCATCGAACACCGAGCCATCGACCAGCCGCGCGATCACTTCACGCACGTCGAACGGTTGCTTGGCATCGGCTGGCACCACGCCATACAGCTCGTCGGCGGCATACAGCGGCGCCACCGGTTCCAGGCGCTGCAGCTTGCCCAGCTTGTGCCAGTTGAGGTTGGCGACACTGCGCCGGGCGATGGCCAGGGCGTGCTCGTCGTTATCCGCGTAGTGGTCGGCCACGCCGCTGGTGCGGCAATGCACATCGGCGCCACCCAGGTCTTCGGCGCTGACCACTTCACCAGTGGCGGCTTTTACCAGCGGCGGGCCGGCGAGGAAGATGGTTGCCTGCTGGCGCACCATAATCGCTTCGTCGGCCATGGCCGGTACGTAGGCGCCGCCAGCCGTGCACGAGCCCATCACCACGGCAATCTGCGGAATGCCCTGGGCGCTCATGTTGGCCTGGTTGAAGAAGATTCGCCCGAAATGCTCGCGGTCGGGGAACACTTCGTCCTGGCGCGGCAGGTTGGCGCCGCCCGAATCCACCAGGTAGATGCACGGCAGGCGGTTCTGCTGAGCGATGGTTTGCGCACGCAGGTGTTTCTTGACCGTCAGTGGGTAGTACGAACCGCCTTTGACCGTGGCGTCGTTGGCCACGATCATGCATTCCACGCCTTCGACGCGGCCGATGCCGGCGATAACGCCAGCGGCGGGCACGTCTTCGCCGTATACCTCGTGGGCAGCCAGCTGGCCGATTTCGAGGAATGGCGAGCCCGGGTCCAGCAGGCGGTCGATGCGCTCGCGCGGCAGCAGCTTGCCACGCGACGTGTGTCGTTCCTGGGCTTTGGGCCCGCCGCCCTGGGCCACCTGGGCGAGCAGGCCGCGCAGGGCCTGAACCTGTTCGAGCATGGCCGCGCTGTTGCCGGCGAACTCCGCCGAACGCGGGTTGATCTGGGTGTGCAAGGTAGCCATGTGCGCCCGTCCTTTATGCTCAGCGGGTTTCGTTGAACAGTTCGCGGCCAATCAGCATCCGGCGGATCTCGCTGGTGCCGGCACCGATTTCGTACAGCTTGGCATCGCGCAGCAGGCGGCCCGCCGGGAATTCGTTGATGTAGCCGTTGCCACCGAGAATCTGGATCGCCTCCAGGGCCATTTGCGTGGCGCGTTCGGCGGTGTAGAGGATGACCCCTGCGGCGTCCTTGCGGGTGGTCTCGCCACGGTCGCAGGCCTGGGCCACGGCATACAGGTAGGCGCGGCTGGCGTTCAGTTGGGTGTACATGTCGGCGATCTTGCCCTGGATCAGCTGGAATTCGCCGATGCTCTGGCCGAACTGCTTGCGGTCATGGATGTAGGGCACCACCAGGTCCATGCAGCTTTGCATGATGCCGGTTGGGCCACCGGACAACACCACACGCTCGTAGTCCAGGCCGCTCATCAGCACGCGCACGCCGCCGTTGAGCTGGCCGAGTATGTTTTCTGCCGGTACTTCCACGTCATCGAAGAACAGCTCGCAGGTGTTGGACCCGCGCATGCCCAGCTTGTCGAACTTGTTGCTGCGGCTGAAACCTTTCCAGTCACGCTCGACGATGAACGCGGTAATGCCGTGCGCGCCCTTGTCCAGGTCGGTCTTGGCGTAGATCACGTAGGTGTTGGCGTCGGGGCCGTTGGTGATCCAGGTCTTGCTGCCGTTGAGCACGTAGTGATCGCCGCGCTTTTCGGCGCGCAGCTTCATCGACACCACGTCGGACCCGGCATTGGGCTCGCTCATGGCCAGGGCACCGATGTGCTCGCCGCTGATCAGCTTGGGCAGGTACTTGAGCTTCTGTTCATGGGTGCCGTTGCGGTTGATCTGGTTGACGCACAGGTTGGAATGGGCGCCGTAGGACAGTGCCACCGAGGCCGAGGCACGGCTGATTTCTTCCATCGACACCACGTGGGCCAGGTAGCCAAGGCCGGCGCCGCCATACTCTTCCGACACCGTGATGCCCAGCAGGCCCATGTCGCCGAACTTGCGCCACATGTCGGCGGGGAACAGGTTGTCGTGGTCGATCTGCGCAGCGCGTGGCGCCAGTTCGGCGGCCACAAAAGTGCGCACCTGGTCGCGGAGCATGTCGATGGTTTCGCCCAGGGCGAAGTTCAGGGAGGGGTAATGCATGCTGGGGCACCTTCTTGTTCTTGAAATGGGGTTGCACCGTAGCTCAAGGGCTTTGCGCCGACCCTGTGGGAGCGGGTTTACCCGCGAATGCGTCAGCAGGGTCACCGTCATTGCCTGACTGATCGCATTCGCGGGTGAACCCGCTCCCACAGGGTCGGTGCCGTGCCGATAAACCGGTGTCGTTCATCACCTTTACGTTAACGTAAACCTGCATGGGGTCACTGTCAATCCACTCATCACCTTTACGTAAACGTAAATCTGCGCCAGAGTATTCCCGCTTGCTTCAGTCGTGCCCAGAACAACCACAAGAAGGGACACCCATGAGTCAACCGAGCTATACCCGCGGTCGCCAGGACCAAGCCTTGCTGACCCAGACCATCGGCCAGGCCTTCGATGCCACGGTGGCCCGCTGTGCCGATGCAGAGGCGCTGGTGTCGCGCCACCAGGGCCTGCGCTACAGCTGGCGGCAGTTGGCCGAACAGGTCGAAGTGCATGCCCGCGCGCTGATGGCCCTGGGCGTGAACACCGGCGAGCGTGTCGGCATCTGGTCCCCCAACTGCGCCCAGTGGTGCATTTTACAGCTGGCCAGTGCCAAGGTCGGCGCCATTTTGGTCAACATCAACCCGGCCTATCGCGTGGGTGAGCTGGAATACGTGTTGCGTCAGTCCGGCTGCCGCTGGCTGGTGTGTGCAGATGCCTTCAAGACGTCTGATTACCACGCCATGGTCCAGGAACTGGTGCCAGAATTGGCCTGCGCCACGCCAGGTGAACTGGTCAGTGAGCGCCTGCCGGACTTGCGCGGCGTGATCAGCCTGGCCGCCAACCCGCCTGCCGGCTTCCTGCGCTGGCAGGCACTGGCCGAAAAGGCTGGGCAGACAACGCTAGAGGCCTTCACCGCCCGCCAGCAAGGCCTGCAGTTCGACCAACCGGTGAACATCCAGTACACCTCCGGCACCACCGGCGCGCCGAAAGGGGCGACGCTCAGCCACTACAACATCCTCAACAACGGTTTCATGGTCGGCGAGAGCCTGGGCCTGACCAGCGCCGACCGCATGGTGATCCCGGTGCCGCTGTACCACTGCTTCGGCATGGTCATGGCCAACCTCGGCTGCATCACCCACGGTAGCACCATGATCTACCCCAACGACGCCTTCGACGCCGAGCTCACGTTGCGCGCCGTTGCCGAAGAGCGCGCCAGCATTCTGTATGGCGTGCCGACCATGTTCATCGCCATGCTCGACCACCCAGCACGTCAGCAGTTGGACCTTTCCACCCTGCGCAGCGGCATCATGGCCGGTGCCACTTGCCCGATCGAGGTGATGCGCCGGGTTATCGACCAGATGCACATGGCTGAAGTGCAGATCGCCTACGGCATGACCGAAACCAGCCCGGTGTCGTTGCAGACCGGCCCCGACGACGAGCTGGAGCTGCGCGTGACCACGGTCGGGCGTACTCAGCCGCAGCTGGAAACCAAGCTGGTGGACGCCGAGGGCTGCATCGTCGCGCGCGGCGAAATGGGCGAACTGTGCACCCGGGGTTACAGCGTGATGCTCGGTTACTGGAACAACCCCCAGGCCACGGCGGATGCCATCGACCCGGCTGGCTGGATGCACTCGGGCGACCTGGCGGTGATGGATGAGCACGGCCATGTGCGCATCGTCGGGCGCAACAAGGACATGATCATTCGCGGCGGGGAGAACATCTACCCGCGTGAACTGGAGGAGTTCTTCTACACGCATCCGGCTGTGGCCGATGCGCAGGTGATCGGGGTCCCGTGCAGCAAATATGGTGAGGAGGTGGTGGCCTGGATCAAGCTGCACCCAGGGCACAGCGCCACGGCCGATGAGCTGCACGGCTGGTGCAAGGCGCGCATCGCGCATTACAAAGTGCCGCGGCATTTCCGCTTCGTGCAGGAGTTCCCGATGACGGTGACCGGGAAGGTGCAGAAGTTCAGGATGAGGGAGATCAGTGTGGCGGAGCTGGCCATTGAAACGGTCGGTTGATGCATTGAGTCTGCCGGCCCTTCGCGGGCAAGCCCGCTCCTACACTTACACCGTAGGCCTGTAGGAGCGGGCTTGCCCGCGAAGGGCCGTCAGCGTCAGCGCAAGTCAATCTTGCCCAGTTGCTCGGCCACTTCGCGAAGAGTGCTGTAATCGCGTCTGAAACGCTGGTGGTAGCGTTCCTCAAGATACCTCAAGGCAGCGTCACGTTTGTCCCAGCACATATGTTCAAGCGGTGTGCCCGCATTTGGCTCGACAACACCTGCCTCTTGGAAGCAATCAACCACATCCTGTTCAAGCGCCCCTGTTTCCCGCCCGGTCATGCTGTCCACGATGATGAGTTCTCCCGACATCTGATCAGGAGAACTCATCATCAGCACAAGCAACCGATCCGGCTACTGGCAGAAATACCAGTTGCCTCGTCTATCCTTACACCTTTACCGGTGGCTCATCACTCGGTGGGTCACCCACCGTCGGCGGCACCGTCGGCTTGATCGGCACCGCGTCCGGGTCTTCTTCCGGCACGGGCGGCGGCAAACTGGGGTCGTCGATGTTTGGGTCGGGGGTTTCCGGTGGAATGGGAATGTTCATCGTCTGACCTCGTGTGGCTGGAATGAAGGAGTGCTGAAGGCTCTGACCGCTGGCATTTGCCATTCGCTCATTTTTTTGAAGCCCACGCCTGTGCCCGGCCCTGAACCCTCACCGCCAACAGCCTGACGGAGCAAGATCAATACCACTAAGCCAATGCCGTCTGGGCAAAACAGAGGCGTAACTGCTAAGCGAGCTATGGGCCGAGCATGATGCTCGGCTTATAGGGTAATTATGGCATTGTAGTTCGGGGGTCTTGATTCTGACGGTCGTCGCGCACTTAACCTATTTAATGTCTCGCCGCTAACATCACATTTTGGTACTCTTCCACTCTCTTGCGGGTTTCATAATAGTAATCCAAGGATCGTTTCAAGTCTTCAGGGTGGTTTTTAGGGTTTGAAGAACTTCTTGCAAATCGCTCAAGGAAAAGTCTTGTCAAAGAAGTTTGCCGGCCATCATCGTCATAGCTTATATTGCGCTGCATCATGATATTCTCGTGTTGTTCAATGTATCCCACATCAGTCATGTGGCTTGCCCAAATGCGCCCTGGATCGTTCAGTTTAAGGTGACCTGTTCCCTTTGCAAGAACGTTGGGAGGTAAATGTTTGACCCTGGCGGTGACTCCGGTCGGGTCGCGAGAATAGTCATTCATCAGTCTAGAGACGGCGTTTACTTGTATGTTACGGTCCCTGTGAAAGTCTGTGTTTGCCGCTTTGTAGGCGCCTTTACTTGCAGGTTTCATAGCCTGCTTCAGACCTCTTTGGAGGATCCCGGCTATGAAAAGAATTGCGGAGGTTCCATGTGGGTCGATACGGTTAACCGGGTCCCCATTGCAGTATGCATAGGCATTAATTCCGCCACGCCCAAATGGGCTGAGGAAGTCCGGACTAGTGAACCTTGGCAGTGCAGGGCTGTACATGCGATAGCCTTGCCCTAGGTGGTAGCCGTGTGTATGAATATCGAAGTATGCTCCGTTGAAACCAGATGTGTAGGGTCCCTGAATCAGCATCTTGGTGTAACCGTAAGCATTGTAATTGATATGGCTGGTAGCAGTAGTGTTGGCGGTTGTTTGCATGGGATTGCCTGCGTCGTATGTGCGGCGTTTGCAAATGAATGCTTCGGTTGATGTGCCAGGCCGCTGTTCATCGGTTTGAAGCCATCGTTTTTATACAATCTATTCTGGTTTACATTATTGGTGCTGATGCAGTGCACTGCTGTAAGCGTGCTTCTCAGCCCCTGATCATGACTATGTATGACGATAGCTCCGCAGTTCAACTGGCAGAATTATCAGGTGGCGTGGTCTACCCTTAAGCCTTCACCGGTGGCTCCTGCCTCGGCGGGTCGTCCACCGTCGGCGGCACCGTCGGCTTGATCGGCACCTCGTCCGGCTCTTCTTTCTGCACGGGCGGCGGCAAGCTGGGGTCGTCGATGTTGGTATCGGGGGGCCGGTGGAATGGGAATGTTCATGGCCTGACCTCGCGTGGGTGGAATGAAGAGGTGCTGACCGCTGGCAGCTGCCGTTCGCTCTTTTTTTTGAACCCCACGCCTGTGCCCGGCTCTGAATCCTTACCGCCAATGCCACCAGGGAGCCAGGACCGATGTCGCGTAACGAGCCCTTCGAAAGCGTACCGATGGCGAATGATCACCCCGACCAGGCCATCAGCCTGGCCCAGGCGCTGCTGGCGCCGCGCATCGTGATCGAAGACTGCAGCCCCGTGCTCGACGGCGGCACCTTCGCCGCCAAGGCCATCAGCGGCCAGCCGGTCGCGGTCAGCAGCAAGGTCTACAGCGACGGCCATGACCGCCTGGCGGTGATGCTCAACTGGCGCCAGGCCAACAGCCGGCGCTGGCATTGCGTGCCGATGCAATCGGCGGGCAACGACCTGTGGCTGGCCGAGTTCACCCCCACCGTACTTGGCCCGCACCTGTTCAGCATCGAGGCCTGGGTCGACCCGTTCGCCACCTATAGCCATGACCTGGAGAAAAAGTACAACGCCGGTGTCGAGGTAAAACTGGAACTGGAAGAGGGGCGCTTGATGCTGGGCAAAGGCATCGAGCTGTGCAGCGGTGCCGTGCGCGATGAGCTCGAAGCGCTACAGCAGCGCCTGGCGGAGCTGGATACCGACGGGCAGGTGGCACTGTTGCTGGGCCCGGACGTTGCGCACCTGATGAGCGAAGCGGGGCACCGCAGTTACCTGGCCCGCAGCCGCGAGTTCCCCGTCGATGTCGACCGCCCGGCCGCGCAGTTCGCCAGTTGGTATGAGCTGTTCCCGCGCTCGATCACCGAGGACCCGCAGCGCCACGGCACCTTCAATGACGTGCACCAGCGCCTGCCTATGATCCGTGACATGGGCTTCGATGTGCTGTACTTCCCGCCCATCCACCCCATCGGCACGCAGCACCGCAAGGGCCGCAACAACGCCCTCAAGGCCGAGCCCGGCGACCCTGGTAGCCCGTACGCTATCGGCAGTGCCGAAGGCGGCCATGACGCCATCCATCCGCAGCTGGGCACGCGGGAAGACTTTCGTCGACTGGTTGCCGCCGCCGCCGAGCATGGCCTTGAAATCGCCCTGGATTTCGCTATCCAGTGCTCGCAGGACCATCCATGGCTCAAAGAGCACCCCGGCTGGTTCAGCTGGCGCCCTGACGGCACCATTCGCTATGCGGAGAACCCACCGAAAAAGTACCAGGACATCGTCAACGTCGATTTCTACGCCCCGGACGCCGTCCCTTCGCTGTGGCTGGCGCTTCGCGACGTGGTGCTCGGCTGGGTAGAGGAGGGCGTGAAGACCTTCCGCGTCGACAACCCGCACACCAAGCCACTGCCGTTCTGGCAATGGATGATCGCCGATGTGCGCGCCCGCTACCCGGATGTGATCTTCCTTGCCGAGGCGTTCACCAAGCCCGCGATGATGGCGCGCCTGGGTAAGGTCGGCTACGCGCAAAGCTATACCTACTTCACCTGGCGGAACACCAAGCAGGAACTGCGCGAATTCTACGAGCAGCTCAACCAGCCGCCGTGGAGCCAGTGCTACCGGCCGAACTTTTTCGTCAACACGCCGGATATCAACCCGTTCTTCCTGCACACCTCCGGTCGCGCCGGCTTCCTCATCCGCGCCGCGCTGGCCACCATGGGTTCGGGCCTGTGGGGCATGTACTCCGGCTTCGAGCTATGCGAAAGCGCGCCGCTGCCGGGCAAGGAGGAATACCTGGATTCGGAGAAATACCAGATCCGCCCGCGCGATTTCACCCAGCCGGGCAACATCATTGCCGAGATCGCCCAGCTCAACCGCATTCGCCGGCAGAACCGCGCCTTGCAAACCCACCTGGGCGTGGCGTTTTTCAACTGCTGGAACGACAACATCCTGTACTTCGCCAAGCGTACGCCAGAGCGTGACAACTTCATCCTGGTGGCGATCAGCCTGGACCCGCACAACGCCCAAGAGGCGCATTTCGAGCTGCCGCTGTGGGAGCTGGGCCTGGACGACGACGCCGACACCTTGGGCGAAGACCTGATGAACGGCCACCGCTGGACCTGGCATGGCAAGACCCAGTGGATGCGTATCGAGCCCTGGCACCAGCCATTCGGGATCTGGCGCATCGAAAAAGCCCGTTAACAAGGCTAAGACTGTGCCCCTGTAGGAGCGGGTTTACCCGCGAACACCGGCGAAGCCGGTGCCATGCACCGCGGTGTCATCTTCGTTGGTAAACCCGCTCCCACAGGGATCTAGCAAGCTCGGATGTCTGTGCATGTAATTGAAAGGAGTCACCCATGGCCAAGCGTTCCCGCCCGGCAGCCTTCATCGATGACCCGCTGTGGTACAAGGACGCCGTCATCTACCAGTTGCACATCAAGTCGTTCTTCGACGCGAACAACGACGGCATCGGTGATTTCGCCGGCCTGATCAGCAAGCTGGACTACATTGCCGAACTGGGCGTCAACACTTTGTGGCTGCTGCCTTTCTACCCTTCGCCAAGGCGCGACGACGGCTACGACATTGCCGAATACAAGGCCGTGCACCCCGACTACGGCAGCATGGCTGACGCCCGCCGCTTCATCGCCGAGGCACACAAGCGCGGCCTGAGGGTAATCACCGAGCTGGTCATCAACCACACCAGCGACCAGCACCCGTGGTTCCAGCGAGCTCGCCATGCCAAGCGTGGCAGCAAGGCGCGGGACTTTTATGTGTGGTCGGATGACGAACAGAAGTACGACGGCACGCGCATCATCTTCCTCGACACCGAAAAGTCCAACTGGACCTGGGACCCGGTCGCCGGCCAGTACTGCTGGCACCGCTTCTACTCGCATCAGCCAGACCTGAACTTTGACAACCCGCAGGTGCTCAATGCGGTGATCAAGGTGATGCGCTTCTGGCTTGACCTGGGCGTCGACGGCTTGCGCCTGGATGCCATCCCCTACCTGATCGAGCGCGACGGCACCAACAACGAAAACCTGCCCGAGACCCACACGGTACTCAAGGCCATTCGCGCTGAAATCGACGCCAACTACCCCGACCGCATGCTGCTGGCCGAGGCCAACCAGTGGCCCGAAGACACCCGCCCATATTTCGGCGAAGGCGAGGGCGACGAATGCCACATGGCCTTCCACTTTCCGTTGATGCCGCGCATGTACATGGCCCTGGCCATGGAGGACCGCTTCCCGATCACCGATATCCTGCGCCAGACGCCGGAAATCCCGGCCAACTGCCAATGGGCAATCTTTTTGCGCAACCACGATGAGCTGACCCTGGAAATGGTCACCGACCGCGAGCGCGACTACCTGTGGAACTACTACGCCGAAGACCGCCGCGCCCGCATCAACCTGGGTATCCGCCGGCGCCTGGCGCCTCTGCTGCAGCGTGACCGGCGGCGTATCGAGCTGCTCACCAGCCTGCTGCTGTCGATGCCCGGCACACCTACCTTGTACTACGGCGACGAGCTGGGCATGGGCGACAACATCTACCTGGGCGACCGAGACGGCGTGCGCACTCCCATGCAGTGGTCGCCCGACCGCAACGGCGGCTTTTCCCGCGCCGACCCGCAGCGCCTGGTGCTGCCGCCGATCATGGACCCGCTATACGGCTACCAGACGGTCAATGTCGAGGCCCAGAGCCACGATCCCCACTCGCTGCTCAACTGGACCCGGCGCATGCTGGCCGTACGCAAGCAGCAGAAGGCCTTTGGCCGCGGCGCCCTGCGAACCCTTACGCCCAGCAACCGGCGCATCCTCGCGTATATCCGCGAGTACACCGATGCCGATGGCCACACCGAGGTCATCCTGTGCGTGGCCAACGTTTCCCGCGCGGCCCAGGCCGCGGAACTCGAACTGTCACAATACGCCGACAAAGTACCGGTGGAGATGCTCGGCGGCAGTGCCTTCCCGCCCATCGGGCAACTGCCGTTCCTGCTCACCCTGCCACCCTATGCCTTCTACTGGTTCCTGCTGGCCGCCCATGACCGCATGCCCAGCTGGCACATCCAGGCCACCGAGGGGTTACCCGAATTGACCACGCTAGTTTTGCGCAAGCGCATGGAAGAACTGCTGGAAGCACCCGCCCGCGACACCCTGCAAACCACCATCCTGCCGCAATACCTGCCCAAGCGGCGCTGGTTCGCCGGCAAGGAGGGGCCCATTGACGAGGTGCGCCTGCGCTACGGCGTGCGCTTCGCTACCGCTACCACGCCCGTGTTGCTCAGCGAAATCGAAGTGCTCAGCGGGGGGACGGCCAACCACTACCAGCTGCCGTTTGGCCTGCTGCCCGAAGACCAGATCAACACAGCGCTGCCGCAGCAGTTGGCCTTGTCGCGGGTGCGCCGTGCCCATCAGGTTGGCCTGATTACCGATGCCTTCGTGCTCGAACCGTTTATCCGCGCAGTACTGCACGCCTGCCAGGATGGCCTGCGCCTGCCCTGCGGCAGCGGCGCGGGCGAACTGCGTTTCGAGTGCACCGACCTGCTGGCGGCCCTTGGGTTGAACGATGAAAGTGCAGTGCGCTACCTCAGCGCCGAGCAGTCCAACAGCTCGGTGGTGATCGGTGACAGCGTGGTGCTCAAGCTGATCCGCCGGGTCAACCCAGGCATTCATCCAGAACTGGAAATGAGTGCCTACCTGACCGCTGCCGGCTTTGCCAATATCTCGCCATTGCTGGCTTGGGTCAGCCGGGTGGATGAGCAAAACGCCCCACACCTGCTGATGATCGCCCAAGGCTACCTGAGCAATCAGGGCGATGCCTGGGCCTGGACCCAGAACACCCTGGAACGGGCTATCCGCGACCAGATGGCCCCACCCAGCCGCGATGCCGAGGCACACACCGATGCCTTGGTGGAGCTCACCGGCTTTGCCGCCTTGCTCGGCCAGCGCCTGGGCGAGATGCACCTGCTGCTGGCCGCGCCCACCGACGATGAGGCCTTCCGCCCACGCCCCAGCGATGCTGACGACAGCCAGCGCTGGGGTACGCAGATCAGCGCCGAACTGAACCACGCCCTCGACCTGCTGGCCCAGCACCGTGACGCCCTCGACCCCGACAGCCAGGCCCTGGTCGACGACCTGCAACAGCAGCGCGACGGCCTGGCCCAGCACATCGCCAACCTGGCGGAGCAGGCCGAGGGTGGCTTGCTGATGCGGGTGCACGGCGACCTGCATCTGGGCCAGGTGCTGGTGGTGCAGGGGGATGCCTACCTGATCGATTTCGAGGGCGAACCGTCCCGTCCACTGCAAGAACGCCGGGCAAAACACAGCCCGTACAAGGATGTCAGCGGCGTGTTGCGATCCTTCGACTATGCTGCTGCGATGATCCTGCGCAGCGCCTCTGCGGTCGACCTTTCCGGCCCGGCGCAGCAGGCTCGTCAGCGGGTTGCCCGGCAGTACCTGCATCAGTCGCGCCACGCCTTTGTCGAAGCCTATGGCCTGGCCACCGCCGCCATGCCCCATGCCTGGCAACAGGCCGAGGGCGAGCGCGCCGCACTGGAATTGTTCTGCCTGGAAAAAGCCGCCTACGAGATCACATATGAAGCCGAAAACCGTCCGAGCTGGCTGGCCGTGCCTTTGCATGGCCTGCATGGACTGATCAGTACCTGGGGAGAGTCATAAATGAATGCAACCACGCGTGAAAACGGCGGCCTTCGGCAACGGGACCTGGATGCCCTGGCCCGCGCCGAGCACGCCGATCCCTTCGCAGTGCTAGGCCCCCACGGCGATGGCCAAGGCGGGGTGTTTATCCGCGCCTTCCTGCCCAATGCGCTGAGTGCACGGGTGCTGGCGCGCCATGATGGGCGCGTCCTGGCCGAAATGGTGCAAAGCGCAGTACCGGGCTTGTTCACGGCGCACCTCGATGATGCACAAGCCTATCTGCTGCAAATTGGCTGGGCCGGTGGCGAGCAAGTCACCGAAGACCCTTACAGCTTTGGCCCGCAACTGGGCGACATGGACTTGCACCTGTTCGCCGAAGGCAACCACCGCGACCTGTCCGGGCGCTTCGGCGCCCAACCGATCCAGGTCGAGGGTATCGACGGTGTATGTTTCTCGGTGTGGGCGCCGAATGCCCGGCGGGTGTCGGTGGTGGGTGACTTCAATAACTGGGACGGCCGCCGCCACCCCATGCGCTTGCGCCACAGCGCCGGGGTGTGGGAGCTGTTCGTGCCGCGCCTGGGCGTGGGCGAAACCTACAAGTACGAGGTGCTGGGCAAGGACGGGATACTGCCACTGAAAGCAGACCCGCTGGCCCGCGCCACTGAATTGCCGCCGAGCACCGCATCCAAGGTGGCCGGTGAACTCAGCCACGCGTGGCAAGACCAAGACTGGATGGCACAACGCGCGCAGCGCCATGCCTACAGCGCACCCCTGTCGATCTACGAGCTGCACCCAGGCTCCTGGCGCTGCGAGCTGGACGAGGCAGGCGAAGTCGGGCGCTACTACAACTGGCGCGAACTGGCCGAGCGGCTGGTGCCCTATGTGCAGGAACTGGGCTTTACCCATATCGAATTGCTGCCGATCATGGAGCACCCGTTCGGCGGCTCCTGGGGCTATCAGCCACTGTCGATGTTCGCGCCCACCTCACGCTATGGCAGTGCCGAGGACTTTGCCGCGTTCATCGATGCCTGCCACCAAGGCGGCATAGGCGTGCTGCTGGACTGGGTGCCGGCGCATTTCCCCACAGACGAACACGGCCTGGCGCGTTTCGACGGCACTGCCCTGTACGAATACGACAACCCCCTGGAGGGCTACCACCAGGACTGGAACACACTGATCTACAACCTCGGCCGCAACGAAGTGCGTGGCTTCATGATGGCCTCGGCGCTGCACTGGCTGAAGCACTTCCACATCGACGGCCTGCGGGTCGATGCGGTGGCCTCGATGCTGTACCGCGACTATTCGCGCAAGGCCGGCGAATGGGTGCCCAACCGCCACGGCGGGCGCGAGAACCTGGAGGCCATCGACTTCATCCGCCACCTCAACGGCGTGGCTGCCCATGAGGCCCCCGGTGCATTGATCATCGCCGAGGAGTCCACCGCCTGGCCCGGCGTCAGCCAGCCGACCCAGCAGGGCGGCCTGGGCTTTGCCTACAAGTGGAACATGGGCTGGATGCACGACACCCTGCATTACATCCAGAACGACCCGGTGCATCGCAACCACCACCATAACGAGATGAGCTTCGGGCTGATCTACGCCTATTCCGAACACTTCATCCTGCCCATCTCCCACGACGAAGTGGTGCACGGCAAGCACTCGCTGATCGACAAGATGCCCGGCGATCGCTGGCAGAAATTCGCCAACCTGCGCGCCTACCTCACTTTCATGTGGGCGCACCCAGGCAAGAAGTTGCTGTTCATGGGCTGCGAGTTCGGCCAGTGGCGTGAGTGGAACCATGACAGCGAGCTGGACTGGTATCTGCTGCAGTACCCCGAGCACCAAGGCGTGCAGCGCCTGGTGGGCGACCTCAACCGCCTGTACCGCGAAGAGCCGGCGCTGCACGAGCAGGATTGCCAGCCGCAGGGCTTCCAGTGGCTGATCGGTGACGACGCGCAAAACAGCGTGTACGCCTGGCTGCGCTGGAGCAGCAGCGGCGAGCCGGTGTTGGTGGTGGCCAACTTTACCCCGGTACCACGCGAGGGCTACCGCATTGGTGTGCCGTTTGGCGAGCGCTGGCAGGAATTGCTGAACAGCGATGCCGAGCTGTATGCAGGGTCCAACGTAGGCAATTTGGGGGCAGTGGCCAGTGAGGCACTGGCCAGCCATGGGCAGCCATTGTCGCTGGCGCTGAATTTGCCGCCGCTTGGGGTTCTGATAATGAAGCCGGCCTGATAGGTTGCCTGTACTGGCCTCTTCGCAGCACAAGGCTGCTCCTACAGGTGGGCGCATTCCCTTGTAGGAGCAGCCTTGTGCTGCGAAAGGGCCGGGCCTGCCTACCACCGCATCCGCACGCCAAGGCTGCCAATCAGCCCGTTCAGGTCATTGTCATCCACATCGCTGCTGTAATCGGCGCTGACAAACAAGGCTACCGAAGGCGTCACCCGCGCCACCAGCCCCAAGCCCAGTTCCACCGTAGTCGAGTAGCGTGAGCTGGAGATCTTGTCGACCTGGTCCAGCTTCACCTCGTCGGGATTGCTGAAGTCGTACCACACGTTGGTCCGCACATAGGGTTCGATGGGCATGCCGCGCACTTCGTAGCGCCCGGACAATTTCGCACCGACCCGGCCGCTCCAGCTCGGCTGGCTGTCGAAGGCCTGCAGGGTTTCTTCCTGCACCTGGTTGCCGGGGAAGAACTGCTGGTTGATCAACTGTGCCTGGGGTTCGATCACCCAGTTGCCGCCCAGGCGGATCGGGTAGCCGCCTTCCACCGAGAACGTCATCGCATGGCCGCTTTCGTCAAGGCGCTGGCCGCTTTCACCGCGGCCCATTACATCGATGCGTGAGCCCATGGCCACCGCATCCAGGTGCCAGCCCTGTTCATGGGTCATGCTCCAGTACACGCCCAGGCTTTCCCCGCTCAGGTTCACCGCGTGGCGCTGCTTGTCGCCCAACAGCGGGCGCATGCCGTTGAAGCTGCTCTGCAGGTTGTTATGCCCCACGAAAATCCCTGCGCGGTGCACGTTGCCCGCTGCAGTCTCACGCACGAACAGGTCCGGGCCGATTGTCAGTTGCTGGCTGGGGGCCTCCAGTTGGTCTGGGGGTTGCGTGCCACTGCGCGAGGTGGTCGGGAAAAACTGTGCCCACTGGCTGGCGATCAGGTCCGGTGCTGTCTGCCCGTGGCGCGCGCTCATGGTTTGCGAAAACGCACTCAGGGTGCCGATGCTCAAGCCACTGGCGCTGACCGGGTCGAGCGACATCTGCGGCATTGCAGGCTGTTGCAGAAAACCGGGCGAGGTGGGGTCACCCTGCAGTTCGTACGCGAAAGTTTCCACCGGGGTTGCCAGAAGCAGCGACGTGGAAACCGCGTAGAAAATGCTGTCGAAGCGCAAGGGGTTCGAGGTGCTTTTCATGGCGGATCTCCTGTTGTTTTTGTGGGGTACAGCCCGAGGACCTGGCCTGTTGTCACGAGCTGTACGGCAAAAACAGTGGGCGACCCAAACCAGCACGCCAGCCTTTGCAAGCGCGCACGAGGGCGCGAGCTAGAGGCCCGGCGCGAGATCTTTACTGCTTGGTAATGTTCAGCTAAGGAGAGGACGCCGCTTGCGTCAAGAAAGCGTGAAAGAACTGTTCAGGTTGTGTAATTTCTCTCAAGCACTTGATTTCTCGAGAAAAACGCCAGGGTATAGCGGGGTTCGCTATTTCCCGCTTCGTGGCTATGAAGAATGATTGCTAGAGCCTGACCTCCACCGCCAATGGCAAGTGATCTGACAGGTGCGACCAAGGTTTGTGCCCCAGAATCCGCGGCCCATGGCTTTCGGCGTTGCGCAGGTAGATGCGGTCCAGGGGCAACAGCGGCAGGCGGGCAGGGTAGGTGCGGGCGAGGTGGCCGTGGTGGCGCTCGAACGCTTCGTGCAGGTCAGGCTGCAGGCCGAGGGTGCGGTTGCCGCGGCTTTTCCAGTCGTTGAAGTCGCCGGCAATGATCACCGGTGCGTCGGCGGGCAATGACTCGAGCAATTTGCGCAGCAGTTGCAGTTGCTTCTGCCGGTGGCTTTCCAGCAATGACAGGTGCACACAGATGGCATGCACCTGATGCTTGCCGGGTACGTCGAGGATGCAGTGCAACAGGCCACGGCGTTCGGGGCCGGTGATCGACACGTCGAGGTTGCGGTGTTCGATGATCGGGTACTTGGATAGCAGCGCATTGCCGTGGTGGCCGTCGGGATAGACCGCATTGCGGCCGTAGGCAAAGTCGCTCCACATACTGTCGGCGAGGAATTCGTACTGCGAGGTCTGCGGCCAGCCCGGGTAGCGCGCGGCGTGGCGGTCGTGGCTGCCAAGCACTTCCTGGAGGAAGACGATGTCGGCCTGGGTGCTGCGCACCGCCTCGCGCAGTTCCGGCAGGATGAAGCGCCGGTTGAAGGCGGTGAAGCCCTTATGGGTGTTCACCGTCAGTACCCGCAGCCGCTTCACGGCCGCGGCCTGGTTGACGCTGGCGAAACCATTACTGCCGGCTTCGTGGCTCACAATTCCTCCTCGATCGCAGGTGCATGTGTGTCGCCTGTTCCGGCCCTATCGCCGGCAAGCCAGCTCCCACAGGTTTTGCACCGCCTTATGGCCTGC
>Ga0308157_10003718_pt1 | contig 21613 bp, 20 predicted proteins | sample PhyBR1_FD_201035 | JGI IMG/M metagenome (GOLD analysis project Ga0308157, IMG submission 201035) | Phyllosphere microbial communities from UC Gill Tract Community Farm, Albany, California, United States - DLSLB.R1 | ecosystem: Host-associated > Plants > Phyllosphere > Unclassified | place: USA...
GTTATTGCTTTCTGAGGTGGTAATGGTGGCAAACGGAAGAGGTTTGTTGTTTGAATCGGTTACGATTCCGTTTATTTGAATTTGCGCTTGAAGAGTAAGCGTAAAAAACAAAGTCAAAAAACAAAATAGCTTCATACAGAATGATATAGTTTCAAAAACGAAAAAAAAATAATTTTCGTATGCAAAAATAGCAATAAAAAAATCCGTCTGGTACAATAAACCAAACGGATTTTTTATTTTATCTCAATCTCAAGATTACACCTTCATGATTTCGGCTTCTTTTACAGCCAATAACTCATCAATTTTTTTGATGTAAGCGTTTGTTAAGTTCTGTACTTCTTCCTCGGCAGATTTGCAGATGTCTTCAGAAGTTCCTTCCTTTTCTAATTTTTTGATATCAGTATTAGCATCTTTACGAGAGTTACGAATACCAATTTTAGCATCTTCCGCTTCAGATTTTGCTTGTTTCGCTAAATCGCGACGACGCTCTTCTGTTAATGGCGGTACGCTAATGATTATCATATCTCCATTATTCATTGGGTTGAAACCAATGTTAGCGATCAAGATTGCTTTTTCAATTGCTTGCAGCATATTTTTTTCAAATGGCTGTAATGTAATTGTTCTAGCATCTGGAACACTGATTTTAGATACTTGAGAAAGCGGAGTTGCAGATCCGTAATAATCTACAAAAACACCTCCAAGCATAGCTGGAGAAGCTTTCCCTGCACGAATATTAAGAAATTCTTTCTCTAAGTGTGCAATAGTACCGTTCATTGATTCTTCAGTACTTTCTAAAATAAAGTCTATTTCTTCAGTCATTTTTTTTTTGTTTTCAGTTTTCATTCTCAGTTTTCAGTTAAAGTCTTGCGCGACTGTAAAACTGTTACTGATGACTATATATTTACTACAGTTCCAATGTTTTCGCCTTCGCAAATTTTCAATAGGTTTCCGATTTTATTCATATCAAAAACAACGATTGGAAGTTTGTTTTCTTGGCTTAATGTAAATGCAGTTGTGTCCATTACATTTAATCCTTTTTTGATTACATCATCAAATGAGATAAAATCAAATTTTACTGCAGAAGCATTTTTTTCTGGATCAGAATCGTAAACACCATCAACACGAGTACCTTTAAGGATAACATCAGCATTGATTTCGATACCTCTTAAAACAGCAGCTGTATCAGTTGTAAAATATGGATTTCCAGTTCCGGCACCAAAAATTACAATTCTGCCTTTTTCAAGGTGACGATCTGCTCTTCTTTTAATATAAGGTTCTGCAATAGATTCCATTTTCAAGGCGGTCTGCAAACGCGTTTTCATTCCTTTATCTTCAAGAGCGCCCTGCAAAGCCATTCCGTTAATAACAGTTGCAAGCATTCCCATATAATCTCCTTGCACTCTGTCCATTCCTGAGCTTGCTCCGGCAACGCCTCTAAAAATATTTCCTCCTCCAATAACAATAGCAATTTCTACCCCTTTTGCGTGAATCTGCTTAATTTCATCTGCATATTCGGCTAATCTTTTCGGGTCTATACCGTATTGTAAATCACCCATTAAGGCCTCGCCGCTAAGTTTAAGAAGAATTCTTTTATATTTCATGTGTGTGTTGCGTTAATTTGTGCAAATATAGACATATTCTGATTTTTAAAAATAATGTTTGCAAAAAATTAATTCGTGTTACAATTTTAGGTTTAAAAAGGCCATACAGTTACTTAATTTGAAATGTGACAAATGTCATTTTCTACGTCTTCCTAAATTTCGTATTTTTATTGTAACCTAAAAATAAAAAAAATATGAAAAGCATCGTAGCCAAAGCATTATTCAATAGTCATTCTTATGTTGAATATAGAAAAATAGTAACCGACTTATTGACTGAAGGAAAATCTACAGGAAATGAACAATCTGAAAGTCTTACCAATTATTCCAAATTGAATGAAGCCAGAATGAATAGGCTAGACAAAACGATTACTATTTCAGATTCGATTGCAGAGAAACTTCAAAATTTAGACAATCATTATATTTGGCTGGTTCTTTCAGAAGGTTGGTGCGGAGATGCAGCCCAGATTCTTCCAATTTTAAATAAAATGGCTTTAGTTTCTCATAAGAAAATCGATTTAAGAATTGCATTTCGCGATGAAAATGACGATTTGATGAGCCATTATCTGACCAATGGCGGAAGAGCAATTCCTAAAGTAATCGTTATTTGTAAAGAAGCCGGAATCGTACGTGCAGATTGGGGACCAAGACCAAAAGGAGCGACCGAGTTAATGGCCAAACATAAAAGAGAAGTTGGCGCTATTGATGAAAAAATTAAAACCGATTTGCAGTTATGGTATTTAGCAGATAAAGGAATTTCAGTTCAGGATGAATTGGTTGAAATTATGGAAAACATCAAATATAATCGCCTTTAATCGGATTAATGTGTTGATAAGCAGATGATTTAGTTAATAAAATTATCTTAAAGTCTTTTTGACTTCAATAGATTTTTGTAACTTAGTGAAAGTAACCCACTTCTATTATAACTTTTAGATTTACTCTTTTTATTGGTGTTTTATTTATTGTCCAACAATTAAAATACACTATTATGAAAAAGTTATTCGAAAGGTTTTATGATTTCTTTTCTAAATTTCTATTTGGAGGGAAGAATGTGCCTCACTATTAAACAGAAATAAGTATGAAATAATTTTACTTATTTTTAGGAGCTTGGCACATTACAATTTGAAAAGTAATGTGCTTTTTTTTGCACCAAATATTTAGTTTGCTTCTGATGTGTAATAAAAGAAATCTTGAAGAGTTATTCCAAAAGAAATCATGCCAATACTTTTTTCATTGTGAAGTGGAAAATCATAATCACAGATTTCTGCAAAAAGAATAAAATCATCTGAGCCAATTCCGAGTTTTAATTTTTTGTATTCTCCATTCAAATTGCCACGTCCTATGGCAAACCCTTTTCCGTAACCAACCTGTAGCATAATTCGCGTTTCGGGTCCTACTTTTGGGCTTAAACCAAGATTTAAAAACACTGGAACAGCAACAAGTTTGTCATCCCACTTCCAGTCAATACCACTGTGAATACCTAATGTTAGCCATTTTTTGTAGTGAACTCCATAACCGATTTTTGAACCTAAACCATTTGGGACAAGAAAAGCATTTGAGGATGTTGATTCTGATTCTGAATATGAATCGTTTGTGTTATTAGGGTTCCCAGTTATAGAAACAGCAAAGTCAAATTGTGCGTATGTGAATTTAGTTGCCTGACTATGTATAAATGAATTAAAAAAAGTAATAAATGCAATAGTCAGTAAAATTCTCTTCATTTACAGTTTTATTTTTTCAGGAGTTCTTCCTCAAATAAAGTAATATCAATAGCATTTTTCACATCATAATCGCCAATTTTAGTTCGGCGTAAAACAGTTAAATGCGAACCTGAATTCATTGCTTTTCCAAAATCATAAGCCAGAGAGCGAATGTAAGTTCCTTTAGAGCAAACTACTCTAAAATCTATTTCAGGCAATGCAATTCTTGTAATTTCAAATTCGTGAATCGTAGTTTTTCTGCTTTCAATTTCGATAGATTCTCCAGCACGAGCATGTTCGTACAAACGAACGCCGTCTTTTTTAATAGCCGAGAAAATAGGCGGTTTCTGATCGATTTCGCCTAAAAATTGTTTTACCGTTTCATGAATCAAAGCTTCATCGATATGATCGGTTGGAAAAGTCTGATCGATTTCGGTTTCCAAATCATAAGATGGAGTAGTGGCACCTATATAAAACGTACCCGTATATTCTTTTGCCTGACCTTGAAGTTCTGAAATTCTTTTAGTGAATTTTCCTGTACAGATTAATAAAAGTCCAGTTGCTAAAGGATCTAAAGTTCCTGCGTGACCAATTTTGAACTTTTTTGGAAGTCCAACTTTATTAATTAAAAGGTATTTTAATTTATTGACAGCTTGAAATGAGCTCCATTTTAAAGGTTTATCTATCAATAAAACCTGTCCTTCTAGATATTCTTCAGGTGTCATTATATAATCGTAAGCGGATGAATAAAAAAGTGAATCAATAATAAAATGATTCCGGCAATAATTCGATAGTAACCAAAAACTTTGAATCCGTTTTTAGTCAAAAATCCGATGAAAGTTTTAATCGCTAAAAGCGCTACAGCAAAAGCAACAATATTCCCAATAACCAACATGTTTACTTGGTCGTGAGATAATTCAAAACCAGCTTTGTAATAATCGTAGCATTTTTTGGCTGTTGCTCCCAACATAGTAGGAACGGCTAAGAAAAATGAAAATTCTGCAGCTGTAGTTCTTGATAATTTTTGAGACATTCCCCCAACGATACTAGCTCCGCTTCGAGAAACTCCAGGAATCATAGCAATACATTGAAACAATCCGATTTTGAAAGCTTGTAAATAACTGATTTCTTGAGAGGTTTCAGCTGTATTTGGATTGTTAAACCATTCGTCAACTTTCAATAAAATAATTCCACCGATTAAAAGTGAAATTGCGACAGTTACCGGATTTTCTAATAAGCCATCAATAAAATCGCTTAATAATAATCCTAAAACAACTGCTGGAATAAAAGCAACAAGAAGTTTAAAGTAAAAATCAAAAGTTTGAAAGAAACGTTTGAAGTATAAAATAACAACAGAAAGTATTGCGCCAAGCTGAATTACAATAGTAAAAAGTTTAGTGAAATCGTCATGAGCGATTCCAAAAAAAGAAGAGGCAATAATCATGTGACCTGTAGAAGAAACAGGCAAAAACTCTGTAATTCCTTCAATAATAGCAAGAACAATAGCTTGTAGTGTATTCATTTAATTTAGATTGTTAGATTTTTAGACTTCTTAGACTTTTTAGATTTAAAAAGATTAATTTAATAATCTAAAGATCAAAGAAGTCTAAGCTGTCTAAGAAAGTCTATTTTGATTTTTTGAATATAGAATAAATCGTGATTCCGAAACCGATTAAAACAGTTGTCGGTGCTAAACGAATACGTCTAAAGTTAAAAATATCTTCGTTAAAAACATTTGGATCTTTACTTCCTCCGCCAGACATTAAAATAAATCCTAGCGCAATTACAGCAATACCAATCAATAAAATTTTATAATTGATGCTGTCAAAAAGGAATTCTTGTTTTTGAACTTGTTGTTCTTCTTTATTATTGTTGTTTTTCATTTTTATATGTTTGTCAGCCTGAGCGAAGTCGAAGGCATTTTTTTTAAATCTAAAATCTGCAATCTAAAATCTGCAATCAAAAATTAATAAAGATCGTCGGTTCTTAAATTCAAGAAACGTTGTGTTGCAAAATGCGTGCTAACCCAAGTAATTAAAACTCCTAATCCGAAAACAGCAACCAAAACTAAACCAGTTAAAGCTTTGTCTTCTAGGATTCCTAAACCAGGGAAATTAGTGTCAACATAAAGCAACAATGCTATTAAAGCAATAATGGCCAAACCTGCGCCCAGCATTCCAAGTTTTACGCTTCGCATTACAAAAGGTTTACGGATAAACGCTTTTGTCGCTCCAACCATCTGCATGGTTTTGATGATAAAACGATTTGAATGTATAGATAAGCGTAGCGAACTGTTGATTAATAAAACAGCAATTACAGTCAAGAAACCGCTAATAATCAAAATCCACATACTTACTTTTCTGATGTTATCATTTACCAGATTTACTAATTGTTTGTCGTAAACAATATCTGAAATCATAGTATTTTTGCGAAAATTACTTTCGATCTTAACGATGCTGTCTCTTTCTACGTAATCTGCTTTTAAGTGAATATCGTATGAATTCAATAACGGATTTTCTCCTAAAAAGGTTAAAAAGTCTTCTCCAATGATGTCAGTATGGTCTTTTGCCGCTTTTTCTTTGGTTACATAAACAAAAGATCTCGCAAAAGGAGCTCTTTTAAGTTCTGTATTAAATGCTTTGATAACACTGTCGTTTGCTTCATTTTTAAAGAAAACCGTCATAGCGATTTTTTCTTTAAAATCGTCCGCCAGCTGTTTAGAATTAATAATGAATAATCCTAGTACTCCCAAAAGGAATAAAACCAAGAATACACTTAATACTACCGAAAAATAAGAGGAAATTAACCTGCGTTTTTGAAATTTATCAAAGTTAGAACTCATAGTTTGCTTAAATTATGTGGTAAAAATAATAAAGAATTTCTTTATTTAAAGTTAATAACAAACTTTTATACTTAAAAGTACAATTTAAATCTCGAATAAATTTGTGTTTAACCGCAAAGCACGCTAAGATTTTTTAATATTTGACTTTATAACAACGCAAAGTTCGCAAAGCTTTGTATTGATAAAGCCTTGCGAACTTTGCGTTGGTAAATATATCGTTTGGTTAAAAACTTAGCGTGCTTTGCGGTTAAAAATCTTAGTAACTCAGAATCTTAGATCCTTTACTTAACCTTATAAACTTCGATGCTTTTTAACCAATAAACATGACGCGGTCCGGTTTTAATGTCATTTTTGCAAATCGCAATCATCTCTCCGTTTTTAACTGGTTTTCCATTTTCTTCAAAAAGGATATAAGCATTTTCTCCCGTCGGATTATTGAAAAGTTCTGCCCATGAAAAAGTAGCTTTGTAATCATCTGAAGCCCTTGCTACAATATAGAAGTTTCGATCTTTATGATCTTCCTGCTTGATTTTTGCTTTTTCGAGAATATCTTTTAAAAGAACGCCTTTGCAAACTTTAATTTCTCTTTTTACTTCTCCATTTTTCCCAGTAATTTTAAAATTGTCAAGGGTAACAACTTTCATTTTTTTAAGAGAATCGACTGTTAATTGTAGCGGAAATTCAACCTCGCCTTTTACTTCAATTTGACGATTGACTAATTTCAAGCTGTCTTCTGCCGTAAGTGTTCCATGTTCATGCTTTTTAGTTTCAGAATTTTTTTCAGTTGAAATTTTTTCTTCTTTTTTAGATGAATTGCACATGGAGCATGAAAATGCAATTAAAAGAACGAGAATGTAATTTTGTGTTTTCATAAGAGTTGTGATTTAAATTTTACTGCTTTCCCAAACAAGTGACAAATAATATAATCCGCCAATTGATGGTCCGCCGAGAATTGAAGTGTAGGGTTTGTTAAGAATATTTGTTTCGCCCAATTTTGCCGAAATTCCTTTTTTGAAAGCATAATTTACCTGAGCGTCCATTGTCCAATATGCAGGAACGGTTCCGCTGACTAGAAAAGAAACATAATCAAAATTATTTTGATAACGTGCAGTAACACTCGCTCCGAGATTTTTCCAGATATTTTGGGCAATCAAAGTTCCGTTTACATTAAATTCGGGTGTATTGAAACCGTCTTCCAAGCCATCTTTATCATCGGTTCTATCCAATTTGGTATAAGTTAAATTGGTAAGTGCACTAAAAGTGTTGTCAAAACGGTATTTCAAACCTAAACTTCCGCCATAATTGTAAATTTTACTTTTAGAATTGGTCCAAAGTCTGTAGCGATTTTGAGTGTTTTTTGAATATAAAGCAGTCGGAATCAAGTTTGGATCTGTTGTATTCGGAATGCTGGCTTCAACTTGTGCGATGAAATTTTTATAAGAGTTATAATAGAAATCGGCATCAATAAAAAGGTTTCTATTTAAAGTTATTCCTCTAAAACCAACTTCAAACGATTTGACAAATTCGGGTTCTAAATAGGTGTATGGATTTTTTTGAATCGTATTTTTATTTTTTTCGATAGCCTGCACTTGAGTCAAGCCATTTGTGTTAACATCTGTATTTACCTGCGCCTGAAATTTATCAATTGAAGCTTTGGTATAAGAGTTTTCGAAAATTCCGTCAGACATAATTCGAAGTCCGCCCACACGTTTTACGCCGCCTGAATTTACATTCGAAAACCCTTCAAAAATACTCGGAAAACGATACCCGTTTTGATACGAAGCTCTAAAGTTTAAACTTTCTTTTGGTGAATAAACTGCTGTGAACTGAGGCGTAAATTTCGCTTCAAAATAATCCGCTTTGTCCATTCTAATAGTTGCACCCAATCTTAATTTATCTGAGAAAAAATCTTTGGTTAATTGCGTGAAAGCACCAGTTTTTTGATACGTCAGATTTTCGTCAGCATGAACGGGATTAATAAAATAGTTTCCGTCGGGAACAATAATGTAATTTCTGTAATCGACACCGCTCAAAAGTTTCGCATCAATTTTTTCGAAAAAAGAAACAAAAGTTTTATCCCAATTTATCAATCCTTCGCCATGAACCAAAGTCGATTTAACTCTCAGAGCGGCACCAATATCCCAATTATTAATATTAATCAATTCGTTTTTCTTTTGTTCGTAAGTTTCCGTTCCGGGCAAAAATCTTCCTGCATCAGATTGCGTTCTGGCAATCCTGTGTGCGTCAGCAACGCTTGCTCCGCCTGTAAAAGCATTTTTATAAGCTGTGCTGTAATCGGCAAACCATCTATCATCCGATTTATAAGCGCGATCCATATTTTCTGCCAGCGAACGCATGTTGTATGAATCGCCAGTATTTTCGGTTGTTGCATAAGCTTTTACCTGAAAAACGGGAGTATGATAATCGGCAGAAAATTGATTTAAAGTATAATTGTCTAATCTAAATCGGTTGGAACGCTGATAAATAGTATTGATTAAAGCTGTTTTGTAAGTCAGAGAAAGTTCGTGATCTTTTTTTGGTCTAAAATACAATCCGAAATCAGCTTTGTAATTTTTGATTTCGTAGTCTGAAATATCCGTTTCGCGATAACCTGTTCTGGCAACAACATAATTTTTGCCATTTAAATTCAACGTTTTTCGATTGGCGGATTCGTTTCCGTAGCCGTTTACTTCATCATACGCTGGATTATCTGCACCAAATAAACCTGTCGAAGCATTAGCATTTGGAGCCAAATCAGTTCTGTCATCTGCAACCCAGTCTGTTCCGCCTGTAGTTGATGCATTGATTTTAAACGCTAATTTTTCATTGAAAGCTTTAGCCAATCTTAAATTAAACTGCGAATATACTTTCGGTGAAAACCGATCAATATTCCCTACATGATTTACGCCAGTTAATTGTTGAATGGCGATTCCCTGATATTCAAAAGGATTTTTGGTCTGAATATTGGCTAAACCATTAATCGCATTCATTCCATACAAAGCGGCTGCAGTTCCGGGGATGATTTCGATTTTATCAATATCCAAATCATTTGCGCCCAAAGCGTTTGCAATTGGAGCGCCCAAATGCGGAGCCTGATTGTCGATTCCGTCTACCAATTGAGCAAATCTTACATTGGTAGAATTGGCAAAACCTCTTGTATTAATGACTTTAAAACCCAAACTTGGCGTAATAATTTGAACGCCTTTTACATTTTCTAGTGCTTCGTAAATACTTGGCGATCCCATTGCTTTGGCTTCCGCCGATTTCAATTGCTCAATACTAATTGGCGAATGCATTAATTTTTCAGAACGACGAGATGCTGTAATCACGATTTCATTTAGTTCTTCTTTTTTAATGCTGTCTTGTGTTTTCGAATTTTGGACTTGAGAAAAACTTTTCAGGCTTATAAAAACAAAGAATAAATACAGTTTTTGGTTCATGGGTTTTGGCTGTTAAATTCAGTATGTTTTAAAATGAATACTGATGGTTAAAAAAAAAGTCGGTTTGGTTGGTTATTTTTTTAAACACATAGAAACATAGGTTTTTTTATCCTCAAAAGATTGTAAAAAAAGAAACTAGATTCTAAAACATAGATTTGCTATGTGTATTTGAATTAAGTGAAACGCCTTTTTACGATTGCTAAAGCTATGTTTCTATGTGGTTAAATATTTGTTTTTAAAACTTCAAATTCTGAGTTTCTTTTTGAGCAAACTCTTTAATACGTTTTTCAACTTCATAAAAAACAGCAATAGCTGTTTCTCCAGCTTCTGTTAATCGCGCACCTCCGCCACCTTTTCCTCCAAGAAGTTTTTCAACTAATGGACTTTCGGCACGCTGATTCATTTCTTCGACCAATTGCCAAGCTTGACGATATGCCATTTTCATTTCTTTTGCAGCATTGGTAATCGATCCCGTTTTCTTGATGTTTTCAAGAAGCCAGATTTTGCCAATGCCAAGAAATGCGCCTTCAGCTTCCTCAATCCAAACACGAACTTCAACATTGTATTTTTTACTGTCGGCCATTTTAATTTTTTAAATGCTATTCAAAAATAATTCTTTTCTGATAAAAATATTCTGTCTTTGCTATATATTTTCTAAGTATTAAAATGTAAATATAAGTATTTTTACGTAATTAAAAATACGTATTTTGTTATTTTATTTGTTTGTCAGTGAAATAGCTTTGCTACAATGCGCAATAAATGTAAATTTGCGGCTAAATTAATTTAGTGAAAAGCTTAGAACCTTAGTAACTTAGAATCTTAGTCACTTAGAAATGAAGTACAATCCAAACGAAATTGAAGCCAAATGGCAAAAATATTGGGCAGAAAATCAAACTTTTGCAGCAAAGAATAACTCTGAAAAACCGAAACATTATGTTCTCGATATGTTTCCTTATCCGTCTGGAGCAGGACTACACGTTGGGCACCCACTTGGTTATATAGCTTCAGATGTATATTCTCGTTTTAAAAGACATCAAGGTTTCAATGTTTTGCACCCAATGGGATACGATAGTTTCGGATTGCCAGCAGAACAATATGCGATTCAGACTGGACAACGTCCAGAAGATACAACGCGCGTAAATATTGATGGTGGAGTAGACAAAGAAGGAAAACAAATTGCGGGTTACAGGAAACAATTAGACAAAATCGGATTCTCATTTGATTGGGCTCGTGAAGTACGTACATCAAATCCTGATTATTACAAACATACACAATGGATTTTTATCCAATTGTTCAACTCTTGGTATTGCAGAAAACAAGGACAGGCTTTTGATATTTCAGAGCTTGTAACTGTTTTTGAAGAAAGCGGAAATGCATTGGTTGAAGCAGTTTGCGACGATAATGTTACGATTTTTACGGCTGATGAATGGAAATCTTACTCTGACGATCAAAAAGAAAAAATCTTGTTGCAATACAGAATGACGTATTTGGCAGAAACCGAAGTAAACTGGTGTCCAGGCTTAGGAACTGTTTTGGCAAACGACGAAATTGTAAACGGAGTTTCAGAACGTGGAGGTTTTCCTGTTATAAGAAAAAAAATGACACAATGGAGTATGCGAATTTCTGCTTATGCCGAGCGCTTACTTCAAGGTTTAAATGATATTGACTGGAGTGAGTCTATCAAAGAATCTCAAAGAAACTGGATCGGGAAATCGGTTGGGGCTTTGGTAACTTTTAATGTGAAAAATCACGATGAAGTAATCGAAGTATTTACAACAAGACCTGATACTATTTTCGGAGTTACTTTTATGACTTTGGCACCAGAACATGATTTGGTTGCTAAAATTACAACTCCAGAGCAAAAAGAAGCTGTTGAAGCTTATATCGAAAAAACAGCAAAACGTTCGGAGCGTGAGCGTATGGCCGATGTAAAAACCATTTCTGGAGTATTTACAGGAGCTTATGCAAAACATCCTTTTACAAAAGAAGCTATTCCGGTTTGGATTGGTGATTATGTTTTAGCTGGTTACGGAACTGGTGCTGTAATGGCGGTTCCTTGCGGAGACGAAAGAGATTATGCTTTCGCTAATTTCTTTAAAGGTCAGAGCGGAATGCAGGAAATCAAAAATATCTTCGCTAATGTTGATATTTCTGAAGCTGCATATGGATCAAAAGACAATGTTGAAATCGCAGCTTCTGATTTCTTAAATGGATTAAACTACAAAGATGCGACGGCAAAAGCGATTTATAAGTTAGAAGAAATCGGACAAGGAAAAGGAAAAACAAATTACCGTTTGCGTGATGCTGTTTTCTCTCGTCAGCGTTATTGGGGCGAACCATTCCCAGTTTATTACGTGAATGGATTACCTAAAATGATCGATACGCAGCACTTGCCAATTATTTTACCAGAAGTAGAGAAATATTTACCAACAGAAGACGGATTGCCACCATTAGGAAACGCGGCTGTTTGGGCTTGGGATACAAAGCAAAATAAAGTTGTTAATACAGACTTAGTTGATAATGTTTCGATTTTTCCTTTAGAATTGAACACTATGCCAGGTTGGGCGGGGAGTTCATGGTACTGGATGCGTTATATGGATGCACACAATGAAAATGAATTTGCAAGTAAAGAAGCATTGGCATACTGGGAAAATGTAGATTTATATATTGGAGGAAGCGAACACGCAACAGGTCACTTATTGTATTCTCGTTTCTGGAACAAATTCTTAAAAGACAAAGGTTTTGCTCCAACGGAAGAACCATTCAAAAAACTGATCAATCAGGGAATGATTTTAGGAACAACGGCTTATGTTTACAGATTGGAAGGAACAAATACTTTTGTATCTAAAAATAAAATTGAAGGCCAAAATGTACAGCCAATTCGCGTTGATGTTCATTTTGTTAATTCTTCAGATGAATTAAATATCGAAAAGTTCAAAGCTTGGAGAGAAGATTTCAATACAGCAGAATTTATTTTTGATGAAAACGGAAAATACATTGTAGGTCGTGAAGTAGAAAAAATGTCTAAGTCATACTATAATGTGGTAACTCCAGATGATATTTGTGCTGAATACGGTGCTGATACATTGCGTTTATACGAAATGTTCTTAGGACCATTAGAGCAGGCAAAACCTTGGAATACTGCGGGTATTTCTGGAGTGTTTGGTTTCTTGAAAAAATTATGGAGATTGTATTTTGATGATAATGGCTTAATCGTAAACAACGACGAACCAACAAAAGACAACTTGAAATCATTGCACAAAACAATCAAAAAAGTAGCAGAAGACATCGAGAATTTCTCTTTCAATACTTCGGTTTCTCAGTTTATGATTTGTGTAAACGAACTGTCTTCTCAAAACTGTCATTCAAGAGCGATTTTAGAACCGTTAGCGATTTTGGTTTCGCCTTATGCACCTCACATTGCAGAAGAATTATGGGCGCAGTTAGGACATACAACTTCGATTTCTGAAGTTGCTTTCCCGATTTTTGATGAGAAACATTTAATTGAAACCAATAAAGAATATCCAGTTTCTTTCAACGGAAAAATGCGTTTCACAATCGAATTGCCTTTGGATTTAACCAAAGAACAAATCGAAGAAATCGTAATGAAAGACGAAAGAACACAAAAACACTTAGAAGGAAGAACGCCAAATAAAGTGATTATTGTTCCTGGAAAAATTATCAACCTTGTAGGGTAACTATTTTAAAATTTTAATATAAAAAATTCCAAATTCCAATTTTACGATTGGGGTTTGGGATTTTTTTTGTGTTTAATTTTTTGCCACGAATTGCACTAATTTACACGAATTTTTATTTTTAAAAACGCTTAGTTTGTCATCCTGAGGAACGAAGGATCACACGCGAAACTCGACAAAGATTGGCGATTCAGTTTGCGGAGCTTCTTGCGTGGTCTTCGACTTCGCTCAGACTGACAATGCACACAGTTTGTCATCCTTAGGAACAAAGGATCACACCCGAAACTCTACAAAGATTGGCGATTTTGAATGTGGAGCTTCTCGCGAAGATTTCTCCTTCGTCGAAATGACAAGATTGGGAAAAAAACTTCGTGACTTCGCATCTTTGTGAGCAAAAGAAAACTCGCGTTCTTTGCGTAAGCCTTTGTGCCCTTTGCGGTTAAAAACCCACACCAATGTTGGGATTTGAAATTTTTTATAAAAAAAAAATAAAACTTTTGTAACATTTTAATAGTTGTCGTATCAAAAGCATGGATCCGATTTAATTAACAACTTAAAACTATTAAAAATGAAAAAGTATATCATCTTAATTATCGCATTCTTATTCTCAGCATTATGTTTAAATGTTTTTGCGCAAACGAAACAATTTCCGTTTGAAGTTTTAAAAACAGGAAATGGAGATCAGTCTATTATATTTATTCCTGGTTTTGCATCTTCTGGAGATGTTTGGAATGAAACCAGAACTACATTCGAAAATCAATTCACTTGTTACACCCTTACAATGGCTGGTTTTGCGGGAAGAAAACCACAACCGAATGCTTCGTTCGAAAACTGGAAGAGTGGAATTGCCAATTATATCAAAGAAAATAATATTGAAAAGCCAATCTTAATTGGCCATAGCATGGGCGGCGGACTGGCGCTTGCCATTGCAGCAGATTATCCTAATTTGATCAGTAAAATTGTGATTGTAGATGCGCTTCCTTGTTTGGCGGTTTTAAGCGATCCTACTTTTAAATCAAAAATGAATAACGATTGCTCTTCAACGGTAAATCAGATGACAGGAATGACCAATGATCAGTTTTATGATATGCAAAAAAAGACAATGCCAAGACTTTTGGCTGATGCGTCTAAGCTGGACATGGTTGTAGATTGGAGTGTAAAATCGGATAGAACAACTTTTGGGCAAATGTATTGTGACTTTTATAATATTGATTTACGAGAAAGAATTGCACAGATTAAATGCCCCGCTTTAATTTTATTAGAATCTTATTTTATAAATTTAAAACCAGCTATAGAAGATCAGTATAAAAATTTGAAAACGGCAAATTTTCAGTACGCCACCAACGGATTGCATTTTATTATGTACGATGATACAGCTTGGTACTTAGAGCAATTAAGCACTTTTTTAAAATAGAAAGAATGGAATTTGAACAAATCTACAAAATGTATTGGGATCGAATTTTCAGGCTTTGCATGGGTTTCGTCAATGATTACGATGCGGCACAAGATTTAACTCAGGAAACTTTTATAATTGTTTGGCAAAAGCTGGAAACCTTTAGAAACGAATCTTCTATTGGAACTTGGATTTTCAGAATAGCATCCAATAACTGTCTAAGGCAGATAGAAAAACAAAAACGTTTTCCGAAATCAGAACTTCCTATTCATCTTTCAGAAGAAAAACAACATTCTATAGAACCTCAGATTCAATTCTTGTATAAATGTATTGCTGAGCTTCCCGAAACCGATCGTATTATTATTTCATTAGAATTGGAAGACATCAAACAAAATGAAATCGCAAAAATTGTCGGACTTTCTGAAGCCAATGTTAGAGTGAAAATTCATAGAATAAAAGAAAAACTGACTCAAAAATTTAAAGAAAATGAACAACGATAACAATATAGATTTTAAAGATTTATGGAAAAAACAATCCGTAAGTCAGCCAGACCTAACCGATTTGCTGGCGCGATTAAGTAAATTTAAAAAAGCGGCTTTGCGCAGTTTATGGATGATCAATATTTTGCTTTCGGTAACAAGTGTCTTTATTGTTTTTATTTGGATATATTATCAGCCACAATTTGTTTCGACTAAAATCGGAATTGTGCTTACCATTCTTGCTATGGTCGTTTATGTATTTGTCTATAATAAGTTAATGAGTGACTATAAAAACATAGATGCTACACAGCCCAATCAGGAATACCTTCAAAAACTGATTTCGATAAAAAAGAAGCAACAGTTTCTGCAAACCAAAATGATGAGTTTTTACTTTATAGCACTAACACTTGGAATTTGTTTGTATATGTACGAATACGCTAGTAGAATGAGTGCTTTAGGAGCGAGTTTAACGTACGGAATCACTTTGCTTTGGATGTTGTTCAATTGGTTTTACATTCGCCCGAAACAAATTAAAAAACAGCAAGAAAAAATAAATACTTTAATTGAAAAGTTTGAAGAAGTCAATAATCAATTAAAAGCATAAAAAAAAAAGAAGCTTCGTAAAATCTTACGAAGCTTTCTTTTTACCAAAAACTTAAATCTAAATTCTAAACTAATTTTTAAAGAGGAAAAACGTACGGTGTAAGAGATAATACAATTATTCCGTCGCTATTTGCTGTTGCAGTCAATTCATTCTCTAATTTTCCTCCAATGTAAAGTTTTCCAGTTAAGGTTTGTCCAGCAACTCCACCGTATCCACTTGCGCTCAATGATGCTCCCATAGATTTTGCTTCAGCAGTAAATTCTTTAGTCCAAGGAAGTTTGGTCATATCTTCATTTAATGCATTACCTCCTTTTTCAAAATAAGTAACTGAAGCTGTTCCTGTATAATTTCCAGTTATTTCATATTTAACATCTCTTGATGCACTTCCTGAACCATTATCATCATTATCGCTGCTGCAAGAAACTGCTGTAAAAGCAAGAGTCATTACAATTGCTAAGGTTTTCAAAATTGATTTCATAATAAAATTCTTTAATTAAAATTCATAACTTAACAAAGTTAGACGCTTATCCTACGGACGGCAATACCTGATAAAATGTATTTTTTATTACCTGATATCAGGTAAAAGCAAGCGATTTTTTTTTGAAAGTCGTTAAGCTTTAATAACTTTGAGTAAATGCCACATTTATGAAGAAACTCTACGCCTTACTCTTTTTTTTATTTTTTACTGCAATTTCCAGTTCGCAAGTAATTCTTTCATTAGATGATGATACGGTTTATATTGACAGTATTGTTAAAATCACAAAAAATACAAAATCCGACAGTGTCAAAAGTTTGAATAGTTTCAGATTGTCAAAACTATTTTTAATGGCTCAAGATGCAGAAAAATCAAAGGAATACCTTGATCAAGCGAATCGTTTAAAAGTTAAATTTCCTTTTTTAAAAGACGCTTCTGTCTTTTATAATGCGTATAGCTTTATAGAAAAAGGCGATTTGGAAGGCTTTGAAAAAGCTTTACTAGATGCAAACGCGAAACTTAAAAAGTATCGTAATAAGGAAGCCTATAAACTTCGTGCCGTGATACTTCAGAACTACGGCATTATGCAGCAAAGGAAGAATAATGAAAACGCTTATATGAAATTGCTAGTCAACGAAGCGATTCCTATTGCTAAAAAAAGTGGTGATTATGAATTGATAAGCGCTTTAAATAAAGCTGTTGCCATTATTTTTATGAATAATGATGAACGCGAAAAAGCGTCAGAATATCTAGATCAAGCGCAGAAATATATTGAAAGTGCCACGAAAAAATCGGCAACATTAGCGGAGTCTAAGATGGAGACGTATATTATAAATGCAGAAAATTTAGTTGAGCTAAAGCATTTTTATGATGCCAAAGAAATTCTGGACAAAGCTTATGCGACATTAGAAAAATACCCAGAATCTAATCTAAATGATTCTTATTTTTATTCGGAAGGACTTTATTATGCAAAACAAAATAAGCATAATGAGGCTTTGCAAAGTTTTGATAAAGGAATTAAATCGGCAGAAAAGCATCATAATGCTATAGCGGTAAATAGATTGAAGTTTGCAGAATATGAAGTACTCTTTAAACTTAAAAATTATGATAAAGCCAAAAGCAATTTAGAATATTTAATAAAAAACACTCCTTTTATTGTAGACAAGAAAAACTATTATAAAGAGTTGTCAAAAGTTTATAACGCGACCAAAGAATATCCGAAAGCCTATTATTATTCAAATAAATACAATGTCATTAATGATAGTCTAAACGATGCAAAACTGAAAAATGAAATTGTAGAGCTTGAAGCCAAATATAAAAAAGCAGAAAGCGAAAAGAAAATTGGTTTGTTGCAATCTGAAAATGAAAAAGCAGTTTTGCAGGTTAATAATAATCGCTTGAATATGATGCTTTTTGCAGTGCTTTCGTTTGTATTGTTTTTGACTGTTTTGTTTTTGTGGAGTTGGAATAATTATCAGAAAAAGATAAGTTTTCAAAAAGAAGTAAACCATAAACAAGAACTTGAAGCATTAGAAAATCAGCAGAAATTATCTGTTTCAAATGCCTTGATTGAAGGGGAAGAAATCGAACGAAAAAGAATTGCAAGAGATTTGCATGACGGACTCGGAAGTATGCTTTCTGGATTAAAAATTCATTTGAATCTTGCTGAACGCGAAAACAATGAAAATGTTTCTAATATAAACGGAATGCTGAACGATTCGATAAAAGAACTTCGCAATATTTCTCAGAATTTAATGCCCGAAAGTTTAATGAAATTAGGGCTCGAACATGCGCTGAGAGATTTGTGTGCATCGCATTCAACACCAGAAACTGCAATCGAATTTCAGTATTTGATTAAAAAAACAACTTTACCGCAGCATTTTAAAATAATGATTTTCAGGATTATTCAAGAACTTTTAAATAATTCTTTAAAATATGCAAAAGCTTCTCAGATTTTAGTTTCCTGCTCTCAAAACAAAGACGTATTTTTTATAACAGTTGAAGATAATGGAGTTGGTTTTAATGTAGAATATGCAGAAAAAAGAGATGGAATGGGCTTGCGAAATATTAAAAACCGCGTGGCTTTTTTAAACGGAAAATTAGAAATTGATTCTGTCCTTGATAAAGGGACTTCAACTTATATCGAATTAAAATATAACCCAAATCATGATTATGAAGTATAAAACGGTAATAGTAGACGACCATCCAATTGTGATTTCTGGAATTGCGGGCTTACTTTCGGAGTTAGATAATATAGAAATTGTAGAAAAATTCGAATCGGGAATTGCGCTTTTAGATTATATAGAAGACAATAAAGTGGATTTGATTTTAATGGATATTTTTCTTCCTGTAATAAATGGTGTTGATCTGTGCAAAACAATCAAGCAAAAGCATCCTAAAATTGTAATTATAGGGATGAGTAGCCAGTCTGAAAGAAGTTTGGTGATGCAGTTTATCCAGAATGGAGGAAACGGATATATTCTTAAAAATGCTTCTTTCGATGAATTTAAAAACTGTATTTACAAAGCAATTGACGGCGAAATTGTTTTTAGTGAAGAAGTAAAAACGATAATCAGTCAGCCTTTGTCTGAAGATTTGGAACGAATTCCGGGTTTGAGCCGAAGAGAAAGAGATATTGCATTGCTGCTTTCGCAAGGAAAGTCGACTCAAGAAATTGCCGACGATTTATTTTTGAGTTTTTTAACCGTTCAAACACATCGACGTAATATTCTTCAGAAATATAAAATGAAAAATGTGGCAGAATTAATCGCCTTTCTGATTAAAAACAACATGTTGAATTAAGTCAAAAATGGTAAAATAATGTCAAAATGACATTTTGTTAAAATGGTTCGCAATTTGCAGTTTGTTTTGTAAATTTAAAAATCAATCTAAAAACACAAAAAAATGGGATCAGGATATTTAATTATTGCTGGAGCTATCATGCTGTTCAGCTGGCTGGTAAGCTCGCAGCTGAAAAGTAAATTTGAATTGTATTCGAAGTTGCAATTGAGAAACGGAATGAGCGGAAGAGAAATTGCTGAAAAAATGCTTGCCGATAACGGAATCACAGATGTTCGTGTTATTTCGACACCAGGTCAGTTAACAGATCATTATAATCCTTCAGATAAAACAGTAAATTTAAGTGAAGCTGTTTATAACCATCGCAATGCGGCTGCGGCTGCCGTTGCAGCGCACGAATGTGGTCACGCGGTTCAGCATGCAATTGGTTACGAATGGCTTACAATGCGTTCTAAATTAGTGCCTATTGTTAGCGTTGCTTCAAATTATGTGCAATGGATTTTAATTGCAGGAATTTTAATGATTAAAGTTTTTCCTGGATTATTATTAATCGGAATCATCATTTTTGCTGCAACGACTTTGTTCTCGGTTATTACGCTTCCTGTAGAATATGATGCGAGTAATCGTGCTTTGGCTTGGTTAGAAAATAAACACATGCTTACGCAAGAAGAGCAGGCTGGAGCAAAAGATGCCTTAAAATGGGCGGCAAGAACGTATGTAGTAGCAGCAATTGGTTCAATCGCAACGTTGTTGTACTATATATCGATTTATTCTGGAAGCAGAAGGAACTAATTTGATAATTGAGATAATTAGTCAATTAGAAAATTTATAGCAAACCCGACAGATTTTTAAAATCTCTCGGGTTTTTTGATTAATATATTACGTATTTTAATACATTATAAAATATGATCCATAATGCAGTTGTTATAAATATGGCATTTATGTAGCTTTTATTTCCAGATCTGAAATATTTGTAAAGTAGAAATAAGGTGTAGACTATGCTTGCAGGAATAGATAACAAGAAAAAAAGATCACTTACATTTGGTATATGCGGACTGCCAGTCGGCTGAAATGTTTTTATAAGTATAAAAAGTATAAAGTATACTATGAAAAATAGAATTGTTTTAAATTCAGGTCGAATATTGGTCATTTATATTTCTAAAAAATTATCTAATTATCAAATTTTCTTATCGGCACATTTACAATTGTATCTGCCTATCAATCTGCTGATCTAGTGAGATAAAAGTTTCTGTTCTTGAAACCCCTTCAATTGCTTGGATTTTGTTGTTTAAGAGCTGCATTAAATGTTCGTTGTCTCGACAGATAATTTTGATCAGAACCGACCAGTTTCCTGTGGTATAATGACATTCTAAAACTTCGGGTATTTTTCTAAGTTCTTTTACGGCTTCTGAGTTTCTGGAAGCTTTATCCAAATAAACTCCAACAAATGCCATTGTATTATAACCTAAAACTTTTGGATTTACAGTAAACTTAGAACCAGAGATTACGCCCGATTGTTCCAGTTTTTTTAATCTCTGATGAATCGCGGCTCCAGAAATTCCGATTTTATTAGCGATTTGCAAAATCGGTTTTCGAGCATCTTCCATTAGGTATCGAAGAATTTCTTTATCGATTCCGTCAATTTCAATTAAGAGGGAGTTGATTTTCATAACTTACAATTTGAAACTATTTTTGTGATTTGGGTTTTGAATAGAAATCAAATGTAATTAAAATGCTGTAGAAATGGAAATTCCAAATTCTAATTCTAAAATTTTAAATTCAAAACATTGCCCTTAGTTTCAATGAAGGGATATGAATCGAGGAAGCTCCAAAAACAAAAAATCCAAATCCCAGTGATTAGTTGGAATTTGGATTTTCAAATTTGTATATTTTTATTCTTAGGTTATTTTCCTTTGTTGGCTTCTGCTACATATTTTTCTAAAGCCATTGTCATAGAAGGAGTTTCAGGCGTTGGAGCAAGAATGTCAATTCTTAAACCATGATCTAAAGCTTCTTTTTGCGTTGTGCTTCCAAATACGGCAATTCTGGTGTTGTTTTGTTTAAAATCTGGGAAATTTTTAAACAATGATTTAATTCCTGTTGGACTGAAAAAAGCTAAAACATCATAATAAACGTCAGCTAGATCAGATAAATCGCTCATTACAGTTCTGTAGAAAATAGCTTGTGCCCAATCTACTTTTAAACTGTTTAAGGTAACAGGAGCATCTGCATTTAATTGGTCAGATGCAGGAAGTAAAAACTTCTCGTCTTTGTACTTCTTAATTAGCGGAGATAAATCTGCAAAATCTTTTGCTCCAACGTAAATTTTACGTTTTCTGTACACAACATACTTTTGAAGGTAAAACGCAACAGCCTCAGATTGACAAAAATACTTCAATCCTTCAGGAACTTTGTAACGCATTTCATCAGCCACTCTAAAAAAATGATCTACAGCATTTCGACTTGTTAAAATGATCGCAGTGTAATGATTAAGATCGATTTTTTGTAATCGAATCTCTTTTGCGCTAACCCCTTCTACATGAATAAATGGTCTGAAATCAATTTTTATTTTGTGTTTTTGTTGGAGC
>Ga0308157_10003719_pt1 | contig 21606 bp, 44 predicted proteins | sample PhyBR1_FD_201035 | JGI IMG/M metagenome (GOLD analysis project Ga0308157, IMG submission 201035) | Phyllosphere microbial communities from UC Gill Tract Community Farm, Albany, California, United States - DLSLB.R1 | ecosystem: Host-associated > Plants > Phyllosphere > Unclassified | place: USA...
TTTGGGGTTTCCACAGGGTTTCCACTCTGCTTTCCAGTGGAAACTTTTTGTCGGGTGGAAACTTCCGTGGAAAGTATTTCCCACTCTTCCTTTTTGGCGCGGTTGTTAATCGCTGTATGCGACACACCAGCCCATTTGGCAATCTTCCGTACGGATTCGCCTGTCTGGTACGCCGCTTTAATGGCCCCCCAGTCCGGCTTTGCCATGGCTTACACCCTTATTGTTAAAGCATCACAGGCCCAGCAACGTTTTTACTGCCGCTGCGTCCTGGCATTCGATAAGCTGTTTCCCGAATGAGGTAATTCCGCTAATGTCGGTACCGGATGCGCCAACCAGCAATTTATAACCGGCCAGTACCATCATTTGCTTACTGCTCCCGTCGATGGTGAAAGCATTTGCCACACCGCCTGAATCGTCATTTACGCCGAGCGCGAGCTGACCTTTATTGTCTGCCGTTGCTGTCGCTTTAATGGACGCATCCAGTACGCCATCATTTGGACCGAAAAAGAAAGAAATGACGTTGGCGGAAGTCTGCTGCGGTGATCGGATCGTCAAGCCGTCAGTTACGGTTAATTCACCATCGAGATTCTGGTCACCGCTGGAGCCCAGCGCGCTGATTATCGCCAGGAGTGTTGGAGCATCTACCGCGAGCAGAATGCTTTTACCTAGCTCTGTGGCGTTGGTGATGTTCTCAACCGTCACAGCCCCACCGCCGCTGATATCTTCCATGGTGGCAACCGTTACTGGCATGCCGGATGCTGAAACTACTTTTCTTGGCATTTTTTGCGACCTCTTTAGTTTGTGTCGACAGGGATTGATTCAAGGCGAAGCATGTAGCATTTGTCAGCCAGCCAGTTCCAGCCGACGCGCGTAGCGATCAGCAATGGCAACGACATTCCTCGACGTATTTTTACGGAATAAACCAGTTTGCAGATCATTGAGCTACCTCATCAAAAATCGGTTTTACCGATACGCCATCAACACACCGGATGGCGATCGCATGATGGCAACCATCACGCTCCACGATAAACATCAGGCCATGGTTATATTCAGGCAGGAGCAGGCTTTCAAACTCCAGGTTTCCAGCCATACTGAGGCCGACCTGAATTTTGTAGTGTTTGAATATTCTGGATGCCATAGATCCTCGCTATTCGCTTACATCACAAATCACCACCGCATTGCCGTTCACCAGCACGCGGGTAAAACTCACCTGATCCGTTGAACTGATTTGCACGCCGAGGTATCGCTGTGACACGCAGCCGGTGAGCAAACATGACAACGCCAGGCATAACATCAGCGTTCGCATATCAGTTTCCTTTGCAGACCTGGCTCTCACCCGGATTGGTATCAATGCAGGCCGATCCGTTCGGGTACGTCAGTACCACCGTGTTATCCGGCTGTACCTCGGCGTTGGTGACGCTCTGGCCCTTAGCGCCGTTTGCGTGGGTGAATGACACCGCAGAGCAAGCAGCCATGCCCGCAATAGCCAGCAACAGCAGGCCGTTTACCAACAGCCGCTTGTTTTTTCTGTTCATGTGATTCCTTGCTGGAAATAAAAAAGCCGCGCATGTGCGCAGCCTTGAATGTGGTGCCGGGCAAAGGAATCGAACCTCTGACGCGCAGCTTACAATGCTGCCGTTCTGCCACTGAACTAGACCGGCTTATTTGGTGGAACCCGATGGAATCGAACCATCTCCTAATGCTCTTCAGGCATCCGCGCGAACCATCTACGCCAGAGTTCCAGATACGAAAAAGCCCAAGGCGTTAACCTCGGGCTTGAATTCTTTGTGTCGACCTATAAAGCTATGGCGACGATATCAGATTTACATGAAATGTATGCCATTTAATTGACTTTTGCAATACCCTGCTGCGAAAAAGTCGCCTTTTGTTGTGATCGTGTTCTCACGGTGCAAAGAAGAGAATCACCATCAAGCCGTTTAAAGGTGGCGCACATGGCCCGCCAGTAATCGGCGTAGTTATGGCACCAGTTATCAGGCTTAACGCCACACAGGGCCGCCAGGTCCTGGTGCTGATACACATCCTTGCCCGCTAGCTCCGCTTTGACGTCCTGCGCCGCCAGCCAAATTAGCTTCTTTAGGCGATCCATCGTCTTGCTGGCCACTTTCTTCGTGCCAAGCTGTTCCCGGAACTCTGCCCATGCCCATTGGGTAATCGCCACCTGGTACTCGAAACGGATATTCTCGCTGTAGTTCCACAGTAGCCACGCTTTCTGATGTTCTTCCAGAGACAGGACAGCACGGCGCCAGGATGCCGTAACGAACTCAACCGGACCCACCAGCGCGATGGATGAGCCTTTGGCGCGGGACTGGCTGCCGCTCATCGCCGGGCCGTCCGGGTTAACCATGCGCTGCTTATCCTTGTCGAATACCTTTTTCCGTCCCCGGCTGCGCGCCGTAGCGGTGAATTGCGCATTCTCTGCGAAAGCTACCAACTGCCCTTTCGTCGCCCCGCTCAGATCTGCGGTCGCCACAATGAGCTGCTGACGTACGTATTCCAGTTGCTGACTGTTCATGCGGCACCACCATAGATATTGGCTCGCCCATGATTGCTGTGAAATCCCAGTTCTTTCTCAGCTTGTTTCCTTGCCACTACAGCCTCGTCTTTATATTTGAAAGATCCAAGGAAGATTTGTTTTCTTTTCACATATATGTACGCGTGCCATCGCAATGAATTCTTGCAAAGCCTTACACCGTGGTAGCCTGATTTGTTTGTTAGAAGCAGGGACTTGTTTTTACCATTCTCTGCGTTATCAACAATGCGAAGATTGGACTCCCTGTTATCTGATTTATTGCCATTGATGTGGTCCACCATGGCTACAGGCCACTGGCCCTTTATTAAGGCCATGACGATCCTATGGAGAAACATATTTCTACCATTCAGGGACAGGCTAAAATATCCGCGATGCTCATACCCGGCCTGCTTAAAGGCATATTTTTTGTTCCATGCCGCGCAAGTGGCTTCGTCATAGAAATGGTCAAGAGGCCGCGCCTTCCAAGTTAAAACGCCAGTTTCAGGAGAGTAAGTAAAACACTCGTTAAGATATGAAATATTCAATCTTTGCTTTTTCATCAATTCTCCCCTCATTTTGAGACCCACTGAAACGTCGCGCTGTTTGTTTTTGGTCTGGCTGTGCTTTGCTACTGGCGGCAGGTAGGCGCGCTTAACGCTTTCGGCCTGGTACCGGAGGAAGTCGGTGTGGTTCATGCGGCCTCCCGCTGTTTCAGTGCTTTTAACTTGGCGCGATACTCATCCCGGATCCGGATGAAGTCTTCACGGCGGTAGTTGGTCATTTCGTGGGGGCCGTTGAGCCAGTCGACGTATTCCTGGCCGTAACGAGCGACCAGGCCAGCTTCGTATTGCTGCGCGACGGTCGCCTCTTTGGCGGTGTATTTGCCAGCGCCGCCATTACAGGATTTGCACTGCTTATGGGCGTTGCGCTCTTCAAAGCGAAGCTCAGGGTTTGCACCTACAGATTTGAAGTGGCCACAGTCCCACTGGCCGCCGTGCAGATCGGGCGGGTTGGTCTCTCCGCAGCTGATGCATGGCAATTCAGCATCTCGCGCACGGATGTAGGCGTTGAAAGCCTGCTGAGCCTGCGCCTTGTAGTAACCGGCAGGCCTTAGCTCGGCCAGACGCTCCTTACGGCGCTTGCGCCCGGCCTTCTCTGCCTCTTTCTGCTCCCTAATTCTCTTGGCTGCCTCTTTCACCTTTTGTTTAGCTCGCAGCTCCAGTGCGTAAATGGCGCCATGCTCAGGACAGCACCACCAGACGTTGTCGAAGGTGGCGGTGAACTTATCTTTGCAGACCTTGCAGGTGCGACGGGTTGGTTTACGCATGGCCTCTCCTCGCCGCGAGACGCAGCCATTTCTGATCCACCAGGCGTGCGGTGTAGTCTTTCAGTGTCGGGATGTCTGACGGCTTAACCGCTGGCTTGCGCTTGCGGCGCGCCGGAACGTTGAAGATGTGATTTGTGATGACGCGTGCGAGAGGATTACCCACGGGAAGCCCTCCACTCTTGCGCCCAGGCGATGCGCTTACTGGATGCTTCGGAGAACTTCACGCCGCGGTCGGTACCGAACCAGTAAATCGCCTCAATGACGTCGACCATGTAGCGCTTGCTGGATTTTGATGTGCGAACGCCGAAATAAACGCGGCCGCCGTTGATTCCCGGCGCGGATTTCTGTTCCTGGTCCTGGGTCTGGTTTACCAGAACGGTGATGAGGTCTTTCCACTCTTCGCGGGTAAGCTTTTCTCCGTGCCAGATAACCTGGTCAGACAGGTCTTTCAGCAGCGGCCACATAAGACGGTTTTGCTTGTCGGTACGCGTCTCTTCCCTGGCCTCGACGACCATCGGCGCGCGAGGGTTAACTGGCAGGGTGCGAATGTATTCAATGAGGTTGTCTTTGACGGTGTCGTTGACGATGCAGTAGTGCTGTTTCATACGCCACCTCCGAGAGGTAACGCAGAATGCAGAAAATCGCAGGTGCCGCTAAGCATCTGTGACAAGGTGAGGAGTTCAGATTGTGGTCGCATTTAAGTCCCCTTAAATGCGCAGAAGTCACCGGAGTTGTTCAGGCTCCGATGACCTAATTATGGATGGATGATTATTGGAAATCAAACGTTGCTTGACGTTTAGTTATGCGTCGAATGGGTTAGGCATGATGATCACCTTTTGGCCGGAGTATGTGAATCGTCATTCCGCTTTCGGTAGTAATAACCACCCTCTGCCCCGGCTCGATATCTGCCAGCCTGAACGCCTCATAAAACGAGTCCATAGCCAGGGTTTGCTCGTCCTTACGATTCCATAATCTCCACCCGCGGCGAATCAGGACTCCTATTAACCAGCTATACGCTTTTGCAACCATGTAAAACCATACGATCAGCAGCGTTGCGAAAAATAACCAATCAGTCGCGCTGAAGTTTTTGAGTTCGCCCATCACTTCAACTCCCTATTCGCCATATTCAGCATGGCATCGCCATAGCGTTCCATTCCTTTGGCGAGCGCCTGAGTCACCTCCTGCTGCGGTGCTGCTGCGAGCATGGCTTTATAGCGATCCGGGAATCTCGGTCTCTCCCACGGCATGCCCATCGCCTCGCACATCTGATAGGTCGGCTCAACCGGCACCAGAGCGTAACCATCCGGAATCACCGGAGAGTTGCCATCGGCATCCTGAAGCATGGCGGCGCGAATGTTTACGTGCAGTTCGCTGAACGCCGCGACGTGAGAGATAACCCACTCGTACATGTCGTCCTTCGGTTTATCGCCCAGTTCATATTGGGCCTGCATGCGGAGGAACTCAGCACGGCGCATCTCAGCCCACTTAATCAGGCTTTCTAAATCGACTACACCCGCATGTTTCATGAATGCGTCAATCGGCTGTCCGGCAATAATTTCTGACGCAGATAACATGCCAGCGGTTTTCATGCGAGCGTCTATATCATCCGGCACTTCCGGCGCTGGCGGGGCGGCGTAGAGTGGTTGGTACAATCCCAACAAGCTCTCCTCTTCTGAAAATGACCAATTCGTATTGTGATTGCCGTTAATATCAGTGGTGCGGTAACGCCAAGCCACAGGCTCCGCTTCGAGCGATGCCAGAGCGATACGCGCCAGCTCCAGAATTTCATCAGAGTTAACCCACTCAACGATTTCCTCTTCGTCATAACTTCCGCAATCAATTGCGCGAATTAACTTCTGCAGGCGTTCTTTGGTAATAGTGCTCATGGGTTATCCTCTCAGCGCAACAACGCGCACTTCCGGGTCAAAAGATAATGAGGACTCATCGGTAACATCAGCAACGTAGCCCACAAAATCGTTATACTCACTCTCTGATTGGTCATGGTCCTGCCAAACCACCACAGCCTCAGGCGGCATCTTTTTGAGCTTGCTGATTAGCTGTTTTACTGTCAGCGCCATATCACTCTCCTTTACCGGCTGTGGCAGCGCGTTCAGCTTCGGTTTGTTCCCAGAACCACCGATGAAGAGTCATGAGTTCTTCGTCAAGCGGGCCATATTTGCGGTCGAAGTATGCCTGGGCATCTTTCTCCGCCTCGTCCGGCAGTTCGCCGGGCCCAAACAGCGTGTTATAAATCCATGCCAGCCCTTTTCTGGCGTCGCCAGTTCCCTGCCATTCGATGATTGCGGCCTGCATTACCAGAATGTTTTTGCCAATTAACAGGTCCAGTTCTTTGTGGCGGTTTTTGATGTAAGCATTGTCGCTCTCCAACTCAGCAATACGCTTCTCTGCGGCTTCCAGCTCACTTGCGCTTTGTGCTCTGTCCACAGCCCAGCGCTCAAGCATTGAATTGAGTTCAGCGTTGCGGCGATCTTTGGCTTCCAGCTCATCCAGCAGCGCCAGCACCCGCTTAGCCAGCCAGCATTTCTCTTCGTCACCGTAAGGATTATCAGCAATCTCCCTGATGCGGCCGCTACCAATATCGCCGCCGTCAGGACGGAACGCCTGTTTGTCGATGTTGCTCATTGGGCGGCCTCCTGCTGTGCGATTTCACCCCATGCTTCAAGGCTATCCGTTTGGACATCAACGCCAAGCAGCGCGAGAATTTCTTCTGACGTTTCTCTAACCACAATTTTTTCACCCGATGTCATTTTGATATGGCTGACGCCGACGAATGAAAACGACTCAATATGTTCCGCTACCACAAAAACTGGCTCGTAGATTGTTTTCTCTTCCCACCCAATAATCGAATCGACCGGACGAGAAACTGTTGCCTGCTGACTCAGTTTCAAAATTTTCATACCCCTACCCTCCCCCAAACCATCAATACCCGCTTCATCGCAGGACTGTTACGGCACTCCTGGCAGATCACGTTTACCGATTCAGCCCGGCGGCCGGCTTTCTTTTTTGCCTGCGCCAGCGAATAAACACGGTGACCTTTCGGACCTTCAAACTTCAGCTCACCTGTGTTGACCATCACCGATATAACGCTGGATATGCTCCGGTAAGTGGCTCCCATGGCATCTGCGATTTGTGTAGCACCCAACTTGCTGCCATCGCTCAGTACGGCCACGATCCGCGCCGGGTAGCTGCTATCGCTTACTCTTCTCGCTTTTGCGCTGCTGAATGCGCCTTTCATCGCCCGGTTCTTCAGGTGATGAGCGCCGTCGCCTTTACGCCACTCCTGATAGTCAGCCTCACTGGTGAAGTAGCCGAAGCCAGCCATGCTGAAAATAAGACCCAGGCTGCGCAGTGCAGAGATTTCACGATCAAGGCCCTTGCCACTGATGCCAATCACCTCAATGAGGTTAGCGCGCTTAACAGGCTGGTTAGCGGCCACGTAATCAACGATGCGTTGTTTTAAGCTGTCCATCTCACACCATCCCGTTCGACTTGTTACGGTTGTACTTAGCCTGCAGCAGTTGGATCGGCGTAGGCCCATGCTCGGCGGCCGGTGCTACAATTGCCCGGCGTACTGGCGGTACTGGTTTGCCCTCGGTGACGCGCTTCTCCCACATGTCCAGCAGATCACCCGCTTCGCGCGCCAGCTCACCATGCGTTAACTGGCGCTCTGTGCTGCGGTGGCGCAGTTCTACGCAGATGTGGTACATGACCGGCTGAGACCAGGGGAATTGCTCACTGGATGTAAATTCGAACGAACGGTTTCGCCAGTCCCAGTATTCGGCAATCACCTGGTCAACGTTGACGCCCAGCGCGCCGCCGCTCTGCTTGCACCAGGCGACGAACTGGCCCGGCGACGGCAGGAATGGGCGCTCCTGGCGGCGGGCAATGCGCATGCCGGCATCAACCTGAGCCATGGTGTGGATCCCGTTCTCCTGAAACGCCAGCAGCCACTGACGGCGGAATTCGTTCAGGTCGTCCTGGGTGCGGAAGTTCGCCATGCTGGCCGGGAACGCGGCACGCAGCTCGTTGAACAGCTTGTTGAATACCTGAGCCACCTGCTCGACCGGGGCGCGTTCCTGATACTGCTCTGGCAGGTTATGAGCCATGCGACTCATCTGCTCGCGGTCGTGGTTACGCATCTGCTCTGCAAGAGATTTCATCGAATCACCCCATAAGCCCAGTCAGTGTTGTTGAAGTCCAGATCCGGCTTGGCAGCTGGCTTTCCGCGTACTGCCGCTTGCTTGTTCTGATAACTGAGCTTCTGGCTGGCAGTGATAAACCAATTTTTTGGCTTCTCATGAGTGAACTCGATATCCAGCTTCTGAAGTTCGTAGTTCAGGTCTATCAGCGGGTACAGGTTTAACCATGCCTGGTAGTCCTTGTGGTTCAGCCGAACGATATGGCCCTCGAATGCGTACCGACTCGATATTTCATGAATATCTGCATTGGCCTCTTCGCAAGACGCGTCAGCGGCTTGGGTGTTAACCAAGGAATCCGGATCAGGGATAGGGGAATCAGGAATCAGGTTAAGGGAATCAGCAGGATTTAAACTGTTCTGAACCTGTTCTTGCACCTTACTAGCACTGTGCTTTTCTTGTGCTTCATTATTTTCAATGACTTGAGTCTTTCCCTCTTCTTCCTTTTCCTCTTTAGCATCTGAATTGCACTGTTCTTGTTCAGTGCCATTTTGGTTCTGAGATGGTTCTGGTATCTCACTTGCCGCTTCTTTGCAGTGCGGGTTCTGGTGCTTTTTCCAGTTGGAAACCTGAATGTAGGAATCGCCTTTTACCTGGTAACGGTTGATGAATTTGTGCTGATGCAGCTGCTGCAACAAAGCGTCACAATCGACATCATCAAAAGGCAGCACCATGGCTTTAATTTTCTTAGGGCGGTCATCCAGGCGGCCCTCTTTATCGGCGATAGTCCACAAGCCAGCGAAGAGAATGCGCGCCAGTGGCTGGCATTCTGCAAGCTCGTCATTTGTGAAAAAGCCTGGCTTAATGTTTCTTGAGCGAGCCATTAGGCATCCTCCAATTCGTAATCTGCAAAATAACCAGAAGCCATTTTTAAGAATCTGGATTCAGTTACTGTGTAAGCCTTCCTGCCTTTCCTCTCCTTACCTTCAGGCTCTATGAGATGGCAGGAGTAAATAATTCTTCTCTGCCAGTTCCCTGGCATTTCCACGACAGCCAAAACCTCAAGAATTCGCTTTCCTTCAGCATCAGCCGTGTAAAAGCACTGATCACCATACCCACAGTCAGCGGGCTCATAATTTTTGTGGCAACCGCCAATCCAACGCTCATCGGTATGCACGTTGCCGTCATATGACTGGTAATCTGTGCACACATAGATAAATGGGTATGCAGTTTCGAACCTGTCACCAGCCCTTAGCTCGGTGTTTACTTGCTTTGTTTGTCCTGCCATAATTAATCCCGTTACTTGGCGTAACACAGTGTGATAAGGGCCTTTGAAGTTACCGCTTCAAGGGCTTTTTCTTTTCTGGTGACTCTCACATAACCCCCAGCATCGACGTGACCATAGCCATCAGAGGCGCAGTCAGGTCCGGGTCAACACGGAACATCTCTACGATCCCCTCACTCAACTCCTTGAGCTTCTGGTGACGCGGTGCGTTCATCGCAACAGCCACTTTCGCCTCGCTCGTTTCCTTCTCAAGGCGTGCTAAACGGGACATAAAGCTGTCTTCAGGCAGCAGATGATGCCGATACTCAACCGGCAGCACGGCCATGATTGCCGGTGCCAACTGGCGCACGTTCTCGCGGTACTGCTCGGAGTCGAAACGGTTATCCAGGAAGCGAAACAGCTTCTGCCGCGCCCGGCTGATGTCCTCCGGGAAGCTGATTGCGGTCCCGCCCTGCTCCCGGTATTCGTTGATGATCAACGCCGAAACCACGTCCTGATTGTCCAGCGCCGACGACCATGCCCGGACCGCATCGCGGATCTTTTCGTGGTCTGGCTCCGCTTTAGCTTGAGCGCGGTTTATCATCGCTCCCGGGTGTATTCCGGTATTGTGTTGATACGCAAGTGAATGCATTGCTTTCCCTTTCGTGGTTAGGGCCGCCGGTCAGGCGGCGTTGCTGTCGGCCGGTGACGGAAACAACGTCGGCAAATCTGGGCGAATCTGGTAGGCCTGAATCTCGCCGCCAGTTGCTTTCACGATGCTGTTCACATGCTCCGGAGAAACCTTCGCTTTGTTGTGTAGCCACTTGTAAACCGCCTGCTGCGACACTGCGCACGCCTCACCAAGGGCTTTTTGAGACCCGACAATGGTGATAGCGGTTTTAATGGTTGGATTCATAACAACCTCCGTAGTGAATATGAAAGAAGAATAAAACTATGGTTGTATTTAGTCAACAACCATTTTCGTTTGATGAAATAAAACCACGGTTGTACATTTGACCTTATGAAGACGACACTTGCTGGACGACTGAAAGAAGCACGCGCTGCACGAGGCCTAACACAAAAGGCGCTCGGGGATCTGGTCGGCGTTAGCCAGGCGGCCATTCAGAAAATTGAAACAGGAAAAGCCAGCCAGACCACCAAGCTTGTGGAAATTGCTAACGCGCTCGGGGTAATGCCTGAGTGGCTCAGCTCTGGAGAAGGGGTGATGCTTAATGACGGAAGGAAATCAGGGGCAGATTTATTAACTAATGCAGTTTCGGACGTATTCCGCGTAGACGTTCTCGACCTAACTGTCAGTGCGGGGCCAGGCTCATTCATGATTTCTGAGTTTGTAGAAGTTCTGCATGCTATTGAGTTCACAAATGAACACGCCCGCTCCCTCTTCGGCAATCGCGCACAGCACGATGTGAAGGTGATGACTGTAGATGGTGACAGCATGTGCCCAACCATTCAGTCTGGGGATCGCCTCTTCTTCGATGTATCAGTGAGGAGCTTCAAGGTTGACGGAGTATACGCATTTGTCTTCGGGCAGCACTTCCATGTTAAGCGCCTGCAAATGCAGGGCCTGCAATTAGCCGTACTTTCGGATAATCCGGCATACAAGGACTGGTATGTAACAGAAGAAAATCAGGACCAGCTCTACATCATGGGAAAAGCGCTGATCCATGAGTCGATAGCGTACAACAAGCTATAGAGACGAAGATGCGGCCAGTTTAGTGTTGGAGTTGGTCTCGGTTAGTCCCTAAGGCGCCAGATAAGAAACAGAATAACCGCCAGATTAGAGCATGAAACAATTAATGCAATAACTGGCAGGATGCTTACGGTTTCCATAAGAAATCCTCATGACTATAGATAGAATACTTTCAATTGTTGCAATAATAGTATCATTCATTGCGGTTCCTGCAAGTGGATACTTAAGTTATAGATACGCGACTAAAGGCGAAAAAAGGAAAGAATTTAATCTTGTTGCAGACAATTTACGTTATAAATTTAGGGAGCAATTGCGCCTATTGGAGCAAAATTTGTATCCAGTCACCGGCAAGCTTGAGGTGACTGAATCTGAAATTGATATCTTTGTTGACGTAAGCAAGAGGCGGCATTCGGAAAAGATCAGGAAGGCATGGGATGCGTACCAAAACTCTCTAAAAAACTCAGGCAGTTTTACTGAATATAATGACTACAAAATGCACGATGCGGATTCAGTTAAAACAACCATTTCAAAATTATTGATTTTTATGAGTAGACAATGACTAAGCCCGGCCATCGAGCTTGGTTCTATTTGATATTACAAAACATAATGTTAAGATATTTCTGATTGTAATCAATGGAAATGAAGTATGAAAAAAATAGCTCTGGCAATGATTATAGCCACAGGCCTTGTAGGGTGTGCAACTTCTGGAAATCAGCAACTGAAGAACGAAACTGAAACTAGTGTTCAGACAAAAATTCTGGAAGGTAAAACCACCAAAGCAGAAGTTAAATCCTACTTCGGCTCACCAGATGCAGTGTCATACACCGATGGCGGCAATGAGATCTGGAAGTATACCTTCGCCAAGGTGAAAGTAAACGGCACAACCTTTATCCCGTTTTATGGTCTTTTCCATAACGGTACCAACGGCACCAAGAAAGAGCTGACCATCCTCTTCAAAGAGGATAAGGTTCAGAAATACACCATGGCCGAATCAGCGATTAATACGAAATCAGGCTGGGCAGATTAAAAACCCTGTTATGCATGCCCGGATTCTTCTCCGGGTTCATTCACTGAATTGCCCCCCTTCCCTTTTGCACGATCTGCGCTGCATCTCTATAAATCCCTTTACCGATTACGTTTCCAGTTTCCTTTCGGAACTGCTCCAGTTTGTCGATAATGGCTTGCTGAGTCACTGGTATATCCGCCAGGCATAACTCCATCACCGCACGCCCAGTGGCATGAGACATCATGTTCACCCTTTCTTCATCCAAATCCATCACAGCACTCCTTTTTGATGTTTTTTCAAACATAACACCATCGGAAGTAAAAATAAATTCAGTTTTAAAACAACCATATAAAACCATTTTAACCATAAATACAACTATTGTTGTTGACGATAAAACAACTATGGTTTTTAATAAGCCCATCGAAGCGAAACATCGACAGCTGAGCGAAGTTAGCCAGCGGCGAAGTGGAAATTCGGTCAGTCGAACGGCGCGACAGTAAACCATGCGTCGGACGCCCGGCGGGCTCAGGGAGAGCGGCAATGGTGCGTAACTGGAATGTTTTGGGGTGTGGTGTGTTCTTCGGAACGACCTGGAAGCGGCTGGATAGACATTCGCATAGGCCAGCAAGGTGCGAAACACCACACCACCAAAACATTTCTCCCGCATCAGCGGGTAACGACAGAGGGTAAGGGTATGGCGAACGTTAAAAAATACACAGTCGACTATGACTGGAAGGCGGAGCTGACGGTTGAGATAGACCACGACGTAATGACCGATGAAAAGCTGCATGAGATTAACAATTTCTGGTCGAACGCCGATTACCGGCTTGAGCGCCAGGGATCAGTTTTGAATGCGGTGCTGGTCATGCTGGCGAAAGAGGCTCTGCTCATTGCACTGAGTCAAAACTACAACACTTACGGCGTGGTGAGTGAATTCGACTGGTCAAATGGTCAAGGAGTTGAGGGTTGGCCGCCAATGGACGGCAGCGAGGGCATAAAAATAACCCATGTAGATGTTTCAGGGATACTCGATTCAGATGACATCACCATCAAAGCCGCTTAACCAGCGGCTTTTTTTCATACCTCAGTCGCTTCACCGAGGCGGCTTAGTTATGACAACCGGCGGCCATCCACCGCCCATTAGCGCAGAAGTCTTGTATTAACTGTTCCGTTCGCCGCGATAAGGCTAAGAGGTAATCATGGTAAATCAGCAGCAGATCAGAGAGGCCCAACGGCTCGCGTCGTTCGCGGTACTCCATCGCAATGCTCCGGCGTGGGAAGAAGCAAAGCGCCTTTACGCCGTCGCCATCGGGAGGACTCTTCACTGATGGAAACTTTATTCGCGCTCGTCCTGACCGTGGCAATGACCAACGGTGATTATCAGGACGTCATTCTCGGCGTTTACGACAGCCAGCAGGAATGCAGCCAGGCAGCTACAGAGCAGAAAGTATCAGCTGAGTGCTGGCCGGTAGAAAGCATCCTCCGCAACGGCGAGTTCCCGGCGAAAGACATCGCGCAGCACTAACCCCATATTCAACTGATCGGCCTGGCATTACGCGGGCGGGATCTGCACATCCAAATTTCAGGAGAAACCATGAGCGAAGTAACGGACTTAACTGTCATCGAAATCAAGCCGGAGCAGGCACCGGTGCTGTACGTAGCTGGCGGCCTTGATGCTTACCTTGAGCAAATCCGCCAGGCAGTAAACGAAGTGCCAGACCTGTCCACGAAGAAAGGCCGCGACCGTGTCGCTTCTCTGGCTGCGCAGGTGTCCCGCAGCAAGACGGCAATCGAAAAACCGGGCCGTGAGTACCTGAAGCGCCTGAAAGAAGCTGTGCGCCCCGCTGAGGCCGAAATTAAGCGATTCGTTGATGCCTGCGACGAGCTGCGCGATGCCACCCGTCGACCTCTAACCGAATGGGAAGCCGAGCAGGAACGCATTAAGGCTGAAGAAGCTATGAACGTGCTGCACGCCGAAGCGCTTGAAATGAACATCAAGTTCGATCAGGAGCTGGCGGCCAAGTTCGAAGCAGACCACGAAATGGCTCTGCTGATGAATGACAAGTTTGACCGTGACCGCGAAGAGCAGCGACGCCAGGCGGAACAGGCTCGGCGTGAGCACGAAGAGCGATTGAAGCAAGAGGCTGCAGACAAGGCCAAACGCGAAGCCGAAGAGAAACATAAAGCAGATCTGGAAGCTGCAGCTCGTCGTGAAGCTGATGAGAAGGCTCGCGCTGATGCCGCTGAACGTAAGCGCAAAGAAGACGCTGAACGTGCTGAGCGCGAAAAGGAAGAAGCCATCGCAGCAGAGAAGCGTAAAGCACAGGAAGAAGCTGATCGTATCAAGCGCGAGACTGAGCAGAAGGAAGCGGCGCGTCTGGCCGAAGAGAAGCGCAAAGCCGACGAACAGGCAAAACGTGAAGCTGACGTGAAGCACCGCAAGACGGTCGGCACCAACATCGTTAACGCGCTCACCAGCCACACCAGCTTAACCCGCGAACAGGCTATCGAAGTGCTTACCGCCCTGAAAGATGACCTGATCCCCTGCGCGAAAATTCATTACTGAGGTGAATCATGAATATCACATGCGAGTGCGTGGACATGCGCACATCCGTCGGCCCCCACAACACCATCAAAGTTGAGATGGAAGGCGTTGTGCTGGCCGGCACCGTTAAAACCCGTGACGTACTACCCCAGCTCGACGGCGCAGAAGTCATCGAGTGGCTGGCTGAACAGGGGTACGTCATCACTCATCAGGAGCGTGCAGCATGACGGCGGCAGAGCGGTGGGATGAAGAGTCATTCCTGCGCCTTTTGCGCGACGTGCTGCCGGAAAAGCCGGAGGGTGATGACGAGCCAGTAAATCTGTCCGCCGAGCGGCAGAACCCGGTCATTAGTTGGGATGAATTTGCGGGGAATTACACATGAACCTTGATGAATTAGATGCGCCATTTGCCAGCAAGGATATTGAGTGGCGCATTCAGCAGGCGGGAAAAAACAATAACGGCATCTGGGCAAAGGTGCTGGCCTACGTAACTAACCGCGCAATCATGAAGCGGCTGGATGAAGTATGCGGAAAAGCTGGCTGGCGTAACGAATACCGCGATATTCCGAACAATGGCGGCGTTGAGTGCGGCATTTCAATCAAAGTTGATGGCGAGTGGATCACTAAGTGGGATGCGGCAGAAAACACACAAGTTGAAGCCGTGAAAGGTGGTCGCTCTGGCGCCATGAAGCGCGCCGCTGTGCAATGGGGGATCGGTCGTTACCTCTACAACCTGGAAGAAGGGTTCGCAGTGGTTTCAGCAACACGCGCGCCCGGTTTCCACTACGCAAAATCAAAAGAGGTTGGCGCGTTCTACTGGAAAGCGCCTGCACTCCCTGGATGGGCATTGCCATCAGGAGCACCGATTGAGCAGAACCAGCAACCTCATGATGGTCAACAGCAGGAAGACCAGGCACCTCAGTCAGTGGATGCGGACAAAATCCTCGCCGAATTCTCTGCATACGCCAGTTCGGAAAATGATGGCGATCAGCTAAAGCATCGTTATGAAGATACATGGAAATTACTGAGCGGATTTGCTGAGCACCAGGCCAAATGCAAAGACGTTACTGGCATTCGACTCAAAGAACTTAAACAGGCGGCGTAAATGGCTAGCAAAGGCGTTAACAAAGTGATCCTCGTCGGTAACCTCGGGCAAGATCCCGAGGTCCGTTACCTACCATCCGGCGGCGCAGTGTGCAGCGTGACGCTGGCCACCTCAGAGTCATGGCGAGATAAGGCCACTGGCGAGCAGAAAGAGCAAACGGAATGGCACCGCGTAGTTCTCTTCGGAAAGCTGGCAGAGGTGGCCGGTGAATACCTGCGTAAAGGCTCTCAGGTTTATATCGAGGGTCAGTTGCGGACCCGCAAATGGACAGATCAGGCTGGCGTCGAGAAGTACACCACCGAGGTGGTAGTAAACGTCGGCGGCACAATGCAGATGCTGGGTGGTCGCCAGAGCGGTGGTGCGGCACCAGCAGGTGGCGGCCAGCCACAGGGTGGAAATCAGTTTAGCGGAGCTGCACGGCCTCGCCCGCAGCAGCAGTCGACACCAGCCCCATCTAACGAACCACCAATGGACTTCGACGACGACATACCCTTTTGAATCATCTCCCGGTCAGGAGAAACCAATGAACAAATTTACCCCCGAGTATCGAAAATATCTTCTCCGGCCAATCCCTGACCGGAAGCTTTCACCCTCTGAGCGAGCAGACCGCAAAGAGCTTTACCAAATCATCCAGCAAGAAAGAGCCAACGACGATTCACCCCCTTCTCCATCCAACTACACGCCAGCTGACCCATACCTAAACGACAACCGCAAAGGCCTCGGCGGCGCTTCAAGGAGTGACTAATGACTCACGCTCACGACGACATCAGGGTTGGCACACTGTGCCTTCCCTTCATTGGTAAAGGCTGGCTAATGCCATGGGGTGAAGTAGTCAGCAATCCATTAAAGGCGCAGCGGCTCGCTGAGGAATATCGGGAAAGGCAGGAGGCTGCATGACAGATTCAACAATCTTGGACATGTGCTGCGGATCTCGCATGTTCTGGTTCGATAAGCAGGATGATCGCGCTGTTTTCAGTGATATCCGCGCCGAGCAGCATGAACTTTGCGACGGTCGCCAGTTAATCATAAGCCCGGACCTTATAGCTGATTTCCGTGCCCTTCCCTTTGCCGACAACACTTTCCCTGTAGTCGTGTTCGATCCGCCACACCTTGAGCGTGTCGGCGATAACGCGTGGATGGGGAAAAAGTACGGACGACTCAACAAAGAAACATGGCGCGATGATCTACGTGCCGGCTTCACCGAAGCATTCAGGGTGTTGCGGCCATACGGTGTACTCATATTCAAATGGAACGAAACGCAGATCCCGGTAAGCAATATTTTGGCGCTGACTGACGAGAAGCCGGCCATATGGCAACGAACAGGAAAAGCCGACAAAACCCACTGGGTTATTTTTGTGAAAGGCGGCGCGAAATGACAGGAAAATACTCTCTTATCTACGCAGATCCTCCCTGGTCTTACGGCAACACCATCAGCAACGGCGCCGCTGCCGATCACTACTCCACCATGAAGTTAATCGACATCAAGCGCCTGCCAGTGTGGGAACTTGCCGCTGAAAACGCCGTGCTGGCGATGTGGTACACCGGCACGCATAACCAGGAGGCTATCGAACTGGCCGAGGCCTGGGGCTTTACCGTCCGCACGATGAAAGGTTTTACCTGGGTGAAGCTGAATCAGAACGCCGAGCTGCGCATCAACAAGGTGCTGGCCGAGGGTGAAGTCACCGACTTTTACGACTTCCTCGATCTGCTGAATGCAGAGACGCGAATGAATGGTGGCAACCATACCCGGGCCAATACAGAAGACCTGCTGATTGCCACCCGCGGCACCGGGCTGGAACGAAAGCACGCCGGGATTAAGCAGGTTGTATACAGCCCGCTCGGCGAGCACAGCGAAAAGCCGTGGGAAGTTCGCCACCGGCTGGAGCTGCTTTACGGCGATGTGCCGCGCATTGAGCTGTTTAGCCGCAGCGCGGCGCCGGGCTGGGATCACTGGGGAAACCAGTGCTCCACCGCTGCGGTTGAATTGCTGCCCGGCTGCGCCATCGACGTTGTGAAAACGGAGGCCGCATGACGCCAGCAGCTTATTACAACGAAATCGACCCGTTCGCTGCGCAATGGCTGCGTAACCTGATCGCCGGCGGCCATATCGCCCCTGGCGAAGTTGATGAAAGGAGTATTGAAGATGTCACACCTGACGATCTGCGAGGATTTACGCAGTGCCACTTTTTTGCCGGAGTTGGAGTCTGGTCTCATTCCCTGCGCCTCGCCGGATGGCCTGACGATAAACCAGTCTGGACCGGTTCCTGCCCGTGCCAGCCTTTCAGCGCGGCAGGCAAAGGAGATGGGTTTGCTGACGAGCGGCACCTTTGGCCGCACTTCTTCCACCTCATCAGCGAGCGCAGACCTCAGCATGTCTTTGGCGAACAGGTTGCAAGCGGTAACGCAAACACATGGTTCGACCTTGTACAAGCTGACCTGGAAGGAATGGGATACGCCTTCGGGCTTGTGCCGTTTTCGGCAGCGGGCGTCGGTGCGCCGCACATCAGAGAGCGGGCCTACTGGGTGGCCAACACCAACAGCATCATCAGTGACCGGCGCGGGAACGTCCGGGAGACTGGGAGGGATGAATATTCAAACAGCAGTAATCCTTGCGAGTTGGCCAACACCAACGGCAAACGTGAAAAATCAGCCAGAAACGGTACGCGGACTGGAGAATCTTGGCGGGGTGGTGAAGTTAGCAGGATGGGTAACGCCAACATCACGCGACTGGAAAGACTCAGCGGGGATGACTGCGCTGCGGGACGGGAAAGAGCGACTGGATCAGTTACCTCGCCAGGCATTCATGACAGGCTGGCCCACGCCGACGACGAACAATACTCGATCGCCATCAGTGGAAGCAGCCATGAATATGTATCGACAGGACGGCAGCAAGACCCAGCAGCGCCTGCAGGACTTCGCAGGGATTACCGGGCCCTTGAGGTTAACGGTTTTTGGCGAGATGCGGACTGGCTCTTATGTCGAGATGGCAAATGGCGTCCAGTTGAACCCGGCACATTCCCGCTGGTTGCAAGGTTTGCCAAAAGCCTGGGACACGGAAAGTCCTCATTACGAGCAATGGCTGGACGCAACCGCACAGGCCGACTTAAGGGCTACGGTAACGCCATAAACGCACAGGCTGCGGCTGAATTCATCCGGGCCTATTTGGAGGTGTCATGACGCCAGAAACAGACAACGCCATCCGCTCCGCCTGTCGCCGCTGCACCGAGGAAATACAGCAGGCCATGCGCAAGAAGCCAAAGCCTAACTGGAACGAAACGGTGCCTCCCATCATCAACAAGCATCACAAGAAAATTGAAGCTCTGGGAGTTAGCCTCCTGGAGTTCGTCGTATACACAGGGCGGCTTAATCGCCGATTCGGAGCAGAACAATGAATATGAAAACTGAAAAAGTCGTGATGATGGACAGCGATGAAGCGGCCAGCATCCAGACTGTAACTGGTTGGGTAGACCGTCAAGGTCGCTTCTGGGGCAGTGATGAGCATCGGGCGCGTTGGAGCGGTGCCACTCATCGCAAGTGCAAAAACAAACCTGAAGAGCACCCCATTCATAGCACTAATGGCTATTGCGAAGTATGCCACCGCGAAAGCCGCCAGGCGAAGTTCGTCACCTATGAACGCGCGGTATGGGCCGGAGAGCCGCTAGTTATCTTTGATGATGACCAGTACTTTTTCGACGCTGAATCTCTGTCCGACTATTGCTATGAGCACTCCCTGCTGCCGAGCGAGTTGCAGTTAATGATCTGCGTACCTAACTACCCGCCGGAGTTCGACCTGGAACAGCACTGCGAAGAGATAATGCCTGATGGTGATGACTATTACTGCTTGCCGCAAGCTGTGCGTGATGCTGCTGAGGCGCTGAATAAGGCACTGAAAGAAAGTGCTCCAGTGTCGTGGAGCGCCAGCAACCGTGTGGCGATCGTCTCTGACGACATGCTCAACGACGAGCAAAGGGCCGAAATTATGGCGGAGCGAGCCGCATGAAATCGCAAATCACAAGGTCGCTATCGCGGCCTTTTTTATTGCTGGCGTTCACCTTCAACCGAATTAACCGACAGTTCCGGGAGCATTGACCATGAGCAAGGTCATTATCGATTTATTAGTAATGGATGATTTCGCCGACCCTTTTATTTGCGGAGTTCGCGGGGCTTGCACCATTGAAGACCTGCAAGCCATCGAAAAGGAAATTATTGAAAACCGCGATGAGCGCCTTCCAAAAGATGGAACCTACACCATCGAAACCAGCTTGTTTAAAGGCCAGTACGGCGAATATGGTCGCTGCGAGCTTGCACCCGGATGGGAGTGGGAAATTGTTGATTTTTCACCTTTAGACATTCCTGAGGAATAGCCATGGCCGACATCATCGACACCGCAGCAGAGATTGAAGAGCTTCAGCGTAACGCAGCCCTTTCCGCTCACCGCATCGACCGCAACGCCGTATCAGCTGAGCATTGCGCAGAGTGCGGGGAAGACATCCCGGCGCCTCGGCGCGCTGCCGTTCCCGGCTGCCAAACGTGCGCGGAGTGCCAGGGTGTTATCGAGTTGAAGAATAAGCAGAGGGGATTGTGATGGATTACAGCAAGCTAAGCGACTTTGAAATTAACAAACGAGTGGCTACGTCTCTTGGTTATCGGTTGTATAAAGACGGTAGTTCTAACCAGCATAACCATGTTTCCGTGGAAGATTACGGTAAATGTGGATCTATCTCGATGGAATGGTGCAATAACTCAGAAGAAGCATGGTCGGTCATTTATAAAAACAAAATCAGCATCATGTGGATGACTGAAGAAAAGCAATGGTGCGCCTGGGCCAATGGTGAACTTGAAGAAGGTTGTTGGGAGTGGAAATACTGTCCTGATGATTACAGTCATGATGATAACCCGCTTCGCGCCGCAATGATTGTCTTCCTCATGATGCAGGAGTCAGCCAATGTTCCAGCTAATTCAACGGGGTCAGATTTACGCTGACCAGCACGGTTGGCCCGTCATCATCCACAGCTGCACATCACAGATAGTCCGCTACTGGCGACAGGGCCGGATCAACACCGCTTCAATCGACCGTTTTAATAACGACTTCGAACACCTCGATCACCGTGAGGCGGCACAGATACGAGCCGAACTGGAGACGAGCGAGCACATTAAATCGCTGCGTGCCCAGCGCGCGGCATGAGGAGAGAGTGTGAAACTTTACGAATCGAAGAAATCGCAGTTCACCAGAAACCTGATCCGGCGGCGCCACGCTGAATGGTCAGAAAAAACCTTCGGCAATGTCGGCCCCATCGGCCCGCTGAAGCACCTATCCAAAGAGGCTCTGGAAGCTGCAGCCGATCCTGGCGACCTCAGTGAGTGGGCTGATATGCAGTTCCTGCTATGGGACGCGCAGCGGCGCGCTGGTATCACAGATGAGCAGATCACCGCAGCGCTGGAAGAAAAGCTAAAGGTGAATATGGCTCGCCAGTGGCCGGAGCCTAAAGACGGGGAGCCGCGACTTCACATCAAACCATGACGCAACTGATAGCCAGTTATGAGCTGGCTATAGGGTGCGAAAGCACTGCTCCGTTATCCCTTTTGCCCGGCCACGTGCCGGGCTTCTTTTTGGGAGTTCACCATGCAATCAAACCCTATGAACTGGCTCATCGCCGCACTTATGGCGCTGGGCGCTCTCATCTCATTTCTTCACGAACCGGAAGGTGTGCAATGGCTGCTTTTAATGTGGGCGCATTAGTCCAGAAGAAGACCGGCGGACTGACGGGGATAGTCGAAAGCCTGCTGGAACCGGAAAACGATAAGGCTCGGGTTTATGTCGCATGGGACGGCGGCACTTATCAGATCCATTACGAATACGAACTACGAGCGGCCACGCCAGACCAGCCGCAGTTTTATAAAACGATGTCATAGGAGCGACCATGAGCGAAATGACCTTAATCGTGCCCAATGATTGGGTAAC
>Ga0308157_10003720_pt1 | contig 21605 bp, 22 predicted proteins | sample PhyBR1_FD_201035 | JGI IMG/M metagenome (GOLD analysis project Ga0308157, IMG submission 201035) | Phyllosphere microbial communities from UC Gill Tract Community Farm, Albany, California, United States - DLSLB.R1 | ecosystem: Host-associated > Plants > Phyllosphere > Unclassified | place: USA...
GTTTCCTTATCTAAAAGTAACTTATAGAAGCAATAAAATATAATCAAGTAAATGTTTACTTGTAAGAGATAATGCGCCCAACTCATTTTGGTTTGTTTTTAAATTTGTTGATCATTTTTAAAATCTCATCCACATCACTTAAATCCAATTTTTCTTCTTTCACAAAAAAGGAGAACATACTTTCAACAGAGTTTTCGAAATAATTGCCAAGTAGTTTTTCTGTTGCATGGCGTTTGTATTCTTCTCTACTAATTAACGGATAGTATTTATGAGCTTTTCCAAAAGCTTCATGTCCAATAAACCCTTTAACTTCTAAAATTCTAATAATAGTTGAAACAGTGTTGTATGCAGGTTTAGGTTCTGGCAAATAATCCATTACTTCTTTTACAAAAGAATTTTCTAGTTGCCATACAATTTGCATGATCTGTTCTTCTGCCTTCGTTAAATCTTTTATTTCCATGATGATTGTTGTTTTTAGGGTGTTAGAGTGTTATTATAAATATTCTTACTGTTATTAACCCCTAACATATAAATAATATAACATAAACTTAAAACTAATATTTTAGTTTTCAAAATATTTCATTAATTATTTTCTATATTATTCAAAAATAATTTCATCTGTATGAAAATAGCCTTTCATGGTGCAGCTCGTAACGTTACAGGGAGCAAACATTTAATTACGTTAAACAACGGGAAAAAAATATTATTGGATTGTGGCATGTTTCAGGGCATGGGTCAAGAAACGGATGAACTGAATAAAAATTTCGGTTTTAATGCTGCTGAAGTTGATGTTTTGGTGCTTTCTCATGCTCACATTGATCATAGTGGATTAATTCCGCGTTTAATAGCACAAGGATTTAAAGGAGTAATTTTTGGTACATCGGCCACTAAAGATTTAAGTAAAATATTGTTGTTAGATTCTGCTAAAATTCAAGCTGGCGATTTGAAATACAAAAATAAGAAGCTACAACAACGCGGTTTACCATTGGAAGAGTCTTTGTACGAAGAAGAAGATGTATTGCAAGCGATGGATTATTTTGTAGCTGTTGATTACCACACAGAAACAAGATTAATGGATGGCGTTACGGTACAATTTATAGATGCTGGACATATTATTGGCAGTGCATCTGTTCATTTAACTATTGTAGAAGATGGAAAAACTACAAAATTGAGTTTTAGTGGTGATGTTGGACAATACGGAGATCTGTTGTTAAAATCTCCTGAAGAATTTCCTCAAGCTGATTATATTTTATTAGAATCCACCTATGGAGATAAACTACACAAAGATGCTCAACCCACAAAAGAAGCTTTATTGGAAGTGATTTTAAAAACCTGTGTAGAGAAAAAAGGTAAAGTAATTATTCCAGCTTTTAGCGTTGGGAGAACTCAAGAGATTTTATACATTTTAAATAATTTAGGTTTAGAAGGGAAATTGCCTAATGTAAAAGTATATGTCGATAGTCCATTATCAGCAAAGGCTACACAAATAGTAGAAAATCATGCAGAAGGATATAATCAAGATGTTTTAGCCATTTTGAAAGTTGATAGTGAACCTTTTGATTTTAAAAATCTACATTATGTAGAAGATGCAGAAGAATCTAAAGCTTTAAACGCTAATCCAGATCCTTGTATAATTATTTCGGCGTCTGGCATGGCCGAAGCAGGAAGAGTTAAGCATCACATTAAAAACAACATTAGTGATCCTAAGAATACAATTTTAATGGTTGGTTATTGTGAGCCGCGATCTTTAGGTGGGCAATTAAAAAATGGCGCAAAAGAAGTAAGTATTTATGGTGAGCAATTTCAAGTTATTGCTGAAGTGCAAAGCATACAATCTATGAGTGCACATGGTGATTATGAAGATTTACTTCGATTTATGTCTTGCCAAGATGCTACAAAAGTTAAAAAAGTATTTTTAGTACATGGAGATTATGATGTGCAGCAGATTTTTGCACAAAAATTAATTGCAAAAGGGTTTTTGAATGTAGAAATTCCAGATAGGCACCAAGAATTTGATTTGGGTTAAATGGTAATTAAATTATTTTTTATGCCATAAACCACTAAGCCGGTTCTTGATTTAATATTCAATTTTGCAAAAAGTGATTCTCGATAATTATCTACCGTTCGTGGACTAATATTCATTTCTGATGCAATTTCCTTGTAGGTTAATTCGGTACTGCAATATTGAAGGAATATTAATTCTTTTTCAGAAAATATAGGCTTTGCATCTTCATTTTTTAATGAAATCAATAATCTCCCTGATACCAAATCGTTGATGTAAAACCCTTTTTCCGCAATGGTTTTTATCGCAGTTAGCAATTCAGAAGGTTTTGATTCCTTTAGTAGATAACCACCCGCTCCAGCTTTTAACATTCCAATAATAGCTTTTTCATTCTCAAACATACTTAACGCTATAACATGAGCTTTCGGGTAATTTTCTTTTACCCATTTAGTAGTTGCATATCCATCCATTATTGGCATGTTAATATCCATTAAAATCACTTGAACTTCTTCAAAGGTTTTAATTTTCTCTTGTAGATCTACGCCATTTTGGGCTTCAATTACAACATTGATTTCCTCAAATTCAGTTAATAGATTAGCAAGCCCCGAACGGAACAATGTATGGTCATCTACAATGGCGATATTAATAATTTCTAACATAGTTTTTACGGATAGGGAATTTCAATGGTAGTTAATGTTCCATCACTGGAATTTGACTGTATATTGATTTTGCCATCAATCATTTTTATTCTGTTATGGATTGAAGACAACCCAATTCCTTTATTTTGTGTTTTTGCTGTTTCATAATCAAAGCCAATGCCGTTGTCTTTCACACTTAAATAAAGTAAATCGTTAATCATATAAACTTCTATTTCTATATGTGATGCTTGTGCATGTTTAATGATGTTATTAATAATTTCTTGAAGTAGTCGTAAAACAATAAGGTCTTTATTCGGCGATGATATTTCGATATCGAGTAATTCGTTTTTAACTTTTATTTTATAGGTTCCTATCTTTTTTAACCGATCAATTTCTTGTTTAATAGCTTTTCCTAAACCTGTCTGAACGATAAGCTCACCATTCATTAACTTAGCCAAACCTCTTAATTCTTTAATAGAACTATTAACTAAACCGATGGATTCAGAAACTTTTTTCTCTAGTTTTTGAGGTTCTTGTAAATTAATAGAACTTAACGTAAGTGCTGTTAAACTTAGTAATTGACCAATATTATCGTGTAAATCTGATGCGATGGTTTGCATAGTTTGTTCCTGTACTTCTATTTGTGTTTTGAGAAGTTCTGATTCGAATTCTAATTGCATATTACGCTTTTCTTCCAAATCCTTTTTCTTACGCACATTATATGCTCCTATGTATATGAGTAGGAACAATGGAGCTAGCAAAAAAATAAAAGTTGCTAATATGATGATGATAATAACTTCCGTTGACGTGAATTGCATATAAAAGAATAAATCCAAATGCTATATAATAGTAAATTTAAAATAAGCATGACGTAAATTAAAATAGCATAAGATTTTGGGAAATCTTGATACAAAAAGTAAATAAATAAGTTGTAGATAGTACTACCAAAATAATAGAATAATACAGCAGATACCCACCAGAATTGAGCATTGGTATTTAATTCTATCGGGTCTTTATGTTTAATAAGTAAATGAAAATAAACTAGACTTACAATTACAAAAAGAACAGATTCTACATTTATGGTTATGCTATTAAATTTCAGAAAACCATGAGTATAAATTTCAAATATATAGGTTATTATAAATGTAATTAAAGGAATAGAGCAAATTACTAATGCTTTATTGGTTAATTTATTTAAAGCCACATATAGCCCATGAGAGATATATGCAGCTTCAAAAATTATAAAAATATTATACAACCATGCATTATTAAGATGAAAACCTTTGGACATTATAAAACCAATGGTTTCTATAATTACAACAATAGCTAAATAACCTTTTGTTAATTTCGAGAACAATAGACTATCTCTTTTTAATAAGATTACTGCCATAATTAAGCAAGATAGCTCAATAATAATGTTGATTGATGAAATCATGGGCAGTTAGTATCAGGATCATTAGGGTCTATAATATCGCTTGTACAATCACAACCAGTATCTGGTGGACAAAGCGCACCTCTATTCTGTGGTTCTGTCAAAAGTGCTTTGTCAACATAATCCCGTCTAGGCTTACCATCAGTAATTTTTGTAGAGACAAAAATTACGGTATTACGATCAACGTATGCGCTAGGTATTTTTGCTTCACCCTGAGGTAAATGCGAATTTACATTATCAATTACAGCTTTAGTATACTTCCCAAAATAAATTCTTATACCATCTGCATTAGGTTCGTTTGCAATTGCTGTTGTTAAATCATGCATTTGTTTAATAGAAAACCAAACTGATCGGGTATAACCAGGTTTTCCTCTTTCCGCTTTTTTAAAAGCGCTAACCATTTGTTGTGCCCATTCAATGTCGGCAGATTTAGATTTTTTGTCCTTTTGTTCTTGATCACTCATTGTAAATAGTTTTTAGTTGAATGTTTGATTTATTATTTCTAAAATTCATTAATTCCCAGCGCATTAACAACCGTAAAATCGCTTTATTGGATTACCGTAAAAACACCCTATTAAAAAGGGCGATTAGGCGTTAAAAACTGAAAAGCTACTAGGGTAAATTTGATTATTAAAACAAGCCTACAGTTAAAAATGATCAGTTAAGTATCAATTTAAATCATTAATAAAAGTCATGGAAAAAAATAATTCAAAAAAGGGCATACATAAAATGCCGATTGAATCATTCGCTTTTGTAGCGAATGATAAAGGAATTGGTGGTAGGAATACTTGCTCTAATGGACCTGATGATGGCACTTTAAACAAATTGTCTGCAACGCTTTGGAAAGGAAAAAGACATGGCAGCACTGCTCAGGCAGTTGATAATTTACTTATTCCTGTAAAATTGAAAACAACACCAACAGATTTAGAAATATTTAACTCAACAGGTGCTTGCATTATTGCTGGCCATGGTAATGCAGGCCAAGTTGAGACAGGTTGTGGACAAACAGGTGCTTACGATGCTAAAAAATATCTTTTAACATGGACCGAATCTTATTGGGGGCCTGAGATAGATCGTCTTATATCTTCTCCAATTACTACAATTGCACTTTATGCATGCCATGCTGGCGAAGGTAGTCAAGGAAGTGACCTGCTTTATGCAATCGCTCGACGAGTTGGAAGAGCCGTACAAGGTGGTACGGGATTTCTATACACAAATGGACAAAGGACATGGTGGGAAAACGGCTCTGTAATGCAAACTGCTACACCGACCCATAGACCAGATCCAATCGCAGCACCTACGCCACATTCATTCATAATGACAAATATTAAATTTGAAGTACAAGGAAAAGAGTTTGAAATATCAGATGTTATAGAACTATCATTTACACCAAAAGACTTTCGCTCTATGGATTTGCCTAGTAAAACAATGAAAGGGAAAGATGCGCAAATTGCTGTAGAAAAACTTTTTTTAAGTCAAGCGATGGAAATGAAAGTCTCGGTTATGGGTTTTATCACTTCACAACTACAATTAAAATTCAAAACAGGAGAATCAATACAATTCTATATTTATAACGACAGATTGGCTGTTGATAAACAATCTGAAACAGCTTATTATATAAATGTAGCTTTTAAAAACTTGTTACAAGTAATTTAGTTAGCAAGGACATTAAAAAATTAAATGCACCGGATTTTTAAATTAAAATCATGACGATTAATATTTTATTTGAAGAACATCCTTCAATTACCCAAAGAGAATTAGAAATATTACGCTTAGTATGTATGGGATATAACAGTAGACAGATTGGGGGCCAATTGTTTATTAGCGAACTTACAGTACAAACCCATCGCCGCAATATGGTAAGGAGACTTGGGTTAAGAAATTCACATCAATTGATAGTCTGGGCATTTAAAGAAAGAATGCTTTCAGTGTAATAAATACTCATTTTTAGGTATTGTTTGCTAGTACTATATCTTCTTCTTTTGGGATATAGAATTGACAGTCAATTCATTTAATAAGTTAACATTTAAAATTTTTAATAAATAACCCTAAAACGCAATCATTTAAATTAAAAAAATCATGAAAAATTTCTCTCTCAAAATTGTAGTTCTATGCTGTACAGTAATCTTGTTTGCCAAATGTAAACCAGAAGATGAAGTAACATCTTCTGCCTGCACCTTTACTGACGCAGAATCAAAAGCCTATTATAACAAAGCAGTAACCTTTGGCAACAGCCCAACACGAAGTAATTGCAACATTTTAAAAACAGCTTCGCTGGATTTAATTAAAAAATTTGAAAAATGCGATGCTGCAACAAAATCTCAAATTACTCAGTTAACAACACAATGGAAAAGTATTGATTGTAACACTTTCTAAAATATTAGCCCCCGTTAAAAGCAAACATTTTAATAGTACATCAAAATGAAAAAAATCACCCTCACTTTAGTAGTTCTAATCTTTTCGTTGGGCTTTGTCTTTGCTCAAAGCGATGTGATATCAATTGATTTAAAAGGAACGAAATATACAGTTAGCAAGAAAATCCCGAAGGAAATTATTGGCGAATACTTATATGAAAAGAAAGGAGAACCGAAAGTTGTATTGAATGCAGATGGAACGGGGTCTTTTCAACCACATATGGTTCCTCCCATCTCCATTAAATATTGGATTGATTGTGATGCAAAAGGTGTGATAAGAAAAACAGAAGGGGTTAATGGAAGATATCAATATACCTTGCTCATACAATACTTAGATGGTAAAAATGGTAATTATCCAGTAAATAGTTACGATTTAATGGGAGTAACAGTACTCACAGACCAAGGGCAAGCTGTAATTTATGGCGAACGATATAAGGCGTTAAACAAATAGTTAGTAGTAAAAAAAGCCTCCGATTTGGAGGCTTTTTTGTATAGATTAAAAAATTATTATTGTCTTGCAGGTGCTGGTTTAGGCATCTCTTTACGTGGTAATTTTTCTGCTCTCTCAGAAGTATGATAAACGAAAGAAGCTACAATTGTTGCAGATTTTTTCAAATCATCTTCCACTAAACGATCATAGGTATCCATGTTAGAATGGTGCGTACGTGTGTTGTAATCCATAGGATCTTGAATAAATTGGAACCCTGGTAAACCCATCGCATCATAAGATTGGTGATCTGTACCACCTGTATTGCTAATTGTAATTGTTTTTGCACCTAAATCTTCAAAAGGAGTTAACCAACTTTGGAAAATGTCTTTTACAGCAGCATTACCTTGCAAGTAAACACCACGAATAGTTCCAGTGCCATTGTCTAAATTGTAATAAGCACTTAATTTTTCGTGCTCAGGTTTAAGCGCTAATTCTTTTGCAGCAATTTCTGGAGTAGTTGCAGTTGCTGGTCTTGCAGGAGATGCAGGTGTACCAAAATGTTCAGCAACATATCCTCTAGAACCAAATAAACCTTGTTCTTCTGAACTCCATAATGCAATGCGAATAGTACGTTTTGGTTTAAAATCAATTGCTTTTAAAATGCGCATTGCTTCAATCATTACTGCAGAACCCGCAGCATTATCTGTAGCACCGGTTCCAGCATGCCATGAGTCATAATGACCACCAAGCATTACCACTTCATCTTTTAATTTTGGGTCAGTTCCAGGAATTTCACCAATTACGTTATATCCTTTTGGATCTTTATCGTAAAATGAAGTTTTGATGTCAGCTTCCATTTCTACCTTTTCTCCACCACGTAATAAACGTAAAATGTGTAAATAATCTTCGCCCGCAACTTCTAATTCTGGAGAAACAGGTTTAGCATCTAACTTATATGAAGCACCATTGCTTGTAAAGAAAGTTCCGTAACTACCTCTAGCTTGCGTTAATTTTAATCCGATTTTTTCGGCTAATAACATACTATCCAATGCTGCACGTATAGCGAATTGTCTCATCATTGCAGCTCTTTGGTTATTGCCAGCTCCACCAGGTGCAGCAGCACGTTGTGGTCTACCGCCAGCAGCTTGTGGCTGTGCAGCTGCCATTTCTGCTAATTGCTCATCAGTTGATCTTAATAACTCAGGTTTATCATTACTGCGAATTGGAGTTCCTTGATCTAGAATTACAATTTTACCAGCTAATTTGCCTTTGTATTTTGCTAAATCAGTAATTGTATCCGCTTTAACTAAAACTACTTCAGATTTAATTAAACCATTTGTACCAGGAGTCCATGCTTTTGGTGAAGCAATAATAGCGTGATAATATGGTAATGTGGTAGCAGCATAAAATTTATCTACTTGCCAGCCTTTACCAAAATCTCCCCAAGCTTCTAGATGAACATTTTTCAAGCCCATTTCTTTCATGTATTTAACTGCCCAATCTTGTGCTCTTTTTAAGCCAGGAGAGTTAGATAAACGTGGTCCAGAAACATCTGTGATATGGAAGGCAATATCCATCGCTTTAGATTTCTCTAAGCCTTCTGTTCTAATTTTTTGAACAATAGCTGTGTTTACGGGCTCTTGTGCAAATGCAGAAAAGCATAAGCCTAGAGCTAATGCACTAAAAGTAAATTTTTTCATCATAATTTTAATTTGTTGTTTAATGAAATGAAGTTATCACAAACCAATTGGTGTATTTTGGTCTACTAGTTTGCGATGGGTTCATCTTAATTCAATAATTAGTTAAGTAACGTTGTTGTTTGTGAATTTACAACTAATGATAAATAATTGTACCTTTCTATTCACATTTTTACATGCCCTATTATGATTAGAATGAAATATTTACCCCTTTTATTAGTTGTTATTCTTTTTTGGGAAAAGTCTAGTGCACAGAAAACAATAGCTAGAGATCCGAATATTACCGCAATGGTAAATGAAGTAGCAGCTACTAATCTAGAGCAAATCATTAAGAAATTAGTGTCTTTTCAAACTAGGCACACGTTAAGTGATACCTTAAGTAAAACCACAGGAATCGGTGCAGCTAGAACATGGATTAAAAGTGAATTCGAAAAATATGGCGCAGCTGGAGGGGGCAGACTTCAAGTTTCTTATGATACGTTTACGCAAGCTGCGGACGGCAGAAGAATTACTGCTCCTGTTGTATTGAAGAATGTAATAGCTGTTTTGCCGGGATCAGATCCGAATGATAAAAGAATGTTACTCGTTTCTGGACATTATGATTCGAGAGTTACCGATGTAATGAACATCAAAGATTTTGCTCCAGGCGCAAATGACGATGCATCCGGCGTAGCCGCTGTATTAGAAATGTGCCGAGTAATGAGCAAGCAAAAGTTCAATTGCACATTGGTATTTATCGCAATGGTAGGGGAAGAACAAGGTTTATATGGCGCAACAAACTTGGCTAAACGAGCTAAAGAAGAGGGTTGGAATGTTCATTTATTAATGAATAATGATATTGTTGGCAATTCATACGGTATGGAAACCGATTTGAAAGACAATAAAAGTGTACGGGTTTTTAGTGAAGGGGTTTCTGCTTTAGAAACACCAGCTCAGGCTGCGGCTAGAATAGCTGCTGGAACTGAAAACGATGGGAAAGCTCGTCAGGCGGCTAGATATATTAAAGAAGTTGCAGAGCGATATGTTGACCAATTAGAAGTAAAATTGATTTACAGAAGAGATCGTTATTTACGTGGAGGCGATCACACTCCATTTTCTCAACAAGGTTTTGCCGCAGTGCGGATAACTGAAATGAATGAAGATTTTAATCGCCAACACCAAGATGTAAGAACCGAAAATGGATTTAAATATGGTGACTTACCTGAATATGTGGATTATAATTATCTGCAAAAAGTAACACGAATGAATTTATCAACTATGGCAAATTTAGGTTTATCAACTCAAGAACCAGAAAACGTTGTGGTAATTACTTCAGGATTAACCAATAAAACTTCCTTAAAATGGGATGCGCCGAAAGGAAAAACTCCGGCAGGCTATTATGTTTTAATGCGAGAAACTACAAGTCCGTTTTGGGAGAAGAAATTTTTTGTGAAAGAGAATTCAGCAGTATTACCTTACTCCAAAGACAATTATTATTTCGGCGTTCAATCTGTAGATGAAAATGGGCACGAAAGTTTAGTGATTATTCCAAAAGCAGGCAGATAAAATAAGTTTTACCACATAGAAACATAGTTGGGTGCTGTTTAGCTAATTTTTCTATGTGCCTATGTGGTTAAAAACATAACCTATCTTAATTTCTGTTCCCAGTTTTTGCTTGTCGTACACCTTGGTTTTCTTTTAAGTTTAATTTATATACAAAAGTTAAACGATAACGAGCTGCATTTGGACTATTGAGTTGCGAGAGTAAATAATTATTACCTCTTGTTGTGGTTTCGAACTTTTTGAGATTAAATAAGTTTGTAACATCAAAAATTAAGCTTGCTTTATCCTTTAAGAATGTCTTTGCGGCGCCAAAATCTATATTATGAATGCTTGCCGTTCTACTTTGTGCATTGTTCTGAGCACCTGTAAAGTTATAGCGCCCTTGAAAACTTAATTTTTTAGGCAACTTGAGTTGTGCACTAATTCTGCTTGTTAAGATTTGACCGCTATAATTGAAATCTTGATTTGCATAAAATCCTTTTTGCTTAAAATAGTATGCATTCACTTCCATGCTAAATTGTAAAAATTGATATGGATTGTATAACGTTGAAAGCTCAATTCCACCACGTGTTTCTCCATCTATATTAATAGGTGTTGTAATAAATAGCTCATTAGAATTTCTGTAAGTATAATCTTGAACGATGTCTTTATTGTTTTGGTAGTATAAAGAAGGATTGAATGTTAGCTTGCCCCAATTTTTTAAAAATCCTAGCTCTATTACATCTGCATAAGATGGATTTAAATTCGGATTTCCCACATACTGAGCATTAAAATCTGTCAATTCATTAAAAGGATATAATGAAAACAGAGAAGGCCTATTAATTCTTTTACTATAGCTAGCCTGCAATGAAGCATTTCCGCTAAATGGATAAGTTAAGTTAAGCGTTGGAAAAAACCGTGTGTAGTTTTTATCACTATTAAATGTCCCTGCTCTATCTTCTAAACCAATTTTTGTTAGTTCAGTTCTCAACCCAAGTTGATAGGCTATTTTGTTCCATTTACTGCTAAATTGAACATAAGTACTTCCAATTAATTCATTGTAAATAAGTTGATTATTAATGCCATCCAATATTTCCCAATCGTTGTTGTTTTGTCGTTCAGCTTTAAAATCACTAGTTACACGTCGGTTTTCTGCTTTAATGCCAAACTCTATAGTTGAAACACTATCTAAAGGATGCACATAATCTGTTTGCAACATAAAATCCTTACTAGCACCAATAGAACTAGTTCTAACACCTGGAAAAGAAGTAATAGTTGGTGCTAATTTTCGAGTAAATAAATTCCAATCCTTATCGCTATTCCAGAAATCGTATTGCATATCAATGGTGTATTTTCTATTAGGCTGATCGAACGTTTTAGTATAATTAAACTCTAGTTGATTATAGTTCCTTTTCTCCCATGATTCTCCAGTACGCAATAATGTACTATCTAAAGCCTGTCCTTTCTTTGTATAATCGTATTGCAAACTCGTTTTATCGTGGTCATTTGTAGTTTTGTTTAAAAAAGCAGCAGTAATCGTATTATGATTATTAAGTAGAAAATCTCCACCAACATATAACATCTTCGCATCGTCATGGCGATCTTCGTCTTGCCTTTTATGCAGCAAATTAGTAGTGCCTGCATCATTTGTAGACTGATCAGAAATATACAACCCATCATAATCAGAATAACGTAAACCGAAAGTAGAAAACAAGTTAATTTTAGATGATTTGTAATTTAAACTTGGTGTAATTTTAGTTTCATTTGGTATTCCAGCAACCAAACTTAATTGTCCATTTAATCCAGATTTTTTGTTTTTCTTTAGAATAATATTGATAATTCCTGCAGAACCAGCTGCATCATAACGTGATGAAGGATTTGTAATTACTTCTACTCGTTCTATTTGATCTGCTGATAATTGGTCTAAAGCATTTCCTTGAGTAAATCCAGAACGTCTGCCATCAATTAATACCAAAACATTACTATTTCCTCTTAAACTCACACTTCCGGATGGGCTGACACTTACCGATGGTACGCCGTTAAGTAAGTCTAAAGAGGAACCCGTTTGAGACAGAACATCTTTACCAACTTGAAATATTTTCTTATCTAACTTTAAACTGATTGAAGGTTGTTCACCGTTTATCGCAACTTCCTTTAATAACGTAGCATCTGGCTGAAGATTGATTACCCCTAAATTAATGGACAAATTAGATTTGCTTAGGGTTCTAACTAAAGTTTGATATCCTACTAATGAAAGCTCTAATGTTGCACTGTCTACTGGAATAAATTCTAATTTAAATGCTCCTTTTTCATCCGTAATTGTTGCGGCTAATAATTTAGCTGTAGCATCCTTTATCCGAACGGTTGCATACATCAATGGGTCTTTAGAAGATTGCTCTTGTACTGTTCCGTGTACTGTAATTGATTGTTGAGCTTTACCAATAGCGCAACTAAATAAGATGATGATAAAGAAAAAAAGTCGTTTCATGGCACAAGTTTACACGACAACAATTATCCAATTGCAGAAAACCATGTGAACTGCTCTATGTTCTTTTGAAATGCATTTTTCTCAGTATGCTATATGTTATCTTTGAGGAATGAAGAATTACCTTTTACTTTTTCTAGCGATATGCTTTCTTACTTCTTGTAGACCAGATATCAGTTTTAAAGATTATCCGCCAGTTTTTAAAACAGGAGATGATCCATCTTGGGCAAGGAAAGATATTGATGATGCTAATTGGGCAACCGAACGTGGCAACACTGGAAAGAATATTTTTTGGGTAAGAACGAAGATCGATTTAACCAAAAAACCAGTAGGGCAATTGGGATTAAAAGTTGAATCCTTTGGCGCATTTGAGATATATTGGGATGGAAAATTTATCGGCAAAAATGGAGAGGTAATTAGTAGCAAACCTGAAGTTCCTGGTAATGCTACAAGTTATTTTAGTATACCAGATTCATTAGCCCAAACGGGAAGCCACCTTGTAGCACTTAGAGTTTCACAATCTTATTTAACCGATGTTCAACGCAGTATAGGAGTTGGCTTAAGTAGTTATGAAAGTTTACTTAAATTTCCTTTAATCATTACCTCTTTTATGAATTTAATAGCTGGCGCTTTTCTAATTGCAGCTATTTATTATCTTTTCTTATACATTAATAGTAGAACTAGGCAGTATACCGTTTTGATTTTTGCTGTGATTTGCTTTCTATTTTTTGCATTGCTGATTTTAGAATACATCAAGTATTACGTGGAAATACCTTATACACGTTTTTTCTTACGATTGGAATTTATAGGTTGGATAACTTTTGCACTCGCCATGTTAGTGCCTTTATATTTTGCAATCCAATTTAAGTTTAAATGGAAAAAAACAGTAATGAGTTTGCTGTTTATAACATTGGTATTAATTTATAGTTTAAACTTTGGACATTACGATATCACCGCTATTTATTATAGCCTAACCATGTGGATTTTCTCTTTGATCATCGTTTTTAATGCCATTTATCAAAAAGAAAAAGGAGCAATAATAGTGCTGATAGGCTTGCTTTTAAGAGTGCTAATTAATCAATACTTATATTATGATTTTAGCTTATTTATCAGTTTTTGTATTATCGTTTTATGTATGCTTTACTTGAATACTATTCAAATGAAAATAATAGAAGAAGAATATCAGTCCTCACTTTTACTTTCTTCTAAGCTACAATTAGAGTTAATTAAAAAGAATATCCAACCTCATTTTATAAAAAATACGCTTACCTCTTTAATAGATTGGGTAGAAGAATCGCCTAAAGAAGGAACAGCTTTTATTCAAGCATTGGCCGATGAATTCGACATTATTAATGATATATCAGAACAGGTTCTTATTCCGATAAGACAAGAGATAGAACTTTGCAAAAAACACTTATCAGTCATGCAGTTTCGTAAAGAAATAAATTATAAGTGGAAAGAAAGCGGTATAGATGAAAATGAATTTATTCCACCAGCATTATTTCATACACTTTTAGAAAACGGAATTACACACAGTAGTCCACTAGAAGATGGCAGTTTGAAGTTTAAGTTGTCGTTTTCAGCAACTGCTGAATACAAACAATATGTTTTTGAAACGTTTGCCAATAATAGGGTTAAAGTTAAACCAAGAGCAGGGGGCAATGGATTTATTTATATCAAAGCCCGACTAACAGAAAGTTATGGTGATAATTGGGAGTTTAAATCAAATGAAAATGATCAAGGTTGGATTTCAATTGTAAAAATTTATACAAAATGAGAGTATTGATAATTGAAGATGAGGCCCGAATTGCTAAAAGGTTACAACGGATGGCGGCCAGTTTTTTCGAGCAAAATTCTGTGATTTCTAGTTGTGATTCTGTTCAAAAAGGAATGACGCACATAGAGAATAATGAAATTGATCTCTTATTACTGGATTTAAATTTGAACGGAGAAAATGGGTTTGATTTATTGGAATCTGTAGTCTCAAGATCATTTCATACCATTATCGTTTCTGCATATACAGATAAAGCAATTATGGCATTTGAATATGGCGTTTTAGATTTTGTGCCTAAACCATTTGATGAACTTAGATTAAATCAAGCTTTTAAAAGAATAAAAAGCAAACCAGAAACAAATGATGAACCGCTTAAATTTTTGGCTGTGAAAAAAGCTGGAAACATTAAGCTAATAGACATTGAAGATTTGCTTTACATTAAAGGTGCTGGAATATATAGTGAACTACATTTGAAAAATGGTAATTGTGAATTACACGATAAATCTTTGGAAACCTTAGCGCAACTTTTGCCTAATTCCTTCAACCGCATTCACAAATCATATTTAGTTTCTTTAGAATTGGCTGAGAAAATAATTGTTCAGCCTGGCAGTAAATATGGATTGCTTATAAAGAATGGCGAACTATTGCCAATCGGCAGATCTAAGTATAAAGAGCTTAAGGAAAAGATAATTTAGTTTTATAACAACTTCAGTTAGTGTTACTCTTTGTAGGTCTGCAATGGTTCATTGTTGTTATACAATAGACTAATGTTGTTATACAATGGCTCATTGTTGTTTTACAATGGTTCATTGTTGTTATACAATAGCTCATTGTTGTTTTACAATAGTTCATTGTTGTTATACAATAGCTCATTGTTGTTATACAATGGTTCATTGTTGTTATACAATGGCTCATTGTTGTTATACAATAGTTCATTGTTGTCATACAATGGCTCTCTGTTGGTTGACAATTAACCCACCATAAACTAAAAAAGGGTAGCATCCACCACCCTTAACTAAACTAAAAACTAAACTAAAATCTTTATTTGATATTTCTTTTAGACAAAATGAAATATCCTATGATGAACATTACTGCTGCAAAAATTACACTTACCCAAATTTCTTGTGTAAATATTGGAAAGTCTTCAATCTTTGCACCTTTTGCTCTAGTAACTCTCAATGCCAAAGTAGGATCGCTATATGGAATAAGATAAGCATGTTTCCAACCTACGTTAGCAGTGATGATACCTGCAATAGTACCAACAAAGCCAATACCCATTGGTTTAAGAAAATCAGACCATATTAAGCTTAAAATAAATTGTAGAGATAAAATACCTAGTGATGCTAAAAATAACTTTGTATAAAATTTAGTTAAAATCAATACAGGGTTATAATCGTTAAAAGTATATTTCGGAACTAACAGTTGAATTAAATGACCTGTTACAAAGGTTAAGGCTGCGAATAAAAAAAGACAAATAAACAATAAAGTTAAAGCATACAAATACTTAGCTGCATAAATAGAAAACTTGTTTAAAGGTTGTGAAAAAAGTGTTTTCCATGTGTCGTTTTTATGTTCTATGTTGTTTACAGAGAAAGCCATAAACATTACATAAAATGGTAAAATAAGCATGCCCATTACATTTAGCGCAGCACCGCTATATTGCGCCCAAAGTGCTAAACCAGGATAATTATATTTTAATACCTTGTCAGATCCAGAATAGAAACCAAATGCAATAAGGCCGCAGATAAGTATTGGTAAAATGATAGCTGCCCAAAAAGCAAGTGTTTTACGAGATTTATAAAATTCTGAAAAATAGGATATGTATAGTGAGCGCATGGTTAATTTTTTGAAGTAATGTCTAAGAATAAATTTTCAAGGTCTTTTCTTTCCTTACCGATAGAAAAAACAGTGATGCCATTTTGAACTAGCAACGTATTCATGTTTCCCATATCAACTTTTGTTTTAAAAGTTACCGATACCGTTTGCTCATTTTGTTGAACAATTTCTGCTCCCGCACTTACCAAAGTGGCAATAGTTTTTTCTTGGTTATCAGTTTCAATTTTTACTGAAGGTTTGCTCAAATCTTGCAATTCATTTATTGTTCCTTGAAATAATAAATGCCCTTTATTAATGATCCCAACATGAGTCGCAGTTCTTTCAATTTCAGCTAATAAATGGCTTGATACTAAAATGGTTTTACCATGTTTAGTGGTCAAATCAATCATCAAGTTTCTTATTTCAATAATCCCATTGGGATCTAAACCATTGGTAGGTTCATCTAATAATAATAATTCAGGATCAGATATTAAAGATAAAGCAATACCCAAACGTTGTTTCATCCCTAAAGAATACTTGCCCGCTTTTTTATTAGCTGCATCCGTTAAACCAACTATGTCTAACATTTCAGCGTATTTGCTTTTCTTAATTCCTAAAAGAATGCAACGATTAACTAAATTCTCTTTTCCTGTTAAATGCCCATAAATTGCTGGTTGCTCTACTAAAGCACCCATGCGTTTTAAACTCGCAATGCGATTTGCATTAATTTCTTTTCCGAAAATAAATACCTGATCTGCAGGAGATTTTAAAAGGTTTAATAAAATTTTTATGGTTGTGGTCTTTCCAGCGCCATTTGGCCCAAGAAAACCATAAATGCTTCCTTTTGGTACTTGCAGTGATAAATCTTTAACAACGGTTTGTGAACCGAAGTTATAGGTTAAGCCTACTGTTTCTATTGCGAAATTGCTCATACTTATTTTAAAATTGCAGCTGTTGCTTTAACAATAGTGTTTGTTGGTGTAGTGTTTTTTAAAGCAACCTCATCATTTTGAGTAGTAGTTGTGCTAGTTGCAAAAGCTAATACCATCATGATAAATACTGGAAATAATAAAAGTAAGAATGGCGATACGTTTGATAACTTTTTCATGGTTCTTCTATTTTAAGTTGTGTTGTTTCGTTTTGTTGAAACAAATAGAATAATTAAAAAAGTACTGCTAAAATGTTTTAGACCAAGTGCATATTATTCTAGATAAACGGTTAAAAAGCCTAGTTTTACAATTGATTGGCAGTTTTAACCTTTTGGTAGAAAAAAAATGCCAGTTCGTCGAAAGTAAGCTCATAAAATAAATCATATATTTACTTTGGATGCAATTGAAGGCATATTAAATACACAAAAATGAAAAATAAAGGAGCATTAATATTGCATTCTATTTTTTGGGCTATAACCTTATTATTGGTTTTTATTAGCGTTTATAACCAACGTGAAACTATTACACTAAGAGAAATAATTGTTGGTTTTGGTATATATGGAGTAATTAATATATCACTATATTATATTAATGTACTTATTCTTATCCCCAACATAATTAAAAAGCAACGGAAAATATGGCTATACTTGGCGGCTGTAATTGGTTTAGTAATAGCAGCTATAGTAATTAAGTTTGGTGTTGCAGTCATGCATCCAGATATAATTTTACAATATACTAAGACAGGAGAGAAGGGGAAACATAATGTACCATATGATTCATATTTGATAAGAACCTTCTTTATGAGTGGCTTTATAATTGTAGTTAGCTCATTACTAAAGTTCGCTTCCGATTGGTTTTCTAATGAAAAAATTCAACGCAATTTAGAGAGTGAGAAAAAGGACATGGAATTACAGTTTTTAAAATCTCAACTCAATCCACACTTTTTATTTAATTCCTTAAATAATATTTATTCGCTGGCGTATCAAAAATCAGAGAAAACGGCAGATGCTATTTTAAAACTATCTGAAATTATGCGCTACATGATTTATGAAAGTAACGATAGCTGGGTAGATTTAAATAAAGAAGTAGAATATGTTCAAAGCTTTGTAGAATTACAAAAATTGAGATTTAAGGATGGGGCTGCGGTAGAAATTACCATAAATGGAGAAATAGATGGACAGCAAATTGTTCCGCTAATTTTAATTTCTTTTGTAGAAAACGCATTTAAACATGGTGTTGCAAATGACCATGAAGATCCGATTAAAATAAATATTATTGCGAACCAAAAGATACTTCATTTTAGCGTGAGCAATAAAAAAAGTAAAACCAATAAAGACGCCATGGGTGGTGTTGGATTAAATAATGTAGAACGAAGATTGCAATTACTTTATCCCGATAGGTATAAATTAAATATTGTAAATTCGGCTACACATTACACCACAGAATTGATGCTAGACTTATGATATTAAAATGTATTGCTGTTGATGACGAGCCATTAGCGCTTGATATTATTGAAGATTATGTATCTAAAGTTCCTTTTTTAGAGCTTGTAAAACGTACTGAAAACGCTATTGAAGCCTTACAATTAGTGCAAGCAGGAGGTATAGATTTGGTGTTTTTAGATATTCAAATGCCAGATTTAACTGGAATTCAATTTTTGAAAATAGCTAGTGGAAAAGCAAATTATATTTTAACAACAGCATATTCGCAATATGCTTTAGAAAGTTATGATTTAAATGTGTCAGACTATTTATTAAAGCCAATAGCTTTTGATCGTTTTTACAAAGCTGTAGAGAAAGTTCGTAATCAATTATTAAAGTCTGAGCCTGTTGCAGCTGCTGCTCCAGAACCTGTTGCTCCACAAAATAATAATCATGCTAATGCTCCAGTGCAAGATTTTATTTTTGTAAAAACAGAGCATAAAATTCAAAAAATTCAGTTAGATGATATTTTATACATCGAAGGATTAAAAGACTACATTTCTATTTTTACTAAAACTGAACGTGTTATTACGCTTCAGAATATGAAAAAGATGGAAGAAACTTTGCCAAAGGGAGAGTTTATCAGAGTGCACAAATCATACATTATTGCATTAGATAAAATCGAAAGTATTGAGCGTAGTCGAATTTTAATCGCTGGTAAAATCATCCCCATAGGAGATACATATAGAGATGAATTCTTTAAATTGATTGACGGTAAGAATATTTAAAGGATGATAGACTATAGTTGATTGCCATGATGCTTAAGCTATGGACTATTAACCATCAACTTCTTCCTAATTCGTTGCGACTGGTTTAACTGTATAGCCTTTAGCTTGTAAGCCTTTAATTAATCCATTATCACCAACTAAATGACCTGCACCAACAGCGATAAAAAGAGAATTATTTTTCATTAAATCAGGCAATTGATTCAGCCAATTTTTATTTCTATTTATCAGCATATCATTCATAAACTCTTTTGAATCTTCATCTTCTTCCTTGAAAAATCCACTCATCTTTTCCATGTTTTGAGTAATATAATACTGATACAGCTCTTTTACTTTTACCTTGTTTTTATCGTTTTCCTGTATAGCTTTTAAAAGCGCTTTCTTTTGTTTTTCTAAATCATTACCAAATAAAAGTTCTCCCTGAAATGCTGCAGTTTCTAAACCAATTATTTTCTTGTTGTTTTCTTTTGCAAATACTTGGAAACTTTCGTCGATACCTTTCTCTGGTATTTCCATTTCTGATGAATTAAACAAAGTAATGAAGATAGAGATCATATTCGGTTTATAAGAATTCACACTTTTGAGGTCAAATTCTGGTGCTTTTTCTTTAAAGAAATCTTCTACTTTTTTATACTCATCTTTGGTTAATAAATGATCCAATGTATTATTTTTCATCATGAAATAATCAGAAAGTTTAATCGCCACGGAATCATTCATCACTAGTTCTCCAACTACCCCATCTGCTGATTTTAATTTCTCATTTACTACTTTCATCGTATCTACAAATTCTTTCCCTATTAAATGATAAGTGCCAAATAGATAAGATGGTTTTTTCAAATCTTTACCAGAAACTTCCCATAATAAAGTGTTGTCTGCTTTTTTGTTTTGTGCATTTACGGTAAAAGCGATGCTTAAAAAACAGATTAAAAAGTAGTTGATTAATCTCATGAAATTATGGGTTGATGTAGTTGTTCTCGTATGGAATTTTCTGCAGCTAAAGTTATTTCTTCTGCATTTTTATCGGTTTGATCTATTGGTGCTAAAACCGTCCATTTAATCGGATTAGCAATGCTTAACGGAAACTTGCCGAAGCAAACAATTTTCCATGAATTTTCAATCGCAACTGGAACCACTAAAGCGTTCGATGCTACTTTTAAAAGTGTAGCAATACCGCCTACTTGAAATGTTTTTAACTTGCCATCTTTCGCTCTCGTTCCTTCTGCAAATATTACTGCCGACCAATTATTTTCTTTCATCCGACGACCTAATTTGATAATTTCAGAAATGGCTTGCTTGCTGTCTTTGCGATCAATATTTGCACCACCGCCGTATTTTAAATTAAATGAAATGGAAGGAATTCCTTTTGTTAATTCAATTTTCGAAATAAATTTAGGTTGATATTTGCGCAAATACCAGATTAACCCTGGAATATCGTACATGCTTTGATGATTTGCCACAAAGATAATTGGCCTATCTGTCGGTAAATTTTGCTGATTGGTAAACGTAACGGAGTTTAATAAAAACCAGTTGCAGTAGGTTAAGAAAAAATTCATAACATTTACAGAGTCTTTATGTGCGTTATATCCAAAAAAGCGATAACAAATCCATTGTATAGGATGGAAAATGCAAAGCAATAAAAAGAAGAAAAAGTAAAATATCGGTGTAAAAATGTAACCTAGTAATTTTTTCATTTGTTAATTAATATAGGGATAAAATTGAACTTTATCTATATATACTTTCGTGGGCAAGGTTGCTTGTTCTATATTCCCGCCCCAATTTACAGATTTTGTAGCCCAAAGATTAAAAATAACATGCATTGGTTTATTAGGAATAGCAGTTGTAGTAGAATGCACAATTTTGCCATCTATTTCCCATTTAATCTCATTAGGACTCCAAATGATTGCATAATCATGAAATGTTGTAGTAGTATTAAAATCAAGTGAAATTAGTTTGTCATGAGATGTTTTATCTATCCAATTATTTAAAGTTATTTCAGTTGGAGATTTTCCACTGATTTCAAAATCTATTTCTTGATTATCTCCAGCTGGTTGATACAAAAAAAATGCAGTAATACATCCTAAAGCATCTGTAGCTTTAATTCTCGCCTCGAATCTACCATACAAGTATTCTTTTTCTGATCTTATTTCAGCTGCAGTATATTCTTTTTTATGAAATTTTTCCTTTGTTAAGGATAAAACTAATTCGTCGTTTTTAATAGCAACATTCTTAGCAGAAAAATGGGCTAAATTATTTTCAAACGTA
>Ga0308157_10003721_pt1 | contig 21600 bp, 22 predicted proteins | sample PhyBR1_FD_201035 | JGI IMG/M metagenome (GOLD analysis project Ga0308157, IMG submission 201035) | Phyllosphere microbial communities from UC Gill Tract Community Farm, Albany, California, United States - DLSLB.R1 | ecosystem: Host-associated > Plants > Phyllosphere > Unclassified | place: USA...
GTGTTGAACCAGGTCACGTATCCGTCGATATAGGCGCGAGCGGCCTCGAGGTCGGTGAACACTTTCGGGTAGCCGGGCCGGTACTTCATCGTCCGGAACCCGGACTCGGAGAACGGGTTGTCGTTCGACGTGTAAGGGCGGTTGTGGGACAGCGCGACACCATGACCGGTGAGGGCGTCGCGGAGCGCGTTCGAGGTCATTGCCGCGCCGGAATCGGCATGCACGACCTGTGGTGGACCGTGCTTCGCGATCGCCGCCTGGAACATGTCGACCGCGAGGTGATCGGCTTCCCGGTCCTCGACCGTGTGGCCGACGATCTCGCGGGAGTAGATGTCGATGATCTTGTAAGCCTTGAACACCTTGCCCCGCCAGGGGGAATACAGGTCGGTGATGTCCCACGACCACACCTGCCCGGGGCCGGTGGCCTTCAGCACGGGCTTGTCCCGGGCTTGCCGGCTGTCCTTCCTGGTCGAGATATTCGGGCGGAGCATCTGCTCCTCGATGCCCGCGGCGATCCGCCACCAGGTGCGACGAGAGGCGAGCATCACTCCGACATCCCAGGCCGTCGCGAACGAGTGATCGACGGAGTGCTGCCGCGCCCACCCGGCGAGGATCAGCTGCTCGATCCGTTCCCGGTCAGCACCGCTGATCCTTGACTCATAAGCCCGCTCGGACTGCAGGACCGGGTCAGCGACGAGTTGCCGCGGGTGCTGCCGGTAATGCCACGTCGACCGCGACAATCCCGTCAAAGTGAGTGCTCGCCGTTGCGATCCCGTCACCGCGGTCAACTCAACCACCAGAGCGTTCTCGAGTGTCAGGAACCCGTGAGGTCCGTCGTCGGAGCCGGCCCGTCGGGCTCTTCCTCGCGCATCGCGTGCAAGAGCCCGATAGCTTTTCCCAGCGCGTCGTTCGTGCCCTCCAGCATCCGGATCCGCGCCTGCAACTGCTCCAGCTCCGCGTCATGCGCGTCCTGCAATTGCTCAACTGACTGCTCGATGATCTCGCGCCTCTTCCTGGGAGTCATGCCCCCACTCTCTCGCGGGATCAGGCCCCGGTCGAGATCGCCGGAGAACACCGCCTGCCGCCAACGCTCCAACCGGCCCCTCGTATGCCCTCGATCGGCCAACCACACCGCCTTCATCCCATACGGCTGCTGCTCATACTCGAACACGATCCGGCGGACCTCTGCCGTCGTGAATCCCGGACTAATCGTCATCGCGTTGCTCTCCCAGCTGATGGTGAGGTGACTCACAACCAGCCTGGCAAAGAGCGTGGCTCGGCGATTGCGTGGTGGCTCGGGGCATCGCATCCAGCCGCGTCACTCCGGAACGGAGCGCACGACGCGTGCGGGCGAGCCCACCACGATCGCCCCGGCGGGGACGTCCTTGGTGACGACGGATGCCGCGCCCAGCACGGCGTCGTCGCCGACGGTCACGCCGGGGAGGATCGTGACGTTGGCCCCGACCCAGACGTTGCGGCCGAGGACGACGGATGCCGGATGCATGTCGGCGCGGCGGCTGGCCGCGAGGTCGTGGTTGAGGGTGGCGATGACGACGTTGTGGCCGATGAGGCAGTCGTCGCCGATCGTGATGCCGCCCTGATCCTGGAAGCGGCATCCGGAGTTGATGAAGACCCGCTCGCCGATGCGGATGTTCTTGCCGAAGTCCGCGGCGAACGGCGGGAACACCGTGACGGTCTCGGCCACCGGGCGGCCGATCAGCTCGGCGAGCAGCTCGCGCACGCGTGCCGGCTCGTGGTAGCCGCCGTTGAGTTCCCCGGTGATGCGCAGCGCCTCCTGGCTGGTGGCGTGCATGACCGCGTGCAGCGGCGAGGCACCCGTGATGGTTTCGCCCGAGTCCAGGGCGTCCAGCAGATCCTGCAGTTCCATGATCGCCAGGCTACGTGGTCACGCCGCTCAGTGCCCCGCGGCTCAGTGCCCCGCGAGCAGTCCCCGCAGACGCTCGGCCTCGTCGGCGGGCATCGCGTAGGTGTGCTCGGCTGCGGGATACGCGCCCGAGCGCACCTCGCGTGCGTACTCGCCCACGCCCGCGATGGCCGCGCTGCGCAGGTCGGCGTAGCGCTTGACGAACTTCGCGGCGGGGCCCCCGTAGATCCCGAGCAGGTCATGCAGCACGAGCACCTGACCGTCGGCATCCGCCCCCGCGCCGATCCCGATCACCGGGATCCGCAGAAGCGGCATCAGCGCGGCGGTCACCTCGGCGGGCACGGCCTCGATCACCAGCAGCGCGCAACCGGCATCCTGCAGGGCGAGGGCGTCGTCGATCACGGCGAGCGCGGCCTCGGCCGTGCGCCCCTGCGCGCGGTAGCCGCCGAGCGCCGTCGCGTTCTGCGGGGTGAGCCCGACGTGTCCGACCACGGGGATGCCCGCCGCCACGATCGCGCGCGCCCGCTCGACGGTGCTGCCGCCGCGCTCGATCTTGACCAGGTCGCAGCCCGCCTCCTTCACGAAGCGCTGCGCGGTGGCCACGGCCAGCTCATCGGATGCCTCGTACGAGCCGAACGGCAGGTCGCCGACCAGCAGCGGCGCCGTCAGCCCGCGGCGCACGGCCCGGGTGAGCATGAGCATCTCGTCAATCGTCACCGGCACGGTGGAGGTGTAGCCGAGCACGGTCATCGCGGCCGAGTCGCCGACGAGCACCAGGTCGACTCCGGCCTCCTCGACGATCTGCGCGCTGGGGTGGTCGTAGGCGGTGACCATGACGATCGGGTCGCCGGCGTCCTTCTTCGCCGCCAGGTCGCCGAGCGTCAGCGGCCGCGGCGCGGCGTGCACGCTCACTTCGTCTCCGTGCGGTCGCTCAGCACATCGCATCCGCGCGCCCCGGTGAGCAGGCGGTCCACCGCGTCGTCGACCTGGATGATCGCGTTGTCGTGGCCGACGTGCACGACCACCGGCCGGTACTCGGCGAGGTCCTTCCTGGAGTACTCGCCGTAGGAGATGACGATGACCGTGTCGCCGGCGTGCACCAGCCGCGCCGCGGCGCCGTTGACCTGGATCATGCCCGTGCCGCGCTCACCGGCGATCGTGTAGGTCTCGAAGCGCGAGCCGTTGTTCACGTCGACGACGGTCACCTGCTCGTGCTCGAGGATGTCGGAGGCGTCGAGCAGGTCGGCGTCGATGGTGATCGAGCCGACGTAGTTCAGGTCGCTGCCCGTGATGGTCGCACGGTGGATCTTCGACTTCAGCATGGTGCGTCGCATCAGGGCTTCTCTCTCTCGACGGCTGGGATGTGTGTCAGGACGTGGTTGTCGATGAGCCGGGCGGCGCCGACACGGGCCGCCACGGCCAGCAGCGCATCGCCGTCGACGTGCTCGATCGGCCGCAGATCGTCGTTGGAGCGCAGCTCGAGATACTCGGGACGGATGCCGGCATCGGCCAGCACCCGCTGCGCGGCGGCGACGATCACCGCCGCGTCGCGCTCCCCTGCCCGGTGGACGGCGGCGGCCGCGTCGAGCGCGCGGTTCAACGCGGTGGCCTGCTGCCTGGCATCCGCGTCGAGGTAGACGTTGCGCGAACTCATCGCGAGGCCGTCGGGTTCGCGCACGATCGGGCAGGCCACGATCCGCACGGGCAGGTCGAGGTCGCGCACGACCCGGCGGACGACCATCACCTGCTGGGCGTCCTTCTGGCCGAAGTAGGCGACGTCGGGGGCGACGATGCCGAACAGCTTGGTGACGACGGTCGCGACGCCGTCGAAGTGGAACGCGCCGCGGGCGGCGCCGTCGAGCACCTCGGTGATGCCGGTGACGTGGATGCCGGTGGCGAAGCCGTCGGGGTAGATCTCGTCGACCGCGGGCGCGAACAGGATGTCGGCGCCGGCCTGTTCGGCGAGGGCGGCATCGCGCGCCTCGTCGCGAGGATAGGCGTCGAGGTCTTCGGTGGGGCCGAACTGGGTCGGGTTGACGAACAGCGAGACGACGACGAGGTCGTTCTGCGCGCGGGCTTCGCGGATGAGCGAGAGGTGCCCCTCGTGGAAGGCGCCCATGGTCGGGACGAGTCCGACGCTGCCGCCGGCGGCGCGGGCGGCGCGGGCCGTGCGCACTTGCGAGCGGACCTCGGCGACGGTGCGAATGATCTTCATGCGGAGGCCTTCCGAGGTTCGGCGAGGGCTGTGGTGCTGGCGCAGAGCTGGTCGAAGAGGTCGGTCAGCTCGGGGGTTCCCGCCGCCACGGCGTCCCGTTGCTGGCGGACCGTCCGCGCGTCGCCGCGGGCGATCGGTCCGGTGAGCGCCGCCGGAGCCCCGGTGCGCACCCAGTTCTGGACGGTGCGGGCGACCAGCGGGGCGAGCAGGTCACGGGTGTCGTCGGGGCGGATGCCGCTGGCGACCGCCACGCGCTCCGCGGCGTCGAGCACGGCCAGCAGCAGGTTCGATGCGATCGATGCCGCGGCGTGGTAGCCGGCGCGGTGCGCGTCGTCGAGGCGGAACGGCCGGGCGCCGAGAGCGCGCGCGAGCTGTTCCGCGATGGCGACGGCTTCGGGAGTGCGCCCGGCGACGGCCGCACCGATGCCGTGGAAAACGTCCGGCTCCTCCGCGCCGGTGAAGGTCTGCAGCGGGTGGATGCTGAAGTCGACGTCGTCCAGCGGAGTGGCGCCGGAGACGTGGCCGAGGAACGTGGCGTGCGGCCGGGCGGGGCGCGCGGCGGACGCGATCTCGGCATCCGGCACGCAGAGCAGCGCGATCTCGGATGCCGGGATGCGGTCTTCACGGCCGAGCGGCCCCCGCACGTCGAATCCGGCCTATCGCAGCGCTCGCGCGAGCACGCCGCCGAGACGGCCCGCACCGATGACGGTGACGGTCGTGGGGATGTTCGAGGGGCCGCTGATCACGGGATGAGTATCCGCCCGAGATCAGTTCCCCGCAAAATCTGAGAGCAATCCGCACTGTAGTGCGCGGATTCAGCTACTCACATTGCTCGCGAAACACTGAGAATACTTGTCATCGTGATTTCTCGACCGCGTGCAGGAAATCGTCGACCTCGGCCGTCGTGGGCGCGGTGGTGGGTCCGCGCCGGGTGACCTTGATGGCGGCGGAGGCGTTGGCCCGGCGGCAGGCGTCGACCCAGGGCGTGCCGTCGGCGATGCCGGCCAGCAGCGCACCGGTGTGGGTGTCGCCGGCGCCGTTGGTGTCGACCGGGGTCTGCGGGAAGCCGGGCACATAGGTGGTCTCGCCGTCGGCGTGCACCGCGCAGCCCTCGGCGCCATCGCGGACGATGGCGACCGCGCCGGTGCGCAGCAGGGGGATGAGCGCCTCGGCGTGCGCGGAGATCTCCCGGTCGGATGCCGGCACCTCGACCGCGCGTGCGGCGAGCAGGTCGGTCGCCTCTTCGGCGTTGCCGGTCCAGATGTCGGTGCGGGCCAGCATCCGATCCCGCACCTCGGACGGGAGTTCGGCGAAGGCCGCACCCGGGTCGAGCACGACGACGGCCGCGTCGGGCAGCGTATCGAGCCAGGCCAGCAGCGGGTCGCGGGTCTGTGCGACGGCGAGCGAGTAGCCGGTCACGCAGACGAGGTCGCCGGGCTGCACGTCGGCGGTCGCCAGTCCCGCGACGGTGATGTCGCGTTCGGCGCCGAGGGTGGTGACGAAGGTGCGCTCCGCGGTCGGCTCGACCAGCACGACGCATACGCCTGTGTCCTGGGTGGTGATGGGAGCGGCGGATGCGGTGATGCCGTCGGCGTCGAGCGCAGCGCGGATGAGGTCGCCGTGCGGCCCGGTGCCGATCGCGCCGGCGTGCACGCTCTGCGCTCCGAAGCGCGCGGCTGCGAGCAGCACGGTCACGGCCCCACCGGCGTACTGCGTGTCGGAGACGGCCATCACGTTCTGGCCGCGGGCGGGCAGGTCGGGGACCTCGATGATCAGGTCGACCAGTGCCTGGCCGGTGTGGATGACGCGTGGGCGCATGCGGTCAGCCTACTGAGCCGTTCGGGGCGCGCCGTTCCACGCGGCGGCCAGAAGGCGCACTCATGCCGCGATGTCGAACCGTGCTCTGCCGCCGAGCCGTGGCTTGCGGGCCGAATCGACGTAGCCGGGTGGAATGAACCATACGTGAGCGGTCGTTCCCCCGCCGTCGATCTGGATCTCCCACCCGTTGTCGTGGATGCGATGGTGACAGGTCTCGCACAGCAGCACGCCGTTGGAGAGATCGGTCGGTCCGTCGTCTCGTTGCCACCATCTGAGGTGATGCGCTCGAGTCATCTGCGGTGGAAGCCCGCACATCGCGCAGCCGCCGTCGCGTTCCACGAGTGCGAGCCGTTGCACCGGCGTGAAGAAGCGCCTCCGGCGGCCCCAGTCGAGGATCTCGCTGTCCGCGCCGAGCACACAGGGGATCACACCGCCGCTGGCGGCCATCCGCCTGACCGCTCCGGCTCCGATCGGCTGATCCACCCCGTCGATCGTGGCGTATCCGTTGCCCGCCGTGAGGTCATCCAGATTCATCCGGACGATGACTGTCGCTCCGGCGAGCACCGGCGCGGTCGCGGTGCATCCGAGCATGTGCGAGCAGAACACGCTGAGGGCGTCGGCCTGGATCATGGCGACGGTGCGACGGTCGGCATCCGGTGCGTCGGGGTCGACGGCATCCTTCCGCGCGGCGAACGCCGCACTGACGTAGCCGCGCAGCGCGGCGACGACCGGTGCCCCGCACTCGGCATCCATACGGCCGTTGAAATGGATCATGCCGTTCCGTTCGAACACGTTGAGCAAGCGCTGAGCGCGCTTCTCGTCCTCCCGCGGCTCGACGCCGTCGGGGTCGAGCCATGCCTCGGCTCGGGTGACCAGCTTGCGCAGCTCATCGAGGCCCAGCCCCACGGCCGCTTCGGCGAGCATCCTCTCACCCTCGGCGATGCGCTCGGCACCGGCCGCGATCCGGCAGCGGTCGAGAAGCTCGATGATCATCGCCGCGCCCTGTGCGCTCACGGTGCCGGCGCGCAGCGCCTCGCGCACGAGCGGGTACTTCGCCGGCAGCTTCCCGCCGACCAGGTCGGTGCGCGGGGCGGTGGCCTCGCCCACCTTGATCAGGCGCAGTGCATCTCCGGTCGAGACTCCCAGCGTCGCCGCGAGCATTCTTCCCGGCGTGCGATAGCCCTGCTGCTTCGCGAGCGAGTCGGGGCCGAGCTCGACTCGCGACTCCCGCGCGAGGCTCGCGGCCACGTCGACCTGCACCGCGTCGAGGCGTCGCTGCACGTGAGCGACGGCATCCGTCACCGAGACGAGCTCCGCCCGCGTCAGGTCGTTCGAGTCGTCAGCATCCGCCCACAGCGCATCGAGGCGGGATATCGCCTCGTGCAGTGCGGTCAGCTTCGACATACCTCAAGGATACATCGAATCAGCTCGACTGTCGAACATTTCTTCGAATATTTTCCGGAAGTTCGATCACCGCTGTCGCTACGCGACCCCCTTGCTCCGCCCCTGCAGCGCCCACGCGCACAGCACGGCGACGACGCCCGCGATCGGCACGACGAGCAGTCCCGCTCGTAGGCCCGCGTTCTCGGCGACGAGGCCGACGATGGGCGGCGAGAGCAGGAAGCCCAGGCGCAGCAGCCACGAGACGATGGTCAGGCCGGAGCCGTGCTTGAGGCCGGGCAGGTCGTCGGCGGCATTCATGGCGGCGGGGATGAGGGTGGCGGCGCCATAGCCGGCGGCCGCGAAGCCGAGGATCGTGCCGGGGATGGAGGGGAACGCGAGCGCGAGGCCCATCCCGACCGCAGCGATGAGTCCGCCGGCGATGGCGACGGTGCGCTGACCGAACCGGTCGGTGAGCGGGTCGCCGGCGAGGCGTCCGATGAAGTGCGCGCTGACGAGGGCGATGTAGCCGAAGGCGGCGAGGGCGGCGGGCGTCTCGAGCGTGGTGGCCATGTACAGCGTCGCCCACGACATCCCGGCATCCTCGACCAGCGCTCCGGCGATCGAGATGAGGACGAGGACGACGAGGACGATCACGGTCCGGATGCCGATGCGCTGCAGGGCTCCGCCGATCTCGGCGCCGCCGGCGACGGCATCCTCGTCGGTCTCGCGATCCAGGCCCGGCAGGCACAGCCGCAGCGCGAGGAACGAGATCGTGCTGAAGAGCACGGCAGAGATGATCAGGTGGATGCCGACGGGCAGCCCGATCGCGATGGCGCCGGCTGCCATGAAGCCGCCGAGCACCGCGCCGAGGGACCAGGTCGCGTGGCAGGAGTTGATGATCGAGCGGCCGTAGCCGCGCTGCACGCGGAGGGCCTGGGCGTTCTGGGCGACATCCGTGATGGAGTCCGCCGCCCCGCCGATGAGCAGACCGAGCGCGAAGAAGAGGACCGAGGGCGCGAAGCCGGCGATCAGGATGCCGATGGCGGTGACGAGCGTCGCGCCGACGGCGACCTTCGCGGAGCCGAATCGGCGGACGAACATGGCGGCGGCCAACCCGGCGATGATCGCGCCGGCGGGGAAGGCCGCGATCGCGAGTCCGTAGGCGGCGGCATCCAGGTTCAGTGAGGCCTTGATCTCGGGGTAGCGCGGCAGGATGTTCGCGAGCAGCGCCCCGTTGGTGAGGAACAGCAGGGCGACACCGATGCGGGCGCGACGCAAGGAGGGTGCCAACGTGGCCGAAGAGGTCATAGGACTGATCGTACGAGAGCGGCGGACGGGCGGATGCCGCGTGGCATCCGCCCTCTCCTGCGAGCGCGTGCCTACGCGCGGTCGTGCAGCGTGATCAGGTAGCCGTCGGGGTCGGCGAAGGTGAAGGTGCGGCCGAAGGGTCCGTCGATCGGCGCGGCGGCGATCGTGTGCCCGTCGGCGGCGAGCGCGTCGTGGATGGCCTGCACGTCGGTGGCGTGCAGCCAGATCGCGGCGCCGATGCCGGGCTGCGGAACGGATGCCAGGCCGGTGCCGGGCACGATGTCGCGCACCGCGAAGGCGATGGGCGTGGTGTCGAAGACGACGGCGTGCGGCGGGCCCGCAGGCGCGCGGACCAGGTCGAGGTAGTGCTCATAGAACGCCTGCGAGGCGTCGAGATCGCGCACCTGCAGGGAGATGAAGTCAGGGCCGGTGACGGGCATGATGTCCTCCAGATTGTCGTGTCAGTTTTCTGACATAGATGAAGGTATGTCAGAATGCTGACATGAGTCAAGCGGGTGGTGGAATCGACCTGGAGACGTCGCTGGGCTACCTGCTGAAGGAGGCGTCCAGCGCACTGCGGTCGGCGATGGAGGCGGTGCTGCGTCCGCTCGGAATGACGATCACGCAGTACTCCTGCCTGGAGCTGCTCGCGCAGCGCCCTGGCTTGTCGAACTCCGAGCTCGCGCGCGGCGCGTTCGTGACGCGGCAGTCGATGAACGTGCTGCTGCAGGCGATGGAGCGCGACGGCTTCGTCACGCGGGCCGCCGAGGCGCCGGTCGGCAAGGCGCTGCCGACCCGGCTCACAGCGCGCGGACGGCAGGCGCTGGATGCGGCGAGCGCCGCGGTGCGATCGGTGGAGAAGCGGATGCTGAGCGGGATGTCCGCGAAGGAGCAGGCTGCTGCGCTGGCGAGCCTGCGGAGCATGATCGACGGGCTGCAGGCGGAGGGCTAGGGGAGGCGGTCCCGACCCGGACTTGAGCCGGGACGTTTCAGACTCGCCCAACCTCAATGTCCGACCCCACCTCTACAGTGACTCCCAGCCGGTCCTCGCGGACCACGAAGCGTCTCCCCCGAGCTTCGATCTTGACGCCCTGAACAGGGCGGTATTCGGCGTGCGCGCAGACCGGCTCCCTACGGCATCCGTCGTGGGGCAGGCCGGTGCCCTACGCACCTACCCGAAGGGGAGTCATCATGTCCGTACCCAACCCTCCCGCTGCCGCGCCGTCGCCGCAGCTCCCTCCGCCCGTCCCGCCGGTCGGCGCACCGCCCGTCGCCAAGAAGAACAACACGCTCGCCCTGATCGCGATGATCGTCGCGATCGTCGGCTTCATCTTCGCGTGCATCCCCGGCGCATTGATCGTCGGCTGGATCCTGCTGCCGATCGCGTTCGTGCTCAGCATCGTGTCGCTGTTCCTGAAGGGCGACCGCAAGTGGATGGGCATCGTCGGTCTGATCGTGGCGGTCGTGGGGACGATCGTCGGTTTCATCGTGTTCTTCGCGGTGGTCGCGACCTCGTTCAACGACGCGTTCGGCGGCGGGGAGACCGCGATCTCGCAGCCGGCCGACCAGGACTCGGATGCAGACTCAGCGACTGCATCGGAACCCGCGGATGACGAGCCGGCGGACACCCGCCAGGAGCTCGTGCTGGTCGAGACGGCTTTCGGCCGGACTGACTACGATCCGAGTACGTGGTGGTACGTCGCGATCTTCGAGAATCCGAACAAGGACTACGTGTTCCAAAGCGCAGCCATCGAAACCGAGGCGCTGGACTCGTCAGGAGTCATATTGGATTCGTCGAGCGACTATACGGCGATCCTGTCGGGACGCACGGCGGTCACCGGGCACTTCCTGTCCGTCGGGGACGGGCAGATCACGAAGATCAACCTCCGCGGACCGATGGCGACAGATGCGACGCGCGCCCTCGGCACTGAAACCGGAAGCTTCACGATCGCCGACCTAGTGCCGACGACCGATCGGTACTCGACGTCTGTGCACGGCAAGGTGACCAGCTCGTTCGGCGAGGACCAGGAGCTCGTTGAGATCGTCGTGGTGGCCCGCGATGCTTCGGGCAAGATCATTGCGGCGGATGCCAGCTACGTCGACCGGTTGCCTACCGGAGGTACGGCTCAGTTCGAGGTGCGGTTCCTCGATCCGTTGCCCAGCGGAACAAAGTACGAGGCGTACGCCAATCTGTAGAGCCCTTGGGGGGACGGTCGAATGGTGACCGCCCCCCTCCAGCCTCGGTGACCTACAACTTCTCCGGCCGCGCCCCCAGCCCGACGAACCGCCCGGTGACGTGCGTGAGGCGCGGGTGGTCCCGCAGCATCCGCAGGACGAACGGCAGCGGAGCGTCCGATGCGCGCTCGGCGATCAACGGCCCCTGCAGCCGGCGCTGCACGAACTGGGTGATCCAGGTGGGCCAGTTGCGCCGGCGTTGCACCCGGCGCAGGTCGGCGGTCGTCGGGGTGCCGTCGCGCAGAACGGGGCCGAGGATGCGGGCGGTGGCGACGGCATCCTGAATGGCGAGGTTGATGCCGACTCCGCCGGCGGGCGACATCGCGTGGGCGGAATCGCCGATGCACAGCATCCCGTCGGTGAACCAGCGGCGGAGGCGTTCGAGGCGCACGCGCAGCAGGTGCACGTCGGGGACGGTGACGGCGGTGACAGCGTCCGCCATGCGCGGGGAGATGCGCGCGATCCGGGCTTTCATGGTCTCGAGGTCGGCGGCGGTGCCGTGCCACGCGCCGGCCGGGATCACGTGGGCGATCTGGAAGAAGTCGCCGCGGTCGATCGTGATGATCAGGCCGGAACCGGCCTGGATGAACGGATACCTCTCGTCCGCGCGTTTGGCGAGGCGGAACCACAGCACGTCCATCGCGGAGGCGACGCCCGTCGGGACGAAGCCTGCGGCGGCGCGGATGTCGGAGTCACGGCCGGACGCGTCGACGACCAGGCGCGCGCGGACGGCGACGTCGCCGTCGGGTCCGGTACCGGTGACACCGACGATGCGGTCGCCGTCGTGGATCAGTCCGTCGACGCGGGTGGAGCGGAGGAGGGTGAATTCCGGATGCTGCGCCGCGGCGTCCGCGATCAGGTCGAGGAAGTCCCACTGCGGCATGAAGGTCATGACCTTGCGGCGGGTGGGCAGGCGGGTGAAGTCGGCCAGCGTCAGCTCGGTGCCGTACCAGCTGAAGGTGACGCGGGGCATGTCGTCGTGCCGACGCGTGAGGAACTCGTCGAGCAGGCCGAGCTCGGCGAGCAGATCCTGCGTGGAGGGGTGGATCGTGTCGCCGCGGAAGTCGCGCAGGAAGTCGGCGTACTTCTCGAGGACGGTGACACGGATGCCCTGGCGCAGGAGTGCGAGCGCGAGGACGAGGCCGGCGGGGCCGCCGCCGACGATGGCGCAGTCCGTGTGGAGCTCGGTGGTCATGGGTCCAGCATGCTCCGCACGGGCAGTAGATGGGAGGTGTTGCCCGCTTGGTTACGCGAGGGCCTCAACGGCGCGATCGGCGTCGATCCGCCGACCTCATGATCTTCAGTCGGATTCGGTGGGGTGACGGGTGCCGGTTGGTCGCCGTTTGCCCCGTGATTGCGCGGAAGTTGTCGCCGTTGGTCGCGGCCGGTGTGGGGTTACCGGCACAAGACCGGCACGGAGTACCCCCGCGAGGGAAGGCTGCGCCCGCTATGTCCGAACCCGCGCCCGCGCACCCTGGACAGTTGCGCGGGACTGAAGTGCTGACGAGATCTCTTGGTATACGCGGATGTCGCTTGAATCATCGACTTCGAACGTAAGGACCAAAGCGAAAGGCACGGCCCCGGTCACGCCACCGGCCGCTCCCATGCAATTGACTCGAACATGCAGGGCGGCGTCCCTACTGATCGTGACCGCACGGTCACCGGAAAAAACTTCATGCTGCAGCGATCCCCTTCGGGTCGCGCGCCACTCGCCCTCTACTCCCGATACGCCGAACTCACTGCCATTTGAGATGTCGAACCACACGCGAGCCTGCCGGTATGACTTCTGTCGAGGATTTACTGGGGTAAACCAGGCAAGTGTCGCAATCACGCGACGAACATCTCGTCGGCCATTCAGAGACAAAGGAACCGGCATGTAAACGTCTCGCGAACCGTCCGCGATGACGGCCCCAGTAGCAACTACAGTGATCTTGCGAGCACCGCACAGCGCAACCTCGTCCGGCCTCAGAAATCCGAAACCGAAGAGACGCGATGCATCACGTCTCAACGCACCTCGGTCGGAAGGTGTCATGGCTTCCTCGATTATTGACTCCGCGCTCTGCCACGAAGCTGCATTTGCGACTAGCGCTTTGGTTGCGATTCCGAGGTATCGCGTTGGCACGAGCGGGTTCCCGCTATCTCCTGCAAGCAGCTCGACCACCTGCGCCGCTTCGTGACCCACGAACGCTGCCGCCGCGGATGTTCCGCGCAGATGTCCCTCCGCGGCAGTTTCGCCAGAAAGACCAGGCGTCGCTGAGCGAAGCCCCGGCGAAGCATTGCTGCTTTCGATGACATCGAGCACGATGCGATCGGTTCGATCAAACCGGTGGCGGTAGAGGACTCGACCGCCATCTGCAAATAGATCCGGCTTCATCGCGCGCAGGTACCCGCCACCGATGGCGCTGGCGGGGCTTGGAGCTAGTCCGGAGCCGATCACGTCCAGTGCGGTTGCGGGCATCTCCTCGGTGACCGAGTCCGCATGGAGAGCACCAATCGTGAGAGCGTTCAAGGAGTCCGCCGGCGACAGAATCCGTCGCTCGTGAGCCTTCTCTAGTAGATGCTTCCGGACCTGCTGTTGCAACTGGGTTTTGTCGTCGAGCAGCTCCGCCCTGACCTGAGGGTCCAGTTCGATCGGGTGAGAGTAATTCCCCGCGCTCACGATGAACAAGATATCGAAACGGCTGGCGAAGACATCTAGGAGCCTAGCCCAAGGGCTGATCTTTGACCCGAAGGGCAAAGCGGTGTGACCGGCGGTTAGAACAATCACACGAACAGATGCAGCCGAGGGAGGGGTATCACTCGTTCCGACGTACATGCGCGTCAAGATGTCATTCATCACGGCGACTGCTAGGCGGTCGGACGGCATCGATTCTTCGAAATTTGCACCATCGCCGCTGCCCGAGGTGAACAAAGGCTGCGTGTAGACCTTTCGGCCGACCGAGTCTTTCCGGCTCCTTTCTAGATCACCCCAGATAACTAGAGACGCCACCGCGGATCCATGGACACGGTCTTGTGCCTGGACTCGCTTGGAAACGTGGTTGGGATCATCCACGATTAGTCGCGATGCGAGCAATTGATGGCCTGTCAGTGGCATGGCGTCGAGCACTGCGACTAGCGGTTCTGCGTCCGAGACTGGTGCCGTCGCACTCGCACCCTCTTGGTCAAGATTCGTGTCGACGACGTGATCGCTGCCGATCATCTGTGGACGCACCTGCGACACCCGCGCGTTTTTTACCAGGAGACCTCGCTCATCAAGCGTTGCTCGAGCGAGATCCGCGTCGACTCGGATGAGGACCGCGTGGTAGGCGATGCTTTCGATCTGTGCCACGTCAAGAATCTCGCAACCCGCTACGCGGAGTTCGGCAAGGAAGAGCTCCTCAGCGCGATCCCGGGCAGGCGCCGTGCGACGAAACCAGAGCTCGACCTCTGCCACGAGGTAGGCGTCTCCTCGCGCTAGAGATGGAGCCCACGCCTCTTCGAGCTGCGTTCCAGCGATTCTGTCCGACGGGCCCCACGGACGCACGTCCTTTAGCAACGCAAACACCTGTTTCCAAGGGGCGAGGCCACGTGCGAACTTCGGGGACGCTTCGGTCTTCCACTGGTGCCAGAGACGCTGGATCTGCTGCAAGGCCTTGGCGTTCTGGGCGAGAACGTACATGGTGCGATCTACGAGCTGACCGGGGCGCGGCGTCGTAACACCAAACTCAGGATCCTCCTGGTCCTCGACAAGCTCGGCCAACAACTCCAGTCCAGGAATTAGGGAGACTGCTCGCGCAAACTCAGCAAGTGTCGCATTGATCTCAAGGACGATCACTAGTTCAGGGTCATGGCCGGCGATATCGTCGCTGATTCTCAGTCGCTCGGTGTCCATCGCGGCAGAAAGCGCAGCAAACCTTGGGCTGAGCCGGGAACCTTGTTGTGTGCGAGCAGCAGGCTTCACACTGGCGAAACCTGCGGGCAACCCATCACGCTTCCCGCCATCACTCGAAGAGATGGCGAGCAGTGGATAGCTCTCGCTGGCGCTTGAGTACGTCGGCATCGGGCTCCTAGCGGGGGTGGACAGAACGCGTCATTGCGGTGGTTTCTACGGACCTACTGCGAAGCGGCTTCGATGACTTCTCTTCGACGCAGGGACACAACAGACTCTTCGACCGCCGCGTAGCTTTCGCCACCCATGGATCGGGCTAGTTTCTCGACGTTGAATGCTTCTGAAAGCCCAATGCGTTTCGCGAGTTCGCGCGCATACGACGACCGCTCATCGGCGTCGGGAAGCGGTAGTCGCACAATGGCCTGAAATCGCCTCCACGCCGCCCGATCGAGAAGCTCATCATGGTTAGTGGCAGCCACGAGCACCACATGACTCGGGAGCGCGTCAAGCTGGAGCAGGAGCGTGCTAACGACGCGCTTCACTTCACCAGCATCGTGTTCGTCGCCGCGCTCCTTCGCGAGGGTGTCAAACTCGTCGAGAAACAGTACGCAAGGTTCTTCTGAGGCCCCATCGAACATGTCGCGCAGGCGCCCTGAAGTCTCGCCGAGGTAGCTTCCAATCACGGCCTCGTACTGGACCGTTCGCAACGGTAGGGTGAGCTCGTTCGCGAGCGCTGAAGCCAAGGTGGTTTTGCCGGTCCCCGGGGCGCCAATGAGTAACAGCCGGTGGCGCGGCTCAAGCCCGACCGCGCGCAGTTCTCGTGTGTGGTGGTGTTCAGAGATGATCTCTTGCAGAACCACCCTTGATTCATCACCTAGACGAATGTCTGCCAGGCGCTTTGTAGGCAGTGTTTTCCGCACTGATGCCCGCGACGCGCGCCTGGGTTCGATCCGTGAACCGGTCGTGGTTCGCGGTGCGGGTGCCGCGAGAAGTAGTTCTTGCAGTCGTTCGGCCACATGATTGTGGCCCTTGCGCAACTCCTCCGCGGCGATCGTCTCGATCGCTCGCCGTGCATCTTCGGTGTCGGATTCGAGCGACGCAGCAGCTAAGGCGACGATGAGGTCAGATCTCGCCATGGTCTTCGCTTTTCATCTGGTGCTGCAGGTGTCCATGGCACCAACTGATGGTGGTCAATATGACACCCACGTGTCCTGGACGCTCCCGCGTGTGTAGCCGTGGAGTCGGGCGTGTAGGTCCATCGCCTGGTCTTCGGTGAGCGAGGAAATGTAGTCCGCCACGACTCTTCCATTCCGCGCGTCTTCGTCTGGATAGTCTTCGTCCACTGCCATGGTTCGAAGATCGTGCAATCGCGTCGGTAGCCGCTGCGGTCGCTTCTTCTCAGTTGACAGCCACGTGAAGAGGCTCTCGAAAAGATCGTTGATTACCTTGACCTCGCCAACCTGCAAGGTCGCGAGCGACGGCTCGTTGATCACGAACTGCCATGTTAACTGCTTGAGGAAATGAACCTGCCTGCGCAGTTTGTCTGGTACGAGAAGTCGCCCGTCCGCATCGAGCCGGGATGAGCTTACGAGCAGGTTAATAAGGCTGGAACCAAGCTCGTTAACGGTAGCCCGAGCTTTCATACTGCCGTCGAACGGGCCCTCCACGGTCTTGATCTGGAACTGGATCTCGTTGAACTCTTCCCGCGCCTGCTCCTCGGGCCATAGCGCGCCGTCCCACTCTGCGAGAGCCCGGCCAAAGAACTCCGCTCGCACGACTTCGTCTGTCTGTATCCCATACAGGTTGATGAAGCCTGCGCGGTAAAAGTCTTCCAAGTCGTGTACGGCATAACTGATGTCGTCGGCCCAGTCCATAATCTCGGCCTCCACGCTTTGCTGGATATCCGATGATCGCACCCCGCGAACGCGTTCAAAGACCTCCCGCTCGGTGAGATAGGCACCCCATTTGCCCTTCGCGGGTGGCTCCGGGTGGTCGCTCATCCACGGGTACTTCAAGATAGCGTTCAGCGTACGATCGGAGAGGTCGAGGTTGCGAAGATTGCGTCGCACGCTGAGCTTGGTCACGATACGAAGGCTCTGGGCGTTTCCTTCGTAGCCGTCGGTACCGACGTCGTCGCATCTTTCGTTCAGCGCTTTTTCCGCGATGTGACCAAACGGAGGGTGTCCTAGATCGTGCGCGAGACCGGCCGCCTCGGCGCAGTCTTCGTCAATCCGGCCGCCGGGTACGTTTCGCAGGCCCCCGGTGCTATCGGGGTGAGCATTCAAGAATTGGGCTATACGGCGTGAGAGCTGTGCAACCTTCTGGGTGTGAGCGAGCCGGTTATGGAAGAGCTGTCGCTCTCCCACTGCCACGACTTGCGTGACGCCAGTGAGTCGCCGGTAGGCCGAAGAATAGAGAATTCTGTCTACGTCATGCTGGCCGGGTGTCCTGAAGTCCGGCGGAACCGAACTCACGCGTGCAGGGAACGTAGCCGTGTGCCCGAGGTGACTTCCACCTGGCGATCGTTGAGCAGCCGCCAGACGGCCTCTCGCACTGTCTGTTCGGAATCCTCGGCAAAGATCTTGAATGCTTCTGAGAGTTCCAGATCGCGGTTCGTCACCTCTACGAGAAGCTCGTTGCGTACGCGGTCGATCGCTGCGTCGACGTTGCTTCGCGCCTTGAGTCCCTGTGACGTTACTAGGCTCATGAGGCTCCTCCTCAGATCGAAGTCCTTCAGATAGGGCTTACTCATCCCGTCTTAGCATACGGCGCGGACACTCGACCGTCCTTGAGGACGTGGATGTATTCGACTACTTCGTTCGTGGGGAGAATAGCGAGGAGCGCGCGGACCGCAGAAGAGCGAGGGACCGCAGCGGAGCGAGGGACCGCACGTACCGCAGCCCGAGCTCCCCACTACAGCTCACTGCAGGTGGGCTCGACTCCGAGCGGGCGACCCTCGACGACGTCGTTCTTGTTCGCGTCGATGAAGGCGACTACTCGCGGTGTTGGCGGTCGAGCTCCGCGCCGAAGCAAGACGCAGCCCGCTTGAGTATGTCGTTCGCCCGCCACAGCTCGCGGTTCTCCTGCTCCAGCTGACGCATCCGAAGCGCCTCCGCAGTGGTCACCCCGACGACGTTGCCATCATCAATGTCGGCTTTCTTGCCCCACGTCCGCACGGACTCGCTCCCGTATCCGCGCCGCGTCGCGACGCGCTGCACCGTCTCGTGCTCGGCACCCAGCGTTCGCACCATCTGGACCGCGGCAGCCTTCTCTTCCGGCGAATACCGACGCGTCGTCGGCTTGCCGGAACCCTGGTTCGACACCGCCGATGCAGGTATGCGCATCCGCAAGTCCGTGCAGGAACGCTCAGACGATACGCTGTCAATTCGAGCGAGCCAATGGAGAATTACAGCGTGAACGTATGGGGTGTACACAACGATTCCCTCACCACAGAGCTCGTGGATGACGGATTCATCAGCGTCGGTTGGGATGCGCTTGATGCGCTCACCTCGATCCCTGGAGGGCGAGAAGGACTCAAGCACTCGCTTGCTGTTCTCAGCCCAGACGCGAAGCCACGCTCCATCGCTGGCCAAGCCGGCGTTCTTCTGCGTTTTCGAGACGAGATTGCGGTTGGCGATGTCGTGGTCGCCCCATACAAGCCGGACTCCACCATCAATATTGGGGTGGTGAAGAGCAACTACTATTACGAGCCTGGCGCCGACACCCATCGCCACCGGCGCCGCGTGGAGTGGAAGAGAACAGGACTGCCGCGCACCGTATTTACGCAATCAGCACTGTACGAAATCGGCTCGGTTCTAACTGTCTTCCGCATCCGTAACCATGACGACGAGTTTCTTGCAGCCCTCAACAGCGGCACAGCATCAATCGACGAGGTTTCAGAAAAGGTCAATCGGGTCGCAGAGGCGCAGGACGAAGATGATTCCGATAGCACCCCGCGAGCGTCCCGTATCGACCGTCATACACGCGACTTTGTCCTAGAAGCACTCCATCGGCGAATCTCACACCGCGAGTTCGAAGAATTCACGGCCGCACTGCTGCGCGCTCTGGGCTACCAGGCGCGCGTAACCCAATATTCGCAAGACGGCGGTGTCGACGTCATAGCGCACCGCGATCCACTCGGCGTCGAACCTCCGCAAATCAAGGTCCAGTGCAAGCATCACACCGGCACCATCAGCTCCCCCGAAGTGCAGCAGCTCGTTGGCACTCAAGGCCCTGGCGAGCTCTCGCTGTTCGTCACGTTGGGTACGTACACGCGCGATGCGCTCGCAATCGAACGACAACGGCCGGGACTTCGTCTTCTCACCGGCGAGGAACTCGTCACCCTTGTTCTGGAGAACTACGCTTCGCTTCCCGAGCGCTGGCGCAGCGTCATACCGCTAACCAACGTGCTCGTGGTCGCGGACAGCGTTTCTGAGTAGGTGCCCCGAGTCATGGCCATGAAGTTCAGTGTGGAGACGTAGGTGTCGAAACAGATTGAGGTCGTCGGCGCAGTCGTTGCTCGTCGCGGAACCATTCTCTCGGCTCGACGGGGACAATCAATGGCCCTCCCCGGGATGTGGGAGTTTCCAGGGGGGAAGGTTGAGCCTGGGGAGACACCCCAGCAGGCGCTCCGCCGGGAAATTAAAGAGGAGCTTCTGTGCACGATCGAAGTCGGGGAGTTGATTGAGACGACCCGGCATACCTACGAATTCGCGGACATCACTCTTAGAACATTCAGAGCCGTTCTGGTTAGCGGGGAGCCCCAACTCTCCGAGCACGCCGAAGTCCGGTGGATCCCAGTTGCAGAACTAGATTCGGTCGACTGGGCACCAGCCGATGTTCCCACCGTCAGGCAACTGATGCGCGAACTATGCCCCTAAGCAGCAAACTGCTCGAACTTCTCAGCAAGGCGTTCGCGTGAAGGCCATTCTGCCTTACGCGCCGGGAGGGTGAGTGGACGCCCATGCATGTCTTGAAGGCCGTGTCGGAGCATTGGCCCATCAACTTCTTCGAGGAGAGCTTGGTCGATGCGTACTTCGAAGTCGGGGCTGATACCTAGAAGGTTGCGGTCGTAGGAAGCATGGTGAATCTTGCACAGCGCAAGACCATTGGTTACCTCGGCAACGCCGCCAAGACTCGAGTCGGGGAGAATATGTGCCGCATCGAGCAGCTCCGCATGTCTCAAGCTGCAGATCGCGCACGCAGTCGCGTAGGCGCGAAGAACACGTGCGCGGAAGACCGGCTGATGCAGACGAGTCTTGACCAGCCTCTCCGCGTATCGCCGCTCAGTTTCCTTAAGGTTCAGCGGATCGTCGAAAAACCTCAGAGACTCATCCAGTGCTAAGTGAATCTCCCTCTTCGAAGGGTCATCGTGCACGATGTACGCGGGATAGAACCCTACGAAATAGCCTTCTCGCACACCGAGGAAGTAGACCAGTGGGTCCGCGTTTTCGTATGCACGCAGCAACTTGACGTTATCGCCGTCCGCCCGCGACTGATACGAATATCGGACAAGACCCTCTGGGCTGATTCCATCTGAGTACACCGTCTGCTTCGAACTCGTCATGATCGTCAGCGTCGAATCGAAGTCCTTTGGGTTCCTGATCCCACGGCCGCGATCCAAAAGCGGTATCCGCTCACCTTGATATGTGTAGCTAGTCAGTTCGTCACGACTGTACTCGTAGGCTCCGGCATCTCGCCGCTGATCCAACCACCGGAACACATCCTCTCGGATGGCCTGTTGCTCGATCAAGGGGCGGTTCATACGGTCAATCTATCCCCTAGGTACAGAACTCGGACTCAATCTCAAAGCGCCAGACCACCTCGGCCGCGTCGACAGTCCATGCAGCCTGCTACCGTCACTCCCATGCCCACCCCCACCACCCTCGCCGCGCTCCGCGCCTTCGCTGCCGAGCGCGAATGGGATCAGTTCCACTCCCCGGAGAACCTCGCGAAGTCGATCTCGATCGAGGCCGCCGAGCTGCTCGAGTTGTACCAGTGGGGTCAGACGCCTGACCAGGAACGCGTCGAAGAAGAACTCGCCGACGTCCTCACGTACTGCTTCCAGATGGCCACGCGGCTCGGCGTAGACATCGATGAGATCGTGCTCAGCAAGCTCGAGAAGACTCGCCTGAAGTATCCGGTCGAACTCTCCAGGGGCAGCGTGACCAAACGCGCCATGCCGGCGAACACCCTGCCGACGAGCCCCGAGCCATGACGTTCAGGATCCAGCGCATCCCGTTCGACCGCACCGAGGTCGACGACTGGGCCCGCGACAACGACGAGCACACTAACTGGCCGGTCGTCTACGTGCTCGACAGCACGGGCCGGCAGCAGAAGCTCTACGTCGGAGAGACCACCAGCACGCAGAAGCGCATGCGCCAGCACCTGGCGAGCTCCAAGAAGCACGAGGGCCTGGAGTCCATCCGCGTCGTCATCGACGAGCGCTACAACACCTCCGTCTGCCGCGACCTCGAATCGCACCTGATCCGCTGGTTCCACGGCGACGGTCAGTACAGCATTCTCAACGGCAACGACGGACTGACCGACGCCCGCTACTACGACCGCGAGCAGTACCGCGAGTCGTTCCACGATGTCTTCGAGGCGCTGCGCGCCGAGGGACTGTTCAGCCGCAGCATCCCCGACATCGAGAACAGCGATCTCTTCAAGCTCTCGCCCTTCAAGGCGCTCAGCGATGACCAGGCCATCGCCGTCGAAGACATCGTCGAGGGCCTGCTGGCCGACCTGCGGCATCCGGATACCCGCTCCACCCTGGTCGTCCAGGGCGACCCGGGCACGGGCAAGACGATCATCGCGATCTTCCTCATGAAGCTGCTCGCCGACATCCGCGACTTCACCGACCACGACGACGTCGAGCCCGACTCGATG
>Ga0308157_10003722_pt1 | contig 21588 bp, 19 predicted proteins | sample PhyBR1_FD_201035 | JGI IMG/M metagenome (GOLD analysis project Ga0308157, IMG submission 201035) | Phyllosphere microbial communities from UC Gill Tract Community Farm, Albany, California, United States - DLSLB.R1 | ecosystem: Host-associated > Plants > Phyllosphere > Unclassified | place: USA...
TGCGCATTTCCAATTCGCGTGTCTAAAGGCCTAGCGGACGCAACTCGCGAATGAGTTCGATCAAAAGTTTCAGGCCAGTCGGCACTTGGCGACGGCTGGAATAATAGATGTGGTATGCCGGGCCCATCGTTGACCATTCCTCTAGCACCGGGCGTAGTTCTCCGCGCGCGAGATAGGGGGCGAAGGTTGCCTCCATGCCGTACATAAGTCCGGTCCCCGCGAGCGCCATGGCCAGCATCGCGCGCCCCCCGTTGACGAGGACCTTGCTCGCGACGGGGACCGAGAATTCGCCCTCGGGGCCTTCGAATTCCCAGCGGTAGATATGCGCATTTCCGAGGCGGACGCCGAGACAATGGTGGTGTTCCAAATCCGACGGGTGCTGCGGAACGCCGAACTTCTCGAGATAGGCGGGGGATGCGACGACTATCCAGCGAAGCTCGCCCGAAAGACGTTGCGCCACCATGTCCTCGGGCACCGTTCCGGCGTAACGGATCCCGGCGTCGAAGCCATCTTCGATGACGTCGGTCATCTGGTCCCGCGCGGCGATGTCGATCTCGATATCGGGATACCGCTCGATGAAGATCGGCATGACCGGCGCGAGCAATAAGGGCGCCGCTTCGGCGGCGACGTTCAGACGAACCCGCCCGGTTGGCGCGTCGCGATAGCGGTTGAGGCTCTCGACAGCCTGATCGATCGTGCCGAACGGCTCAGCCACCTTGTCTCGCAACTCCTCGCCAGCGGCAGTCAGGGTGACGCTCCGGTTCGTGCGGTGGAGGAGGCGGACGCCGAGCCGTGCCTCGAGCCCCTTCAAGGCATGGCTGAGCGCCGATGCGCTGACCCCGAGTTCGAGCCCGGCGAGCCTGAAACTTCGATGTCGGGAGATTGCCAGGAAGTAGGTCAGGTCGGCGAGATCGGATCGGCTGGTCGGCATAGTGTATCCTGGGCTCTATGGTTTAGCCTCGCAAGCGATCGACGGGCGACTGCGGGATCGGCAGGGGCGTCCTCCCTCGAAGGATCAGCGTTCGGTCGGAGGAGCGACGCGCTGTCGAATTGTAACCTTCACGGCACCGGGGCTCGCGAGATCGGCGTAAGGGCCGTCGATCCGACCGAGGATCACGAGGCCGGGAGAGTGCGGGCCGTCCTTGTGGTAAAGCGCGATGTTCCCCCACGGCGCGTAATAGCCGATCTCTCCGGCGCGCGGCGTGACCGCGGCCGGGGCGCCGTCGCGGGTCAGCGGTCGGGGCAAAGTGGCGACCTTTTCCGTCGCTGCATAATCGGTCAGCGTCAGGTCGAGCGGCAGCTGCGCGAGGAAATCGCGTGCCGAGGGGGAGTCCGCAATCTGCGCAGTCCACTGACGCGTCCCGGCATCGATTTCGATAGTCGTCATTGTTCGTGTCTCTCGCGCGCTGTTTGCATAGGATATCAAGGCGTTGCTTGCCTTCGCGGTCGCTGCTGGTTGGCCGCATGCCGTCAGCAGAGCCAACAGACAGAGAAGGGGGCGTCCTGCCTCGATAGCGCGCATCGTCACCTTCCCCTTACGCCCGCATGGCACGCGACCGCCGGATCATCGCCAAGCTGAAGCAGCAAGCCGTGGCGTCGCGGTTTGGTCGCCAGCGTATCGGCAAGGGCGGCTTCAAGCGCGGCGATCCTCGGCCGGCACGTGTGTCTATCTTGATCTAACCGCCGCCCCCGACCCGAACAACACGGTCTTGCGTTGATGCCATGATGAGCGGCGCTCAGCGTGCGACGGTGTCCGCGCCACGTAACGGCCGTCATGACGCCTGCTCATCCGGGCGTTGAGCAGCCGCCATGCCGCGATTGCGCGGGCGGATCGTAGGACAGTCTTCTCCCATCGATCGGGCACGTCGCTCGTCCGGCGATCGCACAAAGGTGAAGTCTTGGATATCGAACCACAGGCGCGCGCCGAGCGCGATACGCTCCCCGTTGGCGCGCTCATCCTGCTCGCGCTGACCGGGTTCACCGCGATCGTGACCGAGACGCTCCCCGCAGGTCTGTTGCCCCAGGTCGCCGATGATCTGAACATTTCGCGCGCGCTCGCCGGCCAGATGGTGACGGTCTATGCCGTCGGATCGGTGATGGCGGCCATTCCGCTCGTCAGTGTCACGCAGAGCTATGCGCGCAAGCCACTCCTGCTCGCGGCAATCTTCGGCCTGCTGGTGTTCGATGTCGTGACCGCGCTCTCCCACAGCTATGCGGTAACGCTCGTCGCGCGGTTTGCGGCGGGCGTTTCCGCCGGGCTCGGCTGGGGCATCCTCGGAGGCTATGCGCGCCGGTTGGTAGTGGATCGGTTGAAGGGCCGCGCGCTCGCACTGGCGATGATCGGCACCCCGCTGGCGCTGTCAGTCGGCGTGCCGCTGGGCACGTTCGCGGGCGGGGCGATCGGCTGGCGGATCGCGTTCCTGGTGCTAGCCGCGCTCGCGCTATGCCTGGCCGGGGCGGTCGCGTGGAAGATGCCGGACAGCGCCGGCCAGCCGCCCGAGCGCAAGCTGTCGAACCTGGCCGTGCTGCGGATGCCGGGCGTGGCGCCGATCCTTGCCACCGCGTTCGCTTGGGTGACGGCGCATTACATCCTCTACACCTATGTCGCGCCGTACGCGGAATGGGCCGGCGACGGTAGCCGGGTGAGCTTGCTCCTGCTGGTGTTCGGATGCGCCGCGCTCGCAGGGATCTGGATCGCGGGTGCCGCTGTGGACCGCCACCTGCGCCTCCACGTCCTCGCCAGCCTCGCGGTGTTCGCCGCTGCGACTGCGGTGCTCGGCTTTCTGCCGCACAGCAACAGCGTCATCCTTGTCGGCGTCGTCCTGTGGGGCCTGACGTTCGGCGGGGCTGCGACCTCGATCCAGACGGCGGCCTCCGACGCGGCGGGCGAGGGCGTCGATATCGTCGGCGCCATGCTGACGACGGTCTGGAACGTGAGCATCGCGTGCGGCGGCGCGGTCGGCGCGCTGATCTATCGCAGCGCAGGCGTCGTTGCGTTTTTCCCCGCGATGCTGGCCTTGCTGGGCGTCGCCTTCGCCATTGCCTACGCCGCTTCAGCCAACGGCTTCACGCCGGGTGCTCGAACCGAACATTGACGCGATGGCGGCTGCGTGCACGCTATAGCGTACCGGCGTGGACGACCGCAGCCGCGCCCCTCGCAACGCAGCTGCAGATCTGTCGCGTCACGCGATTTCCGGCAGGCCTGCGAAGTGCTTGTCGAGCGTCACCGGATATTCGCGCACCCGAACGCCGGTCGCGTTGTACACCGCGTTGGCGATCGCCGGCGCGACGCCGACCAAACCCAGCTCGCCGACCCCCTTTGCCTTCAACGGCGACATCGTCGCATCGACCTCGTCGATGAAATGCGCCTCGAGATGCGGGACGTCGGCGTGGACGGGCACCTCGTAGCCGGCAAGGTCGTGATTGACGAAGAAGCCGAAGCGGGTGTCGACGGCCATTTCCTCCATCAGTGCGGCGCCGATCCCCATCGTCATCCCCCCGATCACTTGGCTGCGCGCCGTGATCGGGTTGAGGATACGCCCGGCGGCGCAGACCGCCAGCATCCGTCGGACGCGGACCGCGCCGGTATAGGCATCCACTCCAACCTCGGCAAAATGCGCGCCGACGGTCTGCTGCGCATACTCCTTGTTCAGGTCGCCAAATTCCATGACATCCTCGGCGACGATCTCGCCGTCCCTGGCGGCATCGGCCAGCGGGACCGAACGGCCCGCCGAACTGACGCGCCCGTCCGCGAACGTCACGTCGGTCGTGTTGAAGCCCATCCGCTGCGCCACCAATTCGCGCAGCTTCGCGCACGCGGCATATACGCCAGCCGTAGCCGACGCGGCACCCGCCTGGCCGCCCGAGCCGGGTGTTTCGGGGAAGGTGGAATCGCCGAGCTTGGCGGTCACCCGTTCGAGCGGAACGCCCATCATCTCGGCGGCGGTCTGCGCGACAATCGTGTAGCTGCCCTGGCCGATGTCGGTCATGTCGGTCTCGACCGTGACGTGTCCGTCCTTGCCCAGTCGCACGCGGGCGCCGGCCTTCATGATCGGTGCTCCACGGATCGCGCTGGCGACGCCCATGCCGATCAGCCACTTGCCTTCGCGACGGCTGCCGGGTTTGGCGACCCGCGCATTCCAGCCGAACCGGTCCGCGCCCTCTTTCAGGCACTGCACGAACGGCCGGGTGGAGAATTTGCGCTCGGGCTTCGAAGGGTCGACCTGCGTGTCGTTAGCGATCCGCAGAGCGACCGGATCCATTTCGAGCTTTTCCGCAAGCTCGTCCATCGCGACTTCCAGCGCCATCATCCCCGGGGCCTCGCCCGGCGCGCGCATGGCGTTGCCCTCGGCGAGATCGAGAGGGCTGAGATAGCGCCGCAACTGGCGGTTCTCGCCGGCATACATCAACTGCGTCGGCAGGTTGGTGGGCTCGGTGCGGCCACCCGCCAGGTTGCCCGACCAGCTATCGTGACCGATGGCAACGAGACGGCCGTCCTTGCCGGCGCCCAGTCGAACGCGCTGGATCGTCTTGGGGCGGTGAATGGTATTGTTGAACATCAGCGGGCGTTGCAGCACGACCTTGACCGGACGGCCCGATACCCGCGCGGCGATCGCCGCGAGTGCCAGATCGCTCTGCGTCGTGCCCTTGCCGCCAAAGCCGCCGCCGATGAAGGGGGAATGCAGGCGGATATTTTCTTTTGGCGTGCCGATGATGAGGCCCAGGTCGCGACAGCCCCAGTTCATCGCCTGAATCGACGTCCAGCAGGTGAGCTTGTCACCATCCCACCGCGCAATACTCGCATGGGGTTCCATCATCGCATGCGCCTGATCGGGGACCGTATAAGATTCGTCGACCTTGACCGGCGCGCTGGCAAACGCGCTTGCGAAGTTGCCGACCGACGCGTTCGTCGAGCCACCGAACGGTTCCTCCGGCGCGATCGGGGCCGATGATTTTTGCGCGGCCAGATCGAAGCGCCCCTTCCCGCGCGCATACGTGACGCGGATCAGCGACGCCGCCGCGCGCGCCTGTTCGAAGGTGTCGGCGACGACGACCGCGACCGCCTGATGATAATGATCGACCATCGGGCCGGCCAGAATGCGCTGGGTGTAGAACTCGCCCTTGCCGATCGGGCCCGAATTTTCATAGGTGACGATCGCACGGACGCCGGGCGCGGCATGTGCCGCCGCGGTATCGATGCGGTCGATGCGTCCCTTGCCGATCGCTGCACCCAGGATGTAGCCATGGGCCGCATCTGGCGCGAAATCGTGATGCTCGGCGGCGTAGCGTGCCGTGCCGGTCGTCTTCAGGGGACCTTCGACGCGCGTGTGTGCGCGTCCGACCACGGTCAGGCGGTCGATTGGAGTCGTGCCCGCAGGCGTGTCGAACTTCATGCACTCGTCTCCAGATCGGCCAGGAACTGGTCGTGCGTCATCGGCTTGGAGAACATCGGGAAGTTCTTCGTGACCGCAGCGTGCTGCTCTTCGGGGCTCAGCGTCGCCGTGCAGTCGGTCAGCGTGACGACGCGGAAGCCGCGTTCGTACGCCGAGCGCATGGTCGATTCGACGCAGCAATTTGTCAGGAACCCGGCGATCGCCAGATCGGTGATGCCACGCTGACGCAGGATGAAGTCGATATTGGTGCTCGCGAAGCAATCGAGGCCCCGCTTGCCCTCGATCACGATGTCGCCGTCGACCGGTGCCATCGCATCGGCAATCGCCGCGCCCCAGCTGTCTTTCCGGAACGCGTTAGCCTGCTTGATGCCGGCGAGGATACCGTAAGGATCGGACGGGATCTCCGGATAACCCTCCGCGAAGGTGATTGGCGCGTGCATCACGGTCACGCCCTGCGCGCGCGCTCGTTCGACGACGGCCCGGCTGTGCGCCAGCATGTCGGTGTCGGCCATCACCGCCTTCACCGCATCATGCTGGGCGCCGCCTTCGCTGACGAAGTCGTTCTGGTACTCGATCAGCAACAGGGCGGTCTTTTCGGGTATCATCATCTTGTCTCCCATTCGCCCTAGAGCACATTCGACCAGTGCGGCGTGGCTCACGCCACCGCCGGCAGCCGATCGAAATGCTTGTCGAGGGTCAGTGGATAATCGCGAAGGCGGACGCCCGTCGCGTTGTACATGGCGTTCGCTACCGCCGCGCCGACGCCGCACAGGCCGAGCTCGCCGATGCCCTTAGCCTTCATCGGATTGGCCTTGTCGTCGGCCTCGTCGAGGAAGATCACGTCCTGGTGCGGGATGTCGGCGTGGACCGGCACCTCGTAGCTGGCCAGGTCGTGGTTGACGAAGAAGCCGAAGCGCTTGTCGACCGCCAGTTCCTCCATCAACGCTGAGCCGACACCCATCGTCATCGCGCCGATCACCTGGCTACGCGCCGAGGTCGGATTGATGATCCGCCCGGATGCGCAGACCGCCAGCATGCGACGCAGGCGGGTCGCGCCCGTATAGCTATCGACGCCGACCTCGACGAAGTGTGCGCCGAAGGTTGACAGCTGCCAGCTCTTGTCGAGATCGCCATATTCGATCTTGTCCTCGGCAACCAACTCGCCTGAGGAGGCGGCTTGGCGAAGGTCGGCCGAGCGATTGCCGCTCGTGACCTTGCCGCCGTCGAACACCGCATCGGCCGAATTATAGCCGAGACGCTGGGCGACGGCCTCGCGCAGCTTGACGCACGCCGCATACACCCCCGCCGTCGCGTTGGCGGCGCCGAACTGGCCGCCCGACCCGGCGGAGACCGGGAATGCCGAGCTGCCGAGCTTGACGACGACCGCGTCGAGGGGGACGCCCATCATCTCCGCCGCGGTCTGCGCGATGATCGTGTAGCTGCCGGTGCCGATGTCGGTCATGTCGGTCTCGACGGTGACGATGCCGTCATTGCCGAGCCGGACGCGAGCACCCGACGTCATGTTCATGTGATTACGGAACGCGGATGCCACGCCCATCCCGACCAGCCAGCGCCCGTCGCGAACCTGGCCGGGCTGCGCGTTACGACGCGACCAGCCGAACTGCTGTGCACCCTCGGTCAGGCAGCGGACCAGCTCACGCTGCGAGAAGCGTCGCTTGGGATCCTTCGGATCGACCTGCGTGTCGTTCTTCACGCGGAAGGCGATCGGATCCATGCGGAGCTTTTCCGCCATCTCGTCCATCGCGATCTCAAGCGCCATCAGGCCCGGCGCTTCGCCCGGCGCGCGCATCGCGTTGCCCTCGGGCAGGTCGAGCACCGCGAGGCGCATCGACGTCAGGCGGTTCGCTCCAGCATAGAGCAGGTTCGTCTGCAGGACTGCCGCTTCCGGACTGCCGTTCGGCTGGTCGCCCGAGCCGCTCTCATGCGCGATCGCGGTGATCGTGCCGTCCTTCGCTGCGCCGATGCGGATGCGCTGGCGCGTCGCCGGCCGATGCGTCGTGTTGTTGGCCATGAACGGCCGGCTCATCGCCAGCTTGACCGGACGCCCTGCCGCCTTCGCGCCGAGCGCCGCGAGGACCGCATCGCTGCGCAGGAACAGCTTCCCGCCAAAACCGCCGCCGACATAGGGCGAAAGGAAGGTGACCTTCTCCTTCGGCATATTCAGCGTGGTGGCGAGATCGGTGCGACCCCAGTCGATCATCTGGTTCGACGTCCACACCGTCAGCGCGTCGCCGTTCCAGGCGGCGATCGAGGCGAACGGCTCCATCATCGCATGGCTGTGATCCGGCGTGGTATAGTGCGCATCGAGCTTGACCGGCGCGGATGCGAAGGCGGTTTCGAACGTGCCGACCCGGTCTTCGCCCTTGCCGGGCTTGTCCGCGTCGGTCAGCGGCGCCGTCTTCAACGCCGCATCCAGATCGAACCTGCCCTTGCCGCGCGCATAATCGACGCGGACCAAGCCGGCCGCGGCGCGGGCCTGCTCGAACGTCTCGGCGACGACGACCGCCACTGCCTGGTGATAATGATCGACGTCCGGCCCGGCGAGTAGCTTGACGGTGTTGAACTTACCCTTGCCAAGCTTGTCCACATCCGCGGCGGTGACGATCGCGATTACGCCCGGTGCAGCCTTCGCCGCGACCGTGTCGATCGCGTTGATGCGGCCCTTGGCGACGGCTGTGCCTACGGCATAGCCATAAGCGGCGTTCTCGATCTCGCGATGATGCTCATAGGCATAGGGCGCCAGCCCGGTCGTCTTGAGCGGGCCGTCGATGCGGGTATGCGCGCGCCCGACAACCTTCATCCGGTCGATCGGGTTGGCGACGGCGGGTGTATCGAACTTCATGCGATTATGCCTTCGCTTCGGCGATGACCGAGGCCAGTGCGCGGGTGGCAAGCGGGAGCTTGAACGCGTTGTCCTTGGTCGGCGTCGCGCCCTGGAACGCACGCGCGGTCACCGCGGCGGCACCGCGTGGCAGCAGCGCGTCCGCTGCCTCGACACGCCAGGGGCGGGGGGCCACGCCGCCGAACGCGACGCGCCCGGTACCGTCTGGCTGGATCACCGCCGCCACTGACACCAGCGCGTAGGCGTAGGACGCACGATCGCGCACCTTCTCGTAGAAATGCTTGCCACCTAGCGGCTTGGGCAACGTCACCGCGGTGATCAGTTCGCCCTGCTTCAGCACGGTATCCTGCTGGGGCGTGTCACCCCATAGCCGGTGGAAGTCGGCGATCGCGATCGACCGGCGCTGGCCGGTCGCATCGACCGTCTCGACCACCGCATCCAGCACGCGCATCGCCACGGCCATGTCACCCGGGAACGTCGCGATGCAGCTGTCGCTGACGCCGATGACGCCCAACTGGCGCGAGTATCCGCCGATCGCGGCGCAGCCCGAACCCGGCTTGCGCTTGTTGCACGCCATGTTGGTGTCGTAGAAATACGGGCAGCGCGTGCGCTGGAGCAGATTGCCGGCGGTCGACGCCTTGTTACGCAACTGGCCCGATGCCCCCGCGACGATCGCGCGCGTCAGCACGCCGTAATCGCGCATAACCCGCTCGTCGGCGGCGAGGTTAGTGTTGGTCACCAGTGCGCCGATGCGCAGCCCGCCTTCACGCGTCGCCTCGATCTTGTCGAAACCGAGATCCTGCACGTCGACGAGATGCGTCGGCGTCTCGACCTCGATCTTCATCAGGTCGAGCAGGTTGGTCCCGCCGGCGATGAACTTGGCCGCCGGGTTGCCGGCGACCGCGCGCGCCGCGGCGCTCGCATCCTTCGCGCGCTCATAGGTGAAAGCTCTCATGCTTTTGCTCCCGCGACTTCGGCCATGGCCTCGGCGATGTTGGAATAGGCACCGCAGCGGCAGATGTTGCCGCTCATGCGCTCGCGCATCTCGACGTTCGTCGCGGTCGGCTTGGTCATCAGGTCGCCCTGCGCATGGCTGGGCACGCCACGCTTGATCTCGTCGAGGACCGCGACGGCCGAGCAGATCTGACCCGGCGTGCAATAGCCGCATTGATAGCCGTCATGCTTGATGAAGGCCGCCTGCATCGGGTGCAGCTTGTCCGGCGTGCCGAGGCCCTCGATCGTCGTGATCTCGTCGCCTTCGTGCATCACCGCGAGGCTCAGGCAGGAATTGATGCGGACCCCATCGACCATCACGGTGCAGGCGCCGCACTGGCCATGATCGCAGCCCTTCTTGGTGCCCGTCAGGTGCAGGTGTTCGCGCAGCGCGTCGAGCAGGGTCGTCCGCGGATCGAGGCTGAGCTCGCGCTTCTCACCATTGACCTTGAACCGCACCGGCATGGTCGGCGTGGCGCTAGCCTGGGGCGGCGTCGTCGCGACGGCGCCGGCCGGCGATGCGGCGATCACGGCTGTCGCCGCGCTGCCCGCGAGGAGCCCACGGCGCGAAAGCTCTACTTCAGATATGCTGGGCATGGGCTTCATCTCTCTTGCTGCCGTACCGCGCGTCCGCGGTAACTGTCTGATCTACATCAACGATTGTCTCGGACTGTAACGCGTCGCCGTGCCGTTTGGAGCGTGCATGATGTTCAATGAAACCATGAGGATGGCTCATGGCCCAACTCTCCGGGCGAGGCTTTTCGAGCGCCGTTGTCGCTTCATAGGCCTGGACCAATTGCGCCATGATCGAGAGCGCTAGCGTCTGGGGATCGCGTGTCGCCTTGATCAGACCGACGGGGCCGACAACCCGCGCGATATCATCGCGCTCCGCCCATGCTTCCAGAAGGCGCCGCTGACGCTCGATATGCGTTTTCATGCTGCCCATCGCGCCGATGAAGAACGGGCGTTGCTCCAGGACCTGGAGCAGGAGTGGCGTCTCCCAGTCGTGATCGTGGAACAGCGTCACGACCGCGGTCCAGGGATCGATCGCCAATCCGTCCACGCGGCCGACGAACCGGAGAAGATCCGCGGATCGTCCCTGCCGCCGTGTGTCCTCGACGAGCGAGGCCTGGGGGCTCAACAGCGTCGCGTCGGCGCCATAGGCGTGGGCGATGTCGAGCATCGCGGCGGGCTCTGCGCCATGTCCCATGACGACCAGCCGAAGGACCGGATCGTGACGTACGCTGAAAATCGTATCGAGCCACCGCGTGCGATCACCGTCGCGAGACCAAGCGGCAATGATAGTCCCGTCGAGCGAGAGGTGGAGCACGACCGGCTCGCGCCGTTCCAGAATGGCGATGGCGCGATCGATCTGCCGACGATCCGGTGTCGGCGTGAACAGCAGGTCGATGCCCCCGCCGCAGGGCAGCCGAATGTCGATGTAGCGCGAACCGTCGCCATAGCGCACGTGACGTGCGCGCCCTTCGGCAAGGGCCTCCTGCGCCTCTGCGATCACGGCGGCTTCCACGCACCCACCGGAAAACGAGCCCAGCGACCGTCCGCTTTCGGCCACCGCCATATGCTCGCCCGGCGCGCGGGCCGCGCTGCCGGTGACGTCGGTCAGCGTCACCAGCGCGGCCCGCTCTCCCCGTTCGTCACAGTCGCGCAGGAAGCGCAGGATCGCCAGCGCCTGCTTCATGCCGCTACGGCTTGGGCAGGGGCGGCGGGGCGACGATCGGCTCGGCCGATCGCGACCGCGGCGAGTGCTGCAATCGCAAGAAGGCCGGCGCTGGCGAGAAACTCGGCGCGCGGACCCGCTGCATCGAAGACGATGCCGCCCATCGTCGCGCCCAGCGTAATCGCGAGCTGCACGATCGCCACCATCAGCCCGCCGCCAGCCTCGGCCTCGTCGGGCACCGTGCGCGCCAGCCATGTCCACCACGCCACCGGCGCGGACGTGCCTGCGAAACCCCAAACCGCAAGCAATATTCCGACCGCCACGACGGACGTACCAAGCACCGTCAGTGCCGCCGCCGTTGCCGCCATCAACGCTGGCAGCACGGCAAGGGTGAGGAACAGGCCCCCGTTCAGCACCCGCCCGATCAGGACGGTGCCGATGAATCCGGATACGCCGAGAATGAGCAGCATGATCGACAGCATGGCCGGCGAGACATGCGTCACCTGCTCGAGGAACGGGCGGAGATAGGTGAACAGCGCGAACTGCCCGACGAACAGCATCGCGACGGTCAGCAGGCCGAATACCACGGGCGGCCGGCGCAGCAGGGCGAACATGCCGCGGGCGCTCTGTCGTTCTGCAACCGGAAGCGGTGGCAGCGTCAGCGCCTGCCAGATCACTGCCGCGACGGCGACCGGTACCACGCAGAAGAATGCGCCGCGCCACCCGATCAGGCTGCCGACGAAACTGCCCAGCGGCGCCGCGAGCACGGTGGCCAGTGCATTGCCGCCACTGATGACCGCGAGCGCTTTGGGGACCGCGTGGCTCGGCACCAGTCGCATGGCGATCGCAGCCGACATCGACCAGAACCCGCCGATGGCGATACCGAGCAGCGCGCGGCCGGCCATGAAGACCAGATAGGTCGGCGCAAACGCGACGATGGCACCGGAGACCACCAGCAGGCTGGTCAGGACGAGCAGCACGATCCGACGGTCCGTTTTCCCCAGTACGGAGGACAGCGACAGGCTAGTGATGACCGCGAACAGCCCGGATATGGAAATCGCCTGTCCGGCCTTGCCCTCGGTCAGATTCAGCGTGTGTGCGATCGGGCTCAGCAGGCTGACCGGCATGAACTCGGACGCGATCAGCACGAAGCTGCACAGCGCCATTGCATATACCGCGCCCCAGCGGGCGGGCCGATCGTCGATGCGCGCGGCATCCGTGTCCGCAACCGCGGCGATGGGACTTGCCATGATGGCTCTCCTGATTGTGCCAAATGCGCCCGGACCCGTCGTGGAGGGGGATCGCGACGGATCCGGGCGCTCGTGCCGTGCCGGTTCGGGGACGAACGGTTGGCTGCGAAGAATGCTAATTTAGGGAAGGACGATCCGACCGACAATTCAGCCAGACGTTGATGCCTTGGTGAGCGCTGCTCATGCACACGCCCGTAAAACCGCGAACCGTCAGGCTGGAGTGACCCGGTACCGAAGCCAGACGGTCCCGCCGTCCATGACGTCATGACTCATCAACGCCAGAGTATCGATCGGCAACCGTTCCGAAGCCGCCGTGCCGGAGCCTTCGAAAACGGCCGGAGCGCCCGATGCCCCGTCGATCGCAGGCACGAGCATCAGGCTGATCTCGTCGATGAGGCCGGCACGGAGAAAGCCGCCGTTGAGGTGACCGCCGCCTTCGAGGAGCAGGCGGTCGATCCCCAGTTCGGTATTCAGAATTTCTACGACCTCGTGCGGGTCGAGGTCGGTCTCGCCGGCAAAGACATAGCCGACGCCGTCCTCGCGCAGTCCCGCGAGATGCGCGTCCGATACCGCCTTGGTTAGCACGACCACGATAGGATCGCCGCTTACATCGCTACGCCCCCACGCGATCTTGCCATGAGCGTCCAACACGATGCCATACGCTTCCGCCGCGTGGTTCGGGAGCCAGGCGGTACGGAGAAAGCTCGCCTCCGGCTGGTCCGGATACGCGTCGCGCTTGGCGAACTCTTGGCCGGTGACACGGCCGACGAGCCATGACCCGCCTCCGAGCCTGTCATGCAGGTCCTCGTAAATATCATGCGAATGCGCGCCGCTTGGCGTCCAGCGTTCAGGCAGGATCCTGCCGTCGATGCTGCTGGCCATGTGACAGATGATATGCGGCTTCATGTACGGGAATCCCGGGCTTGTCTTTAAATCTAGTCACGAGGAACGACCGCAGCGGCCTGTCGGCCCAATGAGGCTACTGCACCGGATCGGTGAGGGGATTTCATGGAAGCGGCATCGACCGACTTCGTTCTGAACCATATCCGCGGCGATCGAGCCGCTTCAGCGCGAAGGAAATCGAGATGGCCGACCAGAACCAGAATTACGCAGGCAAGATCGCCTTCGTCACCGGCGCCGCCAATGGAATCGGGCGCACCACTGCCATCGCCTTCGCCGAGGCTGGTGCACATGTCGCCGTCGTTGATCTGAACGGAGACGGCGTTGCCGAGGTCGTCGCGGCGATCGAGGCAGCGGGGGGCAGCGCGGTCGGGATCACCTGCGACGTCTCGAAGAGCGAGGACGTTCGTACCGCGCTCGACAAGACGGTCGAGGCCTTTGGCGGCATCGACATCGCGTTCAACAACGCCGGTATCGAGCAGCAGCAGATCCCGCTGGCGGACCTCAGCGAGGAGGATTTCGACCGCATGACCGCGATCGATCTGCGCGGCGTGTTCCTCTGCATGAAATACCAGATTCCGCTGATGCAGAAGCGGGGCGGCGGCGCGATCGTCAACACCTCGTCGGGCGCAGGCGTCGTCGGAATTGCAGGGCAGGCCGGGTACGTTGCCGTCAAGCACGGCGTGATCGGAATGAGCAAGTCGGCTGCGCTCGAATATATCGGCGACAATGTCCGCGTGAACGTCATCTGCCCCGGCATCATCGAAACGCCGATGATCACCGACCGGGTGTCTGGCGGTACCGAGGAAGGCCAGAAGAAGATGATCGCGCAGGAGCCGATCGGCCGCATGGGCAAGCCCGAGGAGATCGCCGCCGCGGTGCTCTACATTTGCTCCGACTCGGCTGCGTTCATGGTCGGTCATGCGATGGTCGTGGATGGTGGACAGACGGTCGGTCTTGGCGGTTGATCAGGTACTGGCAGCGCGCGCAGCGGCCAGTCGTGGCGCCGCTGCCTCGTTCCGAGCGCCTGGAAATCGTTGAGATCCAGTCGTTGCCTCTGCTTTACCAAGAACCGCTATGTGAGATCGACCCATGACGACTGACCTTCCGATCACTCCTGACGGGCTTGCCCAGGTTCGCGCGATGCTGGCGACCGGGCGGCAGCCTCCGCTCGGGGAAAAGCTCGGCATCTCGCTGGTCGAGGTCGAATACGGGCATGCCGTCTTCGAAGCCACGCCGGACGGCACGTCCTACAATCCGATGGGAACGGTGCACGGCGGGTATATCTCGGCAATCCTCGACAGTGCCTGCGGCATCGCTGCGCACACCGGGTTGAAACCGGGCTTCGGCTATACGACGCTGGAGTTGAAGGTGTCGTTTCTACGCCCGCTGAACGATTCCAGCGGGAAGATCCGGGCGGTCGGACGCCTTGTGTCGATGGGCGGTCGCGCCGCATTTTCGGAGGCGACCCTGGTCAACGAGAAGGGGCAGCTCTGCGCGACGGCGACGTCGACGCTGCTCGTCTTCGAACTTCGACCACGAAAAGCGGTAGCAAATCCGGCTGATGGCGCCTCCTAAGAGCCTGGCCTCGCTTTAGTCGCCACCGGCAGGCGTCGGGCCGTCACGCCGCCCTGGGTCAGAACGACCGGCGCTATGCTGCCGTCTTTACGGAAATGCATCCGCTCGATCGCGACCTGACGATGATTGCCGTTCGTCTCACCCAGGGGACGTCGGTGATAGACGATATACCAATCATCCGTTCCAGGGATGCAGACAGCGGAATGATGCCCCGCGCCGCGAGCGACGCGCGCGTCCTGCTCGAGAATCTTGCCGCGCGGTGTGAACGGTCCGAGAGGGTTGGAAGCCGTAGCGTAGGCGACGCTGTACAGCGGTCCCGTCCACTCGCCTTCCGACCACATCAGGTAATAGATTCCGCGCCGCTTCAGCATGAACGGTCCCTCGACATAGTCGGCGGAGGGGGTGATCGCCTTGTACGTCTCGCCGTCCGCGAACGGGGTGAGGCTGGTGAGGTCTCGCGACAGCTTCACAACGTTGCAGTGTTTCCAGCCGCCATAATACAGGTAGCAGGTTCCATCGTCGTCGCGGAACACCATCTGGTCGATCGGCTGCGCGCCGTTGACGATGCTGCCGATCAGGGGTTTGCCGATCGCGTCGCGGAACGGGCCTTCCGGGCGGTCGCTGACCGCCACGCCGATTCCGCCGCGCTGTCGGTCGGTCTTGATGTCGTTCGCGCCGAAGAACAGGAAATAGCGGCCATCCTGCTCGATCGCCGAAGGGGCCCACACCGCATAGGCCGCCCAGTCGACGTCCTTGACGTCGAGGACGCGCGGATGGCGGGTCCAGGATACCAGGTCTGGCGAGGAGAACGCGTCGAGAAACGTCTGTCGCAGAAACGGGCTCCATATCGTCGGCGAGGCGCGTTCATGGGTTTGCCAACGGGTGAACCGGCTGGGCGGGGCGGGGACGGGCCCGTCGGCGGAATAGGTCGGATAGATCCAGTATCGATCGCCGAAAATGCGGATCTCCGGATCGGCGTACCAGCCCGGCAGAACGGGATTGGCTGCCCACGCAGTCCTCGAAGTGGCAGCGCCAACGGCGAGTCCCGCCAACAGCATTCGTCGATCGATCAAAGGCATTACTGGGTCCGTTGCAGTTTGGACGGGTGTGCTTTGAAACGGTATTCGCCGTATTTAACGCGAATGACCAGCGTGTCATCCAGACAATCTCCCGGATTTGTCGACCAATCGATCGCGGAGTCGCGTTGGATGCTGATGGTTCGGATTGATGAAATCTGTTCATCGAAGCATCAACCAGATAGCGGGTAATCTAGCCTGCCGCGTGTCCCATATTCCGTCTGCAACGTAAGCACATCGAGGTCGGCGTATCGCCGCCCCGATCAATTGCTGAAATGGAGGGCAGTGAAATGACTGACCGTATCAAAGATAAGGTCGTCGTGATTACCGGCGCCTCGAGCGGCCTCGGCGAGGCGGCGGCACGGCATCTGGCGGCGTGCGGCGCGACGGTCGTGCTCGGCGCGCGCCGTACAGGTCGCCTCGAAACGCTCGTCGCAGAGATCGTGGCGGCGGGCGGACAGGCTCTGGCTGTGCAGACCGACGTTACCGACCGTGCAGCGGTCGCCAACCTCGTCGACACCGCCGTACAGCGCTTTGGCGGGATCGACGTCCTCATCAACAATGCCGGGATTATGCCCCTGTCGGCTTTGGAAAGCCTCAAGGTGGATGAATGGGACCGCATGGTCGACGTCAACATCAAGGGCGTGCTGTACGGAATCGCGGCCGCGCTGCCGCATATGAAGGCGCAGAAATCGGGCCAGGTGATCACGACCTCTTCCGTTGCCGGCCACGTCGTCTTCCCAGCATCGGCGGTCTATTCCGGCACGAAGTTCGCGGTCCGCGCCATCTGCGAAGGCTTCCGTCAGGAAGTGAAGGACTACAACATCCGGACCACTATCCTGTGCCCCGGCGCGGTGAAGACCGAGTTGCTCGAGCAGATCTCGGACGAGGGCGTCCGCTCCGCAAACAGCGATTATGTCGGCAAGGTCGGTATCTCAGCCGACAGCTTTGCCAGGATGGCGGCGTTTGCGATCAGTCAGCCCGATGATGTCGACATCAACGAGATCATCTTCCGCCCGACCGCGCAGCAATTATGATTTTTGGCTTCACAGCAGAGGGCCACCGCAGCGTTGCGCACTGTTTATCGAGGACGATGATGATCAGAGTTCTGACAATTTCGGCAATTCTCCTGGCGTCCAATGGCGTCGCACACGCACAGCAAGGAAAGAGCAAGATGGATATATCCCGCAAGGCAGACCTGAAGACGGTCCCCGGCCCCGACGCGTATTTCACCGGCAAGGTCACGATCACCGGACAATTCCAGCGGCCCGAGCCGTCGCGCGTCGGCGGTGCCGTGGTCCATTTCGAGCCGGGCGCACGCACCGCCTGGCATACCCACCCGGCCGGGCAGACGCTCATCGTCACCGAAGGTGTCGGCTGGACGCAGGTCGAGGGCGGACCGAAGCTCGAATTCCATGCGGGCGACCAGCTCTGGTGCCCCCCTGAACACAAGCACTGGCATGGCGCGACCGCGCATGACGCCATGACTCACATCGCCATCCAGGAATCTGTGAATGGCACACCCGTAACCTGGATGGAAAAGGTGAGCGACGAGCAATATCTCGCGCCGTTGGCGAAGGGCTGAGTGGTACCGCACGTCATCGTCAAGCTATGGCCGGGCAAGTCGGACGATCAGAAGCCGGCTTGCTGACGCGATCACGGAGAGGGTGACCGGCATCCTCGGCTATGGCGATGACGCAGTATCGATCGCGTTTGACGAGGTCGTGCGAACGACTGGAGCGAACCGGTCTACAAGGTCGATATTTTGGGTCGATGGAACGATCTCGCCAAGCGACCGGGATACGGCGATCGCCCTCAGGACAGAGGCGCGACGCCTGATCCGGACGAAGCCTTCACGCGGGCGAACAGCGGCGCCATCCTAAACTGAGGCTTGGCACGCGGTCGATGGCGAGCGATCGCGTCTTATAAGTTCGCTCCCGCGTCGGCAGCCCGGAAGCCGACCACAAATATTTCGATGAACAAATGTCTGAAGTTGGGAAGCCGAAAACGAACCGCGAATGACCGGCTATGGGTCAGTACTCTAGGCCGCTCCTATGCCGTAGCCAGAGAAATGCGGCTTCTGTGCCTTGACGTCACGCGAGGGCGCCAAGCCAAACAGCCGGGCATATTCACGGCTGAATTGCGATGCGCTCTCGTAGCCGACGGCATAGCCTGCAGCGGCGACGTCTCGCCCTGCGACGATCAGCCGGCGGGCTTCCTGAAGTCGCAAGCTTTTCTGATATTGCAACGGGCTCATCGCAGTGGCGGTACGAAAGTGGCGATGGAACGAGGCAGGGCTCATGCCCGCCGCCTCCGCCAAGGACTCGCTGCGGATCGGCTGATCGAACCGATTGCGGATCATCGCGATCGCGCGGCGCACCTGCGAGAGGCGGCTGTCCGCCCGTGCGATCTGGCGGACGATCGATCCCTGGGGGCCCTGCACCAGTCGGTACAGGATCTCGCGTTCGTAAAGCGGCCCGAGCGCGGCGATATCCTGCGGCGTGTCCAATAGGCGAAGGAGCCGTAGCCACGCGTCGAGCAGATCGGCTGTGACCGGATTGACCGCGAAGGCTGGCTCGGCTGAGCGAATTTCCGTTTCGACGTCCGCCAGCACCGACGCAAGTAGCTCGCTGTCCAGGTCGAGGCTGACCGCCAGATAGCGTTGATCCGGGAGATCCAGCTTGACACAGCCCGAGGCTGGCAGTTCGACCGTAGCGATAAAGTAGCTGGCTGGGTCATAGCGGAGGTGGCGGTCGCCGATCGCGATCTCCTTGGCGCCGCTGACGATCAGCGCCATCATCGGCTGGTAGACGCCCGCGACCGGCTGCGGCGCGGCGCCGTCCTTGTAGAGCGCCACGCGTGGTAGTGCACTGGGCTGATAGCGACCGGCGGCATGCCGATCGACGATGGTACAGAGGCTATCCAACATCTCTTTCATCCAGCCAACGTGTGTCGATCCGCCGCTCAGGACAAGGTGACTGATCGGATCAGGCAAGTTCTCGCGCGGATCGCGCATGCCGCACGCCAGCGACATCCCATCTGGGGGTCACCTTCTGGAGGAACGACTATGACGGACAATCGAACGGCTCTGGTGACGGGAGCGAACAAGGGTATCGGACTGGAAATCGCGCGGGGGCTCGGCAAGCTCGGCTACACCGTCTGGCTGGGCAGCCGCGACCAACGGCGGGGCGAAGCCGCGGCAGACGTGCTGCGGAACGAAGGTCTCGACATCCGCTCGCTGACGATCGATGTCGCCGACGACGTCAGCGTCGAAGCGGCTACCGAAGCGCTGGCGGGCGCGACGGACAAGCTCGACGTGCTCGTCAACAATGCCGGCATATCCACGGGTTGGGTTGCGCCGAGCAACGACCGGATCTTGGATGTGCGGACGATCTACGAGGTGAATGTGTTTGGCGCGATTCGGGCAACACAGGCCTTCTTGCCCTTGCTGAAAGCCTCCGACGCCCCGAGGATCGTCATGATGTCCAGCAGCCTGGGCTCACTGGCGTGGGCGTCGGACTTCGACGCACCGATGGCGCACGAGGCGAACCTGCTCGGTTACAACAGCTCGAAGTCTGCTCTGAACGCCGTGACGGTGGCGTTCGCCAAGGAACTGGCGCCACTCGGCTTCAAAGTGAATGCCGCCTGTCCCGGCTACACGGCGACCGATCTCAATCAACACACCGGGCCTCGCACCCCGGAGCAGGGTGCCGCCATCGCTGTCCGCCTTGCCACGCTCGCGGACGACGGCCCAACCGGCGGGTTCTACGATGATGCAGGCGTGGTAGCCTGGTAGCCACCGCGCACGCGGACGCTTGTTCGTGTCGTGAACAAGCGTCCGCTTTAGGTTGGCGCTCGGCACCGCTTGAATTACGGTTTCTGGGTCAGCCGTACGATTTACCGAGACCGGCCTTATCCTGTTATTCGTGCAACCTTCTTTCATAAGGTCGCAGTTTGTTTTTAGGCTCGAAGAGCGGATGCAATCATTCGGGCCAACTGCTCAACATGAGTTCGATCCGATCGTCTGCCCAAAACCGCCAAACGCCAATAAAGCGGGGCTGCGACAAGGTCTGCTGCCGTCTCGCGATCGATAGAGGGCGCTACCTCACCCCGCTCGATAGCGCGATCGATCAATGCATTGATCCGCTCACGCCGGGCACGCTGGAACGGCCGTATCGTCTGTCCTAGCGCTGGGGTCCGTTCCATCTCTGCGTGAAGATCCATGACGATGCGCCTCACCTGACGATGGCGAAGCACTCGGCGAATGGCGAACAGTGCTGCTTTCAGGTCGCCTTCCAGAGACCCCTGTTCCTCGACATCTGTGATCGTCAGGCCCACGCGTGATAGAAGGTCGCTGGCCATTGCAGCCTTGTCAGGCCATCGTCTGTAAAGCGCGGCTTTCCCCACCCCTGCCGATCGCGCGACACGCTCCAGGCTGAGACCTGAATAGCCGGCGCTTGCCCAGTCGTTAAAGAAGGCTCGGGTCAGAGCCTCAGTCACGTCGGTGCGCATGACAGCCGCACCGCTCGGTGAACGGGCACGATCGATTTTATCGTCGGAACGGTTGCGTTCCATCGCGAAACCTTTATCTATGGATGGAACGGTAGCGTTCCGTCGATCGAGGCATAGTTCATGACCGAAAATATTCAAAGCTTCTCGTCACTGCTCCGTCAGACACTGGGCGACAGGATCGACGCTGACGCCAGCAGCTTCGTCGAAATGATGGCCGAGGACGGGGTAATGGAATTCCCGTACTCGCCAGCTGGGCTTCCGACACGCCTGGAAGGGCGGGCCGCCATTGCCACGCACTTGATGGGATTGAGCGAGATAATCGCCTTTGATCGCATGGGAGCGGCAGTCGTTCATCCATCAACCGATCCCAATGTCGTCATTATCGAGTTTGAGGGTTTCGGACGCGGCGTGGCGACGGGTGAGCCGTACGACCAACGTTATGTCTCTGTGATCCGCACGGCCGGTGGGCGTATCGTTCATTACCGGGATTACTGGAACCCGCTCGTCGTGTTGCGCGCAACCAAAGGTGCTGCGCTAGTGGATGCGCTCACGACCGGGGAGGGCGGGCATGCATGATCGGGTCTTGGTGACTGGCGGCACCGGCAAGACCGGACGGTTAGTCGCGGATAAGCTCACCGATCGTGGCATTGAGGCGCGGATCGCAACCCGGCGACCCTCGTCATCCAATCAGGTCCGGTTCGAATGGACGGACACGACGACCTATGGCGCAGCGCTGGATGGCGTGACGTCCGTGTATCTGGTTGCACCGACAGATCGTGCCGACCACCTCTCCGTCATGCTGCCCTTTCTTGAACAGGCAGTTGCCCGGGTATCAGGGCGATTGCTGCTGCTGAGCGCGTCTTCGCTTGCCGAAGGTGCTCCCATGATGGGTGAGGTACACGCCTGGCTTCATGCCCATGCTCCGCGCTGGACGGTTCTGCGTCCAAGTTGGTTCATGCAGAACCTTACGACCCAGCATCTGCCATCGATCCTGGACAGCGGATGTATCTATTCTGCGACAGCGGATGGGCGCATACCGTTTATCGACGCCGCAGACATCGCTGCCGTCGCGGTCGCAGCGCTGTGCGATCCGACGCTGGTGTCCGGCGATCATGTGCTGACCGGACCCGAGGCGCTTACCTATGACGAGGTGGCACGCGCAATAAGTCAGGTAATCGGTCGGCCGGTGCGGCATTACCGCCTTTCCATGCAGAAATTGACGGCTCGCTATATCGCTTCCGGCCTTCCTCAAGATTATGCGGCGGCACTTGCCGGCATGGACGAACTGATCGCAGGGGGTGCGGAGGATCGCACGACCAGGAACGTTTATGAGTTAACCGGTAGA
>Ga0308157_10003726_pt1 | contig 21547 bp, 19 predicted proteins | sample PhyBR1_FD_201035 | JGI IMG/M metagenome (GOLD analysis project Ga0308157, IMG submission 201035) | Phyllosphere microbial communities from UC Gill Tract Community Farm, Albany, California, United States - DLSLB.R1 | ecosystem: Host-associated > Plants > Phyllosphere > Unclassified | place: USA...
CAATTCTATAAAATACGGCTCTCCAGGCAGGAACCCGGTCATAAAGATCACAGGTGCAGATGAATTGAGGAGTTACACGGAAGAAGACAAGCGCCTGTTCAGGGTGATCTATGTTGCCGACAATGGTATAGGCTTTGATCAGCAATATGCTGAATCGATATTCAATATATTTACCAAGTTGCATGCCTCGTCCGATTACAAAGGATCGGGAGTGGGTCTTGCGCTTTGCAGGAAGATCATGCAGAACCACAATGGGTATATAACGGCTTCGGGTGCGCAGGGAGAAGGGACAGTAATGAGCCTCTATTTTCCTGCGGAAGAAATTCATAATTAAGTAGATATGATATCTTACTTCAATGAATTATTTGAATACACCCATCACTTCAATGATAAGGTGATCAGTCTTCTTTTGAACCTTGAGAATGTTCCTGAAAGATCGAACAAGCTACTGTCCCACACCATCAACGCCCACGAGATATGGAACGCAAGGATAGAAAAGCGAACACCTTTAACAGGAGTATGGGATATGCGCCCGTTGGAAACCCTTAAAGCCATCAACGACAAAAATTATAGTGATACGCTCCGTATACTTGAAAATTTTGATCTGAGCGAAAAAATAAGCTATGTGAACAGCCAGGATATGGCATTTGTTAACACGGTAGGGGAGATCTTGCTGCATGTCGGGAATCATTCTACCTACCACCGTGGACAGATAGCTACCGACTGTAAGGAGCAGGGCATTACACCATTGATAACAGATTACATTTTCTATAAACGGCAGGGCATATAACTTAAAAAAACAAGGCTGCAAACATATATTTACAGCCCTGTTTGAGGTGGGTAGGGAAGGACCCTGCATAAAATCAACACTGAACTATCATTATATAAAATATCAGGAAGGAAGGTGGTAAGTATTTTATATTCCAGTAATTTTATGCGTTGTAAGACATTACAAATGTTCAAATTATTTTCATTAGGAGAATAATCCAAAAGGATGACTTTAACCATACCACAAAAGAGGTATCAGGTAGTTTCCTGATAAAAAAACAAGGCTGTAACGATTCGTTACAGCCTTTAAACATGCTAAGCGCCCGTGCTTAGCTACGGAAGTTTGAAATGTATATTTATCTGATCGTTTAAAATTAATTTTTACTGTATCAGATTATAGGATCTCAAAAGCGGCAGTAATACCTGTCTGCCGGATTTTGCAGTTTTTCACTCAGACTTTCTGCATTTGGAATGTTGCCAGTGTTGAGGCATTGTTGGACACATCTGATATGTAGTATCCATTCATGGCACCGTCAGTGTGTTGGCCGGTATAAACTTCTGTTATGTTAGGATTAACAGTGCCATTGGGCGTTTGCAGTACAAATGTACTGTCCGTTCCAGGGTTTGAAGTTTCTGAATAGTAAAAGGTAAAAACCTGTCCGTTGGGAGCTGTTTCTGTCATTGTTCCGTCGGAATTGAATTCCCATGTCCTGTTTGCTCCATTCCATTTTGTATTTGCTAAGCTGCTCATAATTGTAATTATTATTAAATTTCCTACTCTTTAGCTTTTCGGATCCCGCTATGTTCCTTTAGTTTTATTCCTTTATCGGTGGTGGCCTTTCTTTTAAATAATTTGAAGTGTGCATCTTTCTGAAATTTTGATCAAGGATTAGTTTATTATCTGTTTAAAGCCGGTTCGCATCCAAAACGCTGCTTCATTGAAACATTACAAATATCAGGACAATAAATACTTGGCTTATAGCGCTTATGGGTGATATTGTCAATAGCCTAAAAGGAGTAGGATATTAACAAGGATAGGGTACTCGTTTTAATTTTTGAAAAGGTATTTTGAAAAATTGCATATTTTTGACAATACCTCTTTTGGGGTAGGCGATGCATAAAACAGGCATTTATATTTGTACCAACAACAGTAACCAATCAATAGTACTATATGACACCACTTTCAAAACACATTTTCATCCAGGTGAACACAGAGGCTATTATCGACCTTAACGCGAAATACAACGGCAATTTTCCTAAAGGATCGGTACTTGAGCAAACCATACTTTATGAGCAGGGTTCCATGGCGATCGGCAGTCCGATAAAAGACATGCTGATTGATGTGGAACAAGGCCAGGAGCTATACATTACGATATTGCCATTACAACTGTATGGCTACAATAAAGTATATTTTACCGGTTTTAGCGCTCAATCTTCCAATATCATCCAAAATTTGCCGCAATTCACTACTCATGAGCTTAGCTTTAGCATAACGATCGATGGCAATGCCAAACCCGGGACTGAAGATGACTTTAGCATCGAGGCAGTTGTAGAAGAGTATGTTGGAGAGGGCGAAGGGCCTAAGATCATCCAGATAACTATCGATCCCGTTTTAAGGGTTATTCAAAGGAGACCTTAATTATAAAAAATTTTGGCATTGCCCTATCCCAAGAAAATAACCGCTGTACTTACTTTTTTCCTGTTTTGCTGCTGCATGGCTATGGCGCAGGACAGGGAAAAAGCAGACAGCCTGAAGCTTGTTTTTGCAAATAGCAAAGGGCTTAGCCAAAGGTCGAAAATGGAGATACTGGCAAAGATTGCCACCTATTCATCGTCGCCTGATGAAGTATTGCTGTATGCCGACAAGCTTTTGGTCCTTGCTTCCCGCCATAAGGAATATGAATACATGATCACAGCATACCATTATAAAGGGGTGGCATACCGGCTAAAAGGCGACCTAAAAATTGCACTGAAAAACCTGTTTGCCAGCGCAACACTTGCGGCAGACCATAAATTATTTGAGCAGGAAGCCGAAGCTTATGGCGAAATTGCAAATACCTACACAGGTAATAAGGACTATGGCAATGCGCTCATTTATAATAAAAAAGCGGTAGCCGTAATGAGGCGGCAAAATAACAGGGAACGACTTGCCGTAAACCTGCTCAACACGGGGTATAATTATTATACGCTCAACCTGATGGACTCTGCCTTAATTGCTTATAATGAGGCTGAACCGATTTTTGAAAGCATAGACCTGAAAATAGGCTCTGCGTATACCCTAGGAAACAGGGCGCTGGTATACTGGAAATCCGGGAAAACTGCCGCGGCCGAAAAAGATCTCCTGAAGGCAATAGAAATGCTTGGAACGTTTGGCGACCAGTATGGTATGGCTGATTATCATAATCAACTGGGAAGGCTTTACCTTGAGCAGGGGAGGGCCGATATGGCCATAGGGCATATACTACACGCCGATGAAATGGCTAAGGGGTTGAGTTTAAAGGAGCAGGTACGGGATGCGGGCAAACTGCTTTCGGAACTTTATGAGCAAAAACAGGATTATCTTAAGGCACTTGGTTATTACAAGCAATATGTTACTTACCGGGACAGTATTGAGAATAAGGAGAACACAAAGGAAATTGCCAACCTGCGAACCGAATTTGAGGTAAACCTCAAGAAAAAAGAGATCGCATTGCTGGAAAAAAGCCAGTTATTGAGCAGGATATATATAGTGATATCGATTTTCCTTCTGCTTATTGCGCTGTTACTTATACTATACTTCCGCCAAAGGTTTGTAAATACGCGGCTTTTGGCTGGCAACGAGCGAAAACAACATGATGAGAATATAAAGAACCTGCTTAAGACACAGGAGACCAAAGCCCTCCAGGCAATGGTGAATGGGCAGGAAAAAGAACGCAAGCACATAGCACGTGAATTACACAACCATTTTGGCAGCCTACTGGCTACAATTAAGGTAAATCTGAACGCCCTGGATGAGAGAACGGTACCTAATTATGCGACGCTTACTTCACTTACTGACCAGGCATGCAATGATATACGTAACCTGTCGCATACGCTTAATATGGGAGTATCGGATGATTTTGGACTGGTTCCGGCCATAAAAGAGCTCATTGTTCATATTGAACGCTCTAAAGAACTGGCAATTGAATTTTCGGCATCCATGGGAGCTGAAGAAATGGTTATAGAAAAAGAACTGTTCATTTACCGTATAATCCAGGAACTGGTAAGCAATGTCCTGAAGCACTCAGGAGCAACGAACGTATCGATAAGCATCATTTGCTTTGATGAGGAAAAATTGGTCAATTTGTTGATTCATGACAATGGAAAGGGATTTGATATTGAAGAAAAAATAAAAGCAGGCTCGGGAATGGGGCTTAAAACCCTTACCGAAATGATTTGCGAGCACCATGGGGACATAAGGATCGACAGTAATTCCTCAAGCGGGACAACCGTTATCATCGACTTGCCCATTAATCCCGACAGCCATAACTTATAGTATACCGATATGATAAAAGTATTGATAGTAGACGATCATCACCTTTTTGCAGAAGGTGTAAGATCAATGTTCAATCCTGATGACGGGATCGAGATCGTGGCCCATACCAAAAATGGTACTGCCGCGCCCCATCTGTTAGAGACCAATGACATCGACCTTATACTCATGGATATCGACATGCCGGTAATAGACGGGATCGGCTCTATGGAATTACTCAGAAATAAAGGGTTCGATAAGCCGGTGCTCATGCTTACCATGCATCAATCCATAAAAATGATACGCGATGCTCTCGAAAAAGGGGCGCAGGGATACATTCTTAAAGATGCCTCGAAAGCAGAACTGGTGCAGGCTATCACTATCACAAGCCAGCGGCAGAATTATTTTCACCCGAAGATCAATGATCAGGTATTCAATTACCTGAGAGGGAAGAACAACGTGAATACCGACCAGCTTTCCTCACGCGAAAAAGAGATCATAAAATGTGTTTCTGAAGGTATGAATACCAAGGCAATATCGGGAGTACTTTTCATTAGCGAGCATACCGTAAAAACACACAGAAGGAATATCATGCACAAGCTGAATGTAAAAACATCTGCCGAATTGATAAAGTTGGCAGTCGATAAAGGGATCATCTGATCTTATAATCCCAATTTCTTTTTAAGTTTCAGGAAGACCAAAGCAGTAGTGTAAGCATTACCCGCAGCCGTATGCCTGTCACTTTTGCCTATTTTAAGTATGTCGCACAATTCATCCAGAGTGGACTGGCTGTCTTCGGGAAGGTCTTTCCAGCGTTGATAAAGCGTATTGGTGTCCATTACAGGATTTTTTAACCTGCCGAGGTCAAGCCGCCTGAGCGCCTGGTTGATCATCTCGATATCCAGATTGACATTATGCCCAACGAGTGTTGAATCCCTGATAAAATTAAGGAACTGTATCATGGTCTCAGCCTCTACAAATTTTTCATGCTTTGGTTCTTTGACTATACCACCCATTGCCACTGACTGTGGACTGAATTTATCCTGTTGCACGAATACCTGCAAAAAATCTCCAACCTCAATGGCGTGCCCTGTAACACCGATGGCGCCAATAGACAGGATCACATCTTCTTTCCAGTCAAGACCAGTGGCTTCTATGTCAAATACCACATAGCGTCTGTGCTCCTTGTTATCCCCTTCAAATAGGGCAAGATAGTTTTTCCAGAATTGGGGCGCACTGCCGCCGGTAAGCCAGTCGAATGCCATGATTATTTAATGGAAGTTATTGAAAAACGGTTCTTGATCATATCCTGAATGTCGCTTATAGGTTGAAATGTGTTCTTAAGCTTTACTTTATCTGATTTTGATAACTCATTTAAATTTAAATATTTACCATCAGAATTATCTTTTAATCCTTCCTCAGTCCTAAACTTCATAAGGGTATTGTATGCCTCGGCACATTCCTCGTAAAGGTCAGCATTTTTTGGTTCAAGTTCGGCCAGTTTTTTAAACCTATGATAGGTGTTCGTCACTTCTACCTGGTTCAGGCTCAATGCAAGTAGCCTGGCAGCATCTACAAGAGGTTCGATAGCCCTGCTTTTAATGTCAAAAAAATCTTTATGTTCGCCGTCACTTTCTACAAGGAACTGACGGAAAAAGCCCAATGGTGGCGGATTCTTCAATACATCGGCAGCAAGGTAGGCAAAGAACTTCTTATTACGCGAAATATTCATTTCTATATGTGATGACAATGCATCTTCGATGACCGGCGCACCGTAAATAAAGTCGAGATCAAAGAAAATGCTGCTTAGTTCTACGTTCTTCTCTGCCGGTGTGTTGATCCAGGCATCATACTGCTTCATCCAGTCGGTCAGCGATTTGCACCATTGGTTGTTGCTTGCCAGCAATTTGGCTGGCGAAGGTTCGTATCCTACTTTTCCTAGATATTCAATGACTATCTCTGCCAGTTCAATAAAATACCGTTTTACATTATTATATTGTTCCGGTTCAACATCTTCAAAAACAAGGGCATTATCCTGATTGGTGAGCAGCAATTGCTCTTTACGTCCCTGGCTGCCGATGTTCATCCAGACGAAGCGGACAGGAGGGGGGGTACCGATCTTTTCGACGGCTAATTCTATAGCACGCTTGGTAATGGCAATGTTTATCTCGGCCACGATATTAGAAATGTGAGAAATGGGTATGAGATTATCGATCGAACTTTGGATCAGGTCGGTAAGCTTTTCGCGCACGTAGCGCAACTCTTTGGCACTGATCGCCCTGCGGGTTTGCTTGAGAAGCACTCCGGGCGTATTGGATTGGGCCGCAACCACATCGTGCTCTGAAATGATGCCGCTTACCGTCGACTTGTCGGTTCCGTCGCGGGTTACGCACAGGTGGCCTACATCATGTTTTAGCATCAGCATTTGCGCTTCGGCTATAGAAATGTTTTCGGGCACGGTTATCACGGGACTGCTCATTACCTCTCGTGCCTCGGATTCAATTGAGAGCACCCCTGTAGCGATCTTGGAACGCAGGTCCCGATCCGTAATAATACCTATGGGGAGCTGGTTTTCCTGTATTATAACGCTTCCTACAGCGCTATTAGACATTGTTTTTGCAATGAATTTCAGCACGTCATCCGCATTGGCCGTTATAGGATTGCGTGTATATTTTATAGGCTGGAAGTACTGGATATCGGCTACTTGGTCGCTAAATATTACATTCTCTGCCATAAGCTTGCCACTGCGCTCCTTGTCGTAAGGGTTGCGGGTTTGTGAGGCAAAACTCTCCAAAAGGAATTCTAACACCTTAGGATTTCCCGTTATGAAAGGCCTGAAGATCTCGATGGGTATGCCATATACAACAGATTCTTCGCGTGCACGGGCTGTCATAAGGTAATCATTTTTGGCAAAAAAAGGTCTCAAGCCAAGGATATCGCCCTCATCGCATTTGTCGATAAGCGTCTCTTCGGCATCCGATGTTAATGAAAGTCCTACCGCACCATCTTTAACTACATAAAAGTCAGCATGGGTAGCGTCACCGCCTTTAAATAATACCTGATTCTTTTCCAAATATATTACTTTCGAATTTTCGGAAATAAGCATTAGGTCGGCATATTCGAGGCTGCTGAAAGGAGGGAAGTGCTTTAAAAAATCGGAAATGCCTTGCGCGACAGGGTTTTTCATAACAGGTATTTGAAACCTAAATGTACAGATTTTTCATTTCCTGCAAAAGAGATGCTTACAGGAAATGTATAAAGGTTTGTTAAAATTAATACAAGTGTGGACATCAATGAATGTGTAATCACTGTATTGATTAAATTTACGGAACAATTTTATAAATAAACTACGATGAAATTATTAAGTAAAGCAGTTATGCTATTTGTAGCGGTATTGGCAACATCACTAATGTCTGCACAGGATCAGAAACCGGCAAGCCCTCCTGCAACAGCGATGGGGAAGATCAATGGAGCCAGTATCACGATCGAATATAGCAGCCCATCTGTAAAAGGAAGGCCGATATGGGGAGAACTCGTGCCTTATGGCAAGATATGGCGTGCCGGAGCAAACAAACCGACGACTTTTGAAACTACAAAATTGCTAATGGTCGAGGGTAAAGAATTGCCTGCAGGTAAATATGCTTTATATGTTATTCCTGAAAAAGACAGCGCCACCGTTATTTTCGGGAAAGACCCTTCAGTTGGTTACAATAAATACGACGACTCGTACAAGCAACTCAGCGTTGTTGTAAAAACAAAAAAAGCAAAAGAGATGACGGAAAATCTTGTATACAGCATCAATAAAGATAACGTAACGCTTACTTGGGATAATTTAGATATTCCGGTAAAGATCAAGTAAATATTTATCATCTTATAAACACATTGTCCCTGAGATAGGGCAATGTGTTTTTTATTGATTGGATGTGATGCATATATTACTTATCTGAAAACATTATATTATTTTACATAATATGCATTATATGTCAAAAATACAAACAATGATCTGGCAGGAAAGAGCCTGCCAGATCATAAATTACACATTATTTCTTGATATCACCAGTATAAACGAACTTCTCGCCTTGATATACGGTTACCTGTACAACGCCTGTTTTAAGCGTATGCATAACATATCCAAATACCTGATTGTTGGGAAAACGTATATAATATGTACTTTCTGCCATTGTTGGCGCAGGTTTTTTCAGTTTAAAACGATATTCGCCATCAGGCATTATATGCAATGTGAATTTATCTGTTTCTGCAGCTGTGTACATTAATTGCCCGCCCACATAATGTTCTGTTACAGTTTCAGGCAATGCCGGAAAATCTTTAAATGAATTTGATTTTTTCATTGTCGAATACAACTCAAAGGTTTTTATCGATAACGGCACCTGTTTATCTTGGGCATTGATATTCATTGCAAAGGCCATCAATAAACAAACAAATAATTTTTTCATTTTGGTAATTTTTTGATTATGGTCGTAAATATAATAAGATTTTCATTCCTTATCCGGAAATGGGATAAATACAGTAAAAATATCATTAACGTAATTTCCCGTTAAAATATTCAGCCGATATTTGCGTTGGGTTACCTCGAACTAATTACTTTTATATGTCCGATAACGTAAAGATCATCTCCTCTGCAATGCTTTCCGATAATTGGGGAAAGCTGAATAAAATAAAATATGAAACGCAGCTCAAAAATGGCTCCTGGCAAACCCAGGAACGCGAAGTCTATAACCGAGGCAATGGTGCTGTTATCCTCCTATATAATAAAACTAAGCGAACTGTAATACTTACAGAACAGTTTAGGCTGCCTACTTGGTTCAATGGTAATGCGGATGGCATGATGATCGAAGCGCCTGCGGGCTTGCTGGACGAACACGACCCGGAGGATTGCATTCGCCGCGAAACTGAAGAAGAGACCGGCTATACAGTTACGGATGTAAAACGTATCATGGAAGTATACATGTCACCGGGATCGGTTACCGAGATACTGTATTTCTTTGTGGCAGCTTATTCGGATGCTATGAAAACCGGCGATGGCGGAGGCCTCGAGAAAGAACAGGAGAATATAGAAGTACTTGAATTGAAATTTGATAAAGCATTGAAAATGATTTATTCAGGTGAAATTAAAGATGCCAAGACCATCATGCTTTTACAGTATGCCCAAATTCATTACTTATTAAATCCTTAGTATCTAAGCACTGGTTACTAATGTCCTCAGTAACTTAGTTTAACATAACTTTACGATCCATTCTGTAGGTAATTGCCTATTTTTAAGTTTAAATACTTACCGAATGGATATTACCTTCAGCAACGACCCAAAACTATATATATTACTTCCGTTTATCTATTTTGCATGGCAGGACGACCTGCTGGCCAACAAAGAGATAAAAATAATAACTGATCTTATTGACGGTCAGGAATGGCTTACCAAAGCCGAAAAAGAATTCCTGAAGTCAAAAATAAATACAGCCTCCCCTCCTGCCCGTTCAGAACTTTTTCATTGGAGGGAAAGGATCAATGCTGCACTGGAAAATAATAATCCTGCCAACCTTACCGAATTGGGTATACTCATCGCTAATCATGAAAGGGAAGCCATCAAAAGTGAAGACATTAGTTCTCTTGCCGGTGCCTTTGCAGGATTAGAGTCCGGATTGGGTATCATGAGCCGCGAGGTCATTGCGGGCTTTCGCCAAAACAGGGATACCATCACTAATAAACACAGTACAACGGAAAGTTTCAGCGTTAGTAAAATGACCGCATTGCTTGATGGGGCGCAGTCGGAAATAATAAATAAGGTAAAAGAGCTCATTGGATCGGAAGAATTTGTACTTGACATTCCCACTGATATTATGCAGTACAGGGAGAAAGTCCTACAATGGTCGAAAATCCTGGCTGATCACGGTCTTGGGTCATACGCTTATCCTAAAGCTCACGGAGGAAAAGATGACATACAGGGATATTTTTCCATCATGGAAACGCTAAGCTATCACGACCTGAGCCTAGTCATTAAGTTTGGTGTGCAATTCGGGCTTTGGGGAATGAGCATTCTTTCTCTCGGTACTGAAAAACATTATAAAAAATACCTGAAGGCTGTAGGGGATCTGGAGCTTCCGGGATGTTTTGCAATGACGGAGACCCATCACGGGTCTAACGTAAAAGGCATTGAAACTACCGCTACCTACGATCATCCCAACCGGACTTTTATCATTCATACACCCACCAAGTATGCCCGTAAAGAATATATTGGCAACGCGGCCAACCATGGTGAAATGGCGACTGTATTTGCCAAATTGATGATTCACGGAAAAGATCATGGCGTGAATGCATTTATCGTACCTATCCGCAATAGGGATAAACAACCTGTGAACGGTGTTGTTATTGAAGACTGTGGTCATAAAATGGGACTGAACGGCGTAGATAATGGCATCATATATTTCGATAATGTGGTCATACCTTATGAAAATATGCTCGACCGGTTTGCACAGGTGAATGAAGCAGGTGAATTTGAAACGCCGATCCCAAGTGATAACAGGCGTTTCTTTACAATGTTGGGGACACTTGTCGGCGGAAGGATCGGCATACCGCGGTCGGCTTTGGCGGCAGGTAAGACAGGATTGGCCATCGCTATAAAATATGGCGATAAGCGCAGGCAGTTCGGTCCTGAAGGTGCCAGTGAAGTACCTATACTAAATTACCGCATGCACCAACAAAGGCTCATGCCGTACCTTGCCAATGCCTATGCGCTACACTTTGCCTTACAATACCTTACCAAACGTTTTGTTAACCGCAAAGAAGATGAAATGCAGGAAATAGAGGCGCTGGCTGCCGGAATGAAAGCCTATACTACCTGGAACACGCGCGACGCTCTGCAGGAATGCCGCGAGGCCTGTGGTGGTAAAGCCTACCTTAGCGAGAACCGAATTGACGACCTGAAGAACGATACCGAAATATACACCACATTTGAAGGTGATAATACTGTATTAATGCAGCTTGTAGCCAAGAACAGGCTGGGTGAATTCCGTAAGGAGTTTGGAGAGATGAATGTCTCTTCAATTTTCAATTATGTGCTGGGCCAGGCAAAAACCGCTGTTACTGAAAAGAACCCTTTCGCTACACGGAATACCGATGAAGCCCACCTGAAAAGTCGTGAATTCCACCTGAATGCTTTTAAATACAGGGAAAAAGAAATAGTAACATCGGCCGCGAGGCGTTTTAAAAGGCTGGTTGATGACGGATTAGATGCATTTGACGCAGCCAATGTGTTGCACCCACACATGATGCAGATAGCTGACTCGTACCTGGATCGCGTGATCCTGGAACAATTCCAGGCACAGCTTGATGTGGTACAGGACGAAGGCCTAAAAGAAGTTTTAGAGAGGCTATACCATCTGTTCGCGCTCAACAAGATCAGCGAGCATAAAGCTTATTATCTCGAGCAGGGCTACATGGAAGGAAGCAAGACTAAAGCGATACGCAAGCTGGTAAGCCAGTTATGCTGGGAAATTCGCCAGGATGCGGTGCCTTTGGTCGATGCCTTTAACATCCCTGAGAGCTGCCTTGCACCGATCGTTACAAATAAAAAGGGCGAGGCGTAAATTTTAGCAGTTGTATAAGCTGGAACTTAATAATTATTTACAAATTCCCGCATTAACAAATAAATCCTACCTTTGCACTTATGAACAACAATGATATATTTAAAAAGCTGCGCGTGGCCTTGCAGTTGCGTGACGACCAGATCGTAGAAATACTGGAATTGGTCGACTTCAGGATCAGCAAGGCTGAGTTAGGGGCATTTTTCCGTAATGCCGACCATCCTAATTACATGGAGTGCGGCGACCAGGTGCTGCGCAATTTCCTTAACGGATTGGTGATCCACCTGCGCGGAACAAAAGAAAACCCGACCAATGCCATGGATGTGCTTGAAAAGAATAAAACAGCAGTAAAGCAAAATAAGGCAAAAGCAGCTCCCGAAAAAAAGGCCCCTGCAGAAAAGGAGAAGCCAAAAAGACCACCACTCAAAGGTCCGAAACAGCATAATAACAACAAGCCTAAAAAGGAACCGATCGTTGAAAAAGTAAAATTCAATAACGGTAAAAACAAAAGATCCTGATCTTAATTAGATCAGGATCTTTTTTAAATTTAAATTTATATTATTGCTTTACCACTTTTTTAGAGATCGAATTTCCTCTGCTATCGGTGATCTTCACGATATATGTCCCGTTGGCAAGGCCACCCAGGTTTATGTTTTTCGAACCCTCTAGGCTACCGCTCATTAATACCTGCCCCACCACATTGATAACACTATAACTGTCCAGGCTTTCCCGGCTTTCTATATTTATGATGTCCGAAGCAGGGTTAGGATATACTTTCAGCATCTTTTCATTGAGGTCTTTAACACCCGCTACAGGCACGCCACATTCGGTCGCACCAAGCTTGGCAATGAAAAAATCGGAGAAGCCATCCATTATCGATGAAGAAGTTATGGTAGGGACACCATCATTTTCGTCAGTAAACAGTTGGTATTTTACAGATCCTCCTACAATATAGTTGCCGTCGTTATCCATTTTGATCGCCGTAACAGAATCATTATATCCTGAAGACCCCATAATGTGGTGCATGCCGGTCACTACGCCTGTCTCCTTATCAAACTTTACGACTATCGGGTCATTGCGGTGCCCGTTAGGCCTGTTGAGCTCAAATCCATTCCAGGATTCGTTGTTACCGTCCCCTCCAAGCAATATCTCGTTCTCACCAATACCTATGCAAATACCTTCGGTAAGCCCGGTAGGTGCTGCCTGTGTAGTAAACCCGCTATTGGACTGGTACCATAACACCTGGCCATCACTATCCATTTTCATGATGTACTTTCGGTTACCTATACCCGTCATGTCCGGTATGGTATAACCTCCCCAGCTGTAAGCTAAATTCGGATACTCATCGCCTCCAATCCTAAAATACCTTCCACAGATATAAATGTTCGATTCGTTATCGATTTGTATGTCCCTCAGGAAATCGCTTCCAAGGACATCCGGTGTAGCGGTAAACTCCCTGCGCCACAGTTCTTCGCCATTTTCAGATAAAGCAAGCAAAACCATTGCTTCATTGAATGTTGCCCCGCCATAGCTAAAATTATCCATCCACGAATTTCCTCCGGGATAATACGCTTCGATAGTCCGGTGTCCTCCTATATAATATTGGTGGGCAACAGGATCATACCTGAATTTCATCATTGTAGAGTTAACCACACCATCAAAGTCCAAAGGCATGACATTTTCATAGTTACCTTGAGCATCCATTTTTATAATGAAATATTTAAAATAATTTGCGCCTGACCCCGGTATATAATCGTATGTATCGGGTACTACTGCCTGTCCGTCAAGATGGCTGCCTTTAAGTAGGCCCACCAGCGCATGTATCGTACCATCACCTTCAACATGAATTGGTGATATGGTTCCGATAGATGTAAATATATTGACATCTCCCTGCAACATTTTTCGCCAAACCAGGCTGCCTGCTCCCTGAGTATATTTGGCTATAGCCAACCTTTTGTATCCGGGATGGTTTTCCAGCACATTTACATTAGGGGGCAAGGCAGGCAGATGATCGTCTTCGCTAAAGTGAGGCGGCTCAAAACTGATGGGGCCCTGGTTAGCATCATTATAAACATAAGCTGAAACATATACTCCCCCATTATCGTCGAGGGCAATATTGTATCCCTGATCATAATTCCCGCCACCTATTACACGGCTCCAGCGGTAGGTGCCATCGCACGTGGTCGACAGGAGTAAAATGTCAGCATAGCCATTGGCCGATTCGGTACTGTTGTAAACGTCAAAAGGGACGCCATCATAATTGGTATTGTTAGCAGCCACCTGGGTCAGGAAATAATAATTGTTATCTGCATCTATGGCAATGTCTTTAATGTGCTCAGAAAAAGGGCTAAATTCGGGCACATACTCATTGTACGCGATCCTGCTTCCACCGCCACGTTTGGCCCATTGCCAGTCGAATTCCTGCGATACGGCATGCCCTGCCGAGAACAGCAGTGCCGTAATAAATAATTTTTTGATCATAGCTAAATTGGTTTTTTTTATAAACTTATAAAAAAAATCTGATACATTAGCTTTGAATAAGATCCTTTGATGCGTTAAAATAATAAATATGCTTCAGTTCCATTCCATAGATAACCTTCAAGAAGGCACACCAGTACAACAGTATGCCTATACTATATTGGTAGCAAATAAAATAATGGATATCCTTGCCCCTTTCGCCCCTATTCTTGCCGGGACTATTCCATTGAATATTCATATCGAAGGCAGCGACCTGGATATCCTCTGTTGTTTTAAAAATGCCGATGAGTTTGCCGGATCGATACAAGCTACTTTTTCAAAACATGAAAATTACGATCTTAGAAAGAAGGAAATTGCGGGCAACCCTACGATCATCGCTAACTTTTTCGTTAATGGGTTCGAGATAGAGATCTTCGGGCAGGTGGTGCCGGTAACGCAACAAAACGGTTACCGCCACATGATCGCAGAACATAACATATTACAGGAAAAAGGCGAAGCATTCCGCAGGGAAGTGATCCGCCTGAAAAGATCAGGAATGAAGACAGAACCTGCCTTTGCAAAGCTGCTTGACCTTAAGGGCGATCCCTATGTTTCGCTTTTGGAATATGATGTATAATGACCTGTACCCTTTACACAAAATTTTTATACATTTATTTATATCACAATATGATGGTATAGGAAAAACGAATGAAAGTTAGCCCACATAAGAAAGGGACAATTTACCGGATGCTCAGATGGTTCTGGTAAAGAATGGAAAGTAGTAAGATGATGTCGTTAAATAAAAGCATGGCTTTACGTACTGCGACGTAAATCTGGCACATACTTTGTACTAATGACCTTACTAAATCACAAACCAACTAAAATGAGATCAAAATTATTTTCCCTACTCTTGCTTTTCGTACTTGCCTCCTGCTCTTCTGATGATGATAAAGCCAGTGCTGCCGGCGACGGCTCGTTCGTTGAGTTCAGCCTTGACGGTGAGAGTGTCGACATTACAAAGAGAAATACTGACTTTATTGCCAATGAGAACTGCGATAGGATCTATGCTACCATTTCCCATATTTCGGATGACCAAACGTTGCGTTTCAGGATGGAATTTGAACTGACGGGGACCGGGCATATTGACAATATCAGGTTCGTAGAATATTCTGACAACAACAGGAATTATAACACTGTCAACTTTCAGCCTGCAGAGACATTCAGCATCAATAACTTCAGTTATGACGCGGCTACGAAGCAATTGTATTTTGACTTCGATGGCGACCTCTACGACATCGACGATCAGGGCCAGAAAACGCATATATCCGGTAAATTTCAATATAACTCTGCCAATTCAGTTGAATGTGGCTTTTTCCAACGCCATGTAACAGCAGATAACGGATCAATGCATTTTACACGATGGGTTGTGAATACTTCGGCTGACTGGGTACTTTATCAGTTTTATTCAGATAATGGATATTTGATGCGCATTTATTCGGATACCGATATAAAGAATGTGTCGCCCGGTACTTATGATCTTGCATCCGGCGACAATGTGCGCATAGAACTTTATAAATACATTGGTGAGACCAAAGCTACTCCATTACAGCCATTGTATTCCAATGAGTGGGAGTTTTATGACTGTACAGGGACAATAACCGTTAATTCCCAAAACCTTCAGCCATTCCCGCATACCACAGGAACATTCAGTTTCCAGGCAACTGATGCCAATGGGAACATTATTTTTGAAAACCTGTCCGGAACGTTTGAGATGTAATTGCCTCATGGCTGATACCCTCTTGTAATTAACTAATTACTAAATTTATTTGATGATCTTGAATGCATTGATCATTTAAACAGTATACATATGCCATTTCCCGTAGACATAAAATATATTGTTGAGACTGAGAAGGAACTGAACATTGGATTTCCTGAAAAATTCAGAGAAAAAATGATGCTTCTAAACGGTGGCGAAGTGGTTACCGAAAATGATGATTGGAACTTATTCCCTTTTTTTGATAAATCGGACAGTAAAAGGATAAGCCGCACTTGCGATCACATTGCCCTTGAAACCCTTAATGCAAGGAAATGGAGTGGATTTCCTGAAAATGCCGTAGCTATAGCAGCCAATGGATATGGTGACCTGCTTATATTGAAGCCATCCATGCATGATGCATCGGTCTTGGATGAGACGATCTTTATATGGTATCACGAAAACGGTACTATTGAAGCCATAGCCGATGCTATTGATGAATTGGAGGAATAAATGCTTACATCCATTTCATAAAAAGATCCCTCTTGCGAGGGATCTTGATCTTTATAAGGGGTTTTTTCGCTTGATGGCGTTCCGATCAAAATGACGCGGAATGTCTATTTAGAAAACGAATATCGGCCTTTCGCTCATCATGTCATTTACTTCATCGGCGATCTGCTCAAGCGACACTTCATTGGTGTGGTCAGTGATCACACGGTCAATAAAGTCAACGATGGTATCCATGTCGGCTTCCACAAGGCCGCGGGTCGTCACTGCTGCCGTACCCACGCGGATACCCGAAGTTACGAACGGCGACTTATCATCGAACGGCACCATGTTCTTGTTTACCGTGATCTCGGCTTTTACCAGTGCATTCTCGGCTTCCTTGCCCGAAATGCCTTTGTTCCTAAGATCGATAAGCATCATGTGGTTATCGGTACCGCCGGAAATGATGTCATACCCGCGCTTAACGAAAGCTTCGGCCATAGTCTTGGCATTCTTCTGTACCTGCATGGCATAACGGAAGAACTCATCTGTCAGCGCCTCTCCGAACGCCACTGCCTTGGCAGCGATGATATGCTCCAACGGCCCACCCTGGTTCCCCGGGAATACCGAACCATCCATAAGTGACGACATCATGCGTATCTCACCTTTTGGTGTTTTTAATCCAAACGGGTTCTCAAAGTCCTTGCCCATCATGATCATCCCGCCGCGTGGCCCGCGAAGGGTTTTGTGCGTAGTCGTAGTAACAATGTGGCAATGCGGGATAGGATCGTTCATAAGCCCTTTGGCTATCAGTCCGGCAGGGTGCGCGATGTCGGCCATCAAAAGTGCACCAACGCTGTCCGCAATTTCGCGGAAGCGCTTAAAATCCATATCACGTGAGTATGCCGATGCCCCCGCAATAATAAGCTGCGGCTTTTCCTTAGTGGCTATTTCCTGTATCTTGTCATAATCGAGGCGGCCTGTCTCCTTCTCCACCCCGTAGAACACAGGGTTATAAAGCTTGCCCGAAAAATTAACCGGCGAACCGTGCGTAAGGTGTCCGCCATGCGAAAGGTCGAAGCCCAATATCTTATCGCCAGGTTTTAATACTGCTGCAAAAACCGCTGTATTGGCCTGTGAGCCAGAATGTGGCTGTACGTTCACATAATCGGCACCGAAAAGCGCTTTAGCCCTGTCGATGGCGATCTGCTCTATAACATCCACTACCTCGCAGCCACCATAGTAGCGCCTGCCAGGGTAGCCCTCGGCATATTTGTTGGTCAGTATGGAACCTGCGGCTTCCAGTACCTGGTCGCTCACAAAATTTTCTGATGCAATTAGTTCAAGTCCGTGGATTTGCCTGTCCTGTTCTTCAAGGATCAGGTCGAAAATTTGTTCGTCGCGTTGCATTTTATAATTTTTCGTTAATTTGTCATCAAAAGTACAAAAAACGTTTGGTAAAACGACGGGGGAAACTATATTTGACAATTCAATAAAACAAATAAACAGAAACTCATAATATGCCGATAACAGCAAATGACCCGTCACGCAGATCGTGGCTCAACGTGCCAAAAGACAGCGATTTTCCTATACAAAATATTCCGTTCGGAGTATTCCTGACCAAAGATGACGTAGTAACCATCGGTACCCGCATTGGTGACTATGCCATCGACCTGGGTGCACTACAGCAGCTGAACTACTTTGAAGGCATCGAACTCACCGACGACATGTTCATGCAGGACACGCTGAACGACTTTATATCTGACGGTAAGAAGACCTGGAGGCTGGTACGCAACCGCATTGCCGATCTGTTCGATGAAAATAATAATGAGCTGAAGAATAACGAAGACCATAAGGCTGTGGTCATCTTCCATATTGATGATGTGGAGATGCAATTGCCGGTGCTTATTGGCGACTATACCGACTTCTACTCAAGCCGCGAGCACGCTACCAATGTAGGCATCATGTTCCGTGATCCGGAGAACGCGCTGCTGCCCAACTGGCTGCACCTGCCCGTAGGCTACCACGGAAGGTCGTCAACCATTGTGCCTTCGGGAATACCGGTACACAGGCCGATGGGACAAACGCTTCCTAACGGTGAGACGCAGCCTGTATTCGGCCCATCGCGCCTGGTGGACTTTGAGCTGGAAATGGCTTTTATCACTACTGACGCCAACGTAATGGGCGAGCAGATCCCGGTTGAGGAAGCTGAGGAGCATATTTTCGGGATGGTGCTGTTCAACGATTGGAGCGCGCGCGACATACAAAAATGGGAATACGTCCCCCTGGGGCCGTTCCTTGCGAAGAACTTCGCCTCATCCATGTCCCCATGGATCGTGACCATGGATGCCCTTGAGCCTTTCCGCGCCGAGGGGCCTGCGCAAACCGACCCTAAACCGCTGGAATACCTGCAGCAGGAAGGCGCGCACGCGTTCGACATCAAGCTACAGGTAGCCATTGAGCCGGAAGGCGGCGAAGAGACCGTGATATCCAACTCCAACTTTAAATACATGTACTGGAGCATGGCCCAGCAACTGGCACACCACACCGTGAACGGCTGCCGCGTGAATAGCGGCGACCTTATGGGCAGCGGCACCATATCGGGACCGACGCCTGACAGCTTCGGGTCGATGCTGGAACTTACCTGGGGTGGTAAAAACCCGATAACCCTGAATGACGGCACCGAGCGCAAATTCATCAACGACGGCGACACCGTGATCATGCGCGGCTACTGCGAAAATGATGAAGTGCGGATAGGTTTTGGCGAGGTATGCAGTAAGCTGCTGCCGCCATATAAGAAATAATATTTAGCCCCGAAAGGGGCTTTTTATTTAATGCCTGTTATCGCAATTAATGTAAAGGTCATCTTCTGATGCCGATAAAAATGTAATGCCGGGACAGCCAAATGAAACGTATTCAAAACCGAAAACCACAGGGGGCTTGTTTTTAAATAGTTTTCCGGCGAATTGGTTTACTGATGGATATTCCTGATCAATATAATTCAACGGTGCCTGTATGGTCCCTTCGCTATCAACGAACATTTTGTCCAGTACAGGTTGGTTCGAGGCTGAATTATATACCAACAGCCATCGTGCATATATCCTTTCATCTACGATAATATCCTGCAGAAAGAACCGGTAGCCATCTGCATTAGCCTTCCATACATCGCCCATAGTATATATCTTCCTATCATAATGATGGATCTTCTTTTCGTTTTCCGCGGTCATTTTAACGTTCGGGAAGTCTTTTGGAGGTATCTTTTTCCATAACAACGGCTTTATACCTCCTTTGGCAAATGGGTTTTCCTTGCCAATATATACCAGTGAATTACTGTAATATTCCCCCAGTTCCTTTAAATATTTTCTATCTACTTTAAAACCTATCATGTACTCGTAAGCTTCGAACGGCCCCTCATCAACAGAAGAATAAAAATTAAGGCAGGCAAAGGCTTCTAACCGGCTTACCTTGAATGTTACCAGCTTATCTTTAAAGTGATCATATATGTAAACATTATCCGTTTCCTGAATTTTTGTTTTATGTAAAAGCTGCTTCCTGTATTTGCCATCAAGCTTAAATACCTGCAGATGTTTTTTTGAAGGTGGAATGGTAAGGGAGTCAGGATGCTCGCTGACATGATAGTTATCGGAAAGCGAAATAAAGCCAAAGGAATCTTTCGCTTCGGTCTCATAGGGGTCAATATCGTAAATATCCAGTTTTTGGGCGTTAGTAAGCCACGAAGCCATTATGGTAAAAAACAGGCAAAAGTTTATTTTCTTCACAAGGTTTGGTAATTATTTTAAATGGGATAATAATACAAAATATAAAAATAGGTTGCTAGTTCCGAATGAAAAATGATCAAAATGAAAAAGCCCCATTTCGAGAGATATGGGGCTTTTGCATTAATATGATAAATTACCGTTTTATAAACTTCGCATGAGCTCTGTTGGCCGAGGTAATAAAATACATTCCTGCGCTCAGCGAGGCTGTGTTCACTACATTCGTTCCCGGAACCAACGCCTGGGTACTTATTGTCTTGCCGGTCATGTCGGTTATCACGATGTCAACAGCTTCATCTGTTTCAATGAACAATTGTTCTATAACAGGGTTAGGATATATTTTCCAGCCTTTATGTTCAAAAGTTTCGTTACCGAGATCGGTGATCGTTACACATTGCGATGTTGCCTGGCAACCATTCTGCGTAACGATAACCGCATACGATCCATTAGCAGTAGCCGTGAACGAAGGTGCCGTCGCTCCATCTATTTGTTGACCGTCGTTACAGTTGATCCATTGGTAGGATGCTCCTGAAAGGGTTGCAGTGATCGTAGCCCCTGTAACAGTAACGCCTGCATTTACATTGTTTACAGCAACCGTCATTGTTGCCGTTGAAGCGCACTGGCCTGCATTTGGCGTAAAAGTATACGTAGTCGTGGCATTGTTGTTTACCGCAGGGCTCCACGTTCCGGTAATACCATTGTTAGAAACCGTTGGCAAAGTGAACGAACCACCAGGGCATATGGCCGAGATCTGGTTAAATGACGGAGCTACGTTATTGTTTACCGAAACTGTCATCGTTGCCGTTGAAGCGCACTGGCCTGCATTTGGCGTAAAAGTATACGTAGTCGTGGCATTGTTGTTTAGCGCCGGGCTCCACGTTCCGGAAATGCCATTGTTAGAAACCGTTGGCAAAGTGAACGAACCACCAGGGCATATGGCCGCGATCTGGTTAAATGACGGAGCTACGTTATTGTTTACCGAAACTGTCATCGTTGCCGTTGAAGCGCACTGGCCTGCATTTGGCGTAAAAGTATACGTAGTCGTGGCATTGTTGTTTACCGCAGGGCTCCACGTTCCGGAAATGCCATTGTTCGAAACCGTTGGTAAAGTGAACGAACCACCAGGGCATATGGCCGAGATCTGGTTAAATGACGGAGTTACGTTGTTGTTTACCGAAACCGTCATCGTTGCCGTTGAAGCGCACTGGCCTGCATTTGG
>Ga0308157_10003727_pt1 | contig 21545 bp, 13 predicted proteins | sample PhyBR1_FD_201035 | JGI IMG/M metagenome (GOLD analysis project Ga0308157, IMG submission 201035) | Phyllosphere microbial communities from UC Gill Tract Community Farm, Albany, California, United States - DLSLB.R1 | ecosystem: Host-associated > Plants > Phyllosphere > Unclassified | place: USA...
AAGCATTTGGCTGCGAACTCCTAGGCCGCAGCGAACTCTACGGCCAGCAGTCCTGAACGCCATTGGGTTGTCATCCGCTCAGCCAGTGCTTCGGCGGCCAGCGCTTCAGTTGGGGTCATGAAGTAGGTATTGATCCTTAGCCGTTGTTCCGGGTCGAGCTCCCTTGACAGTAGTACCAGGGGCCGGCTTCCGGAGACCTTGACGGTCCTAAAGAGTCCGCAGTGCCGGCCGATGTGGTGGATCGGGCAATTCAGGTCTGCCGAGGCGATGTCGGTACGGCCACCCTTCTCCCACGGATCCAGATGGTCGAGTTCGCATCGTTCGGCGGGCATGCTGCAGCCAGGGTAGGAGCAGCCTCTATAGGCCGCGCGGATTGCCCGGCCTTGGGCCTTGGAGAAGAGCCGCTGGGTACGGCCAAGGTCCAAGGGCAGAGAAGTGCCATTGAGCACCAGCGGGTAAACACCGGCGGTACAGAGTGCGGCTCTTGCTTCACCGGGGGTGAGGGGCAATCCGCTGGAAGTGACAGCAAAGTCCTTGAGCTGCTGTTGCATCTTTTCCCAGTTCAACACGATGCTGACCTGCGCTGCGGGCGGTGTTGACATACCGGAACCGGTGGGAGAACTTCCCATCAACAGAGTTAGCAGTCCCAGTAGCCGGCGGCGTTCGGGCTTCATGTCTTCCCACGGTTTGTGTTCATCCGGTCTCGGCGAACTTGGCGATGTTTCCGGTGGTACTGATTGCTCCGGCTCGGCGGGTCCAGAACGGTTCCCGCCCTTGGCCCAGTCTGGCATCGACTCCTCATCGTCCCAGTCGCTCCCCGGTTCCCCGGTGAAATGAGCTTCGGCGTCCTTCAAGTGCTCGCGGTTACCGGCCACGGTAGCCGGATTGTCCATCTTGGCGAGGTAGGCCTCGATAAAAGCCGCCTGAGAAGGAAGTAAGCGCAGCACATATTCGACCAGGCCTTGGCGCATGCCGCGTCTAAAAATTCCGATGCACTCAAGCAGGGCCTTGATCGGGCGTTCGCCGGATTTCACCTCGGCTATGAGCGCGTTAATGTGTTTGCGTGCGGACTTCGGTTCGGTGCGCAGGAAAGCCAGTGCGTCGGCTTGGAGTTGTTCTTTCTTTTTACGCCCGGCTTTGCCCTCGCCCAGATCTTTGCGGGCTGAATGCAGTTTCGTGGCCGTGGCAGCGACCGGGCGTGGGTCGACGTCAGGATCCATGAATTGTTCGGCGAGCTGAGGCAACCACGGGGCGATGGGTTGACCTGCATCATTCACCCTGCCAATCAAGCAGTCGGCTTGGATCAGGCGGGACGAAGCGGTGGCCCGTGGAATATCCAGCCAGTCGTGCAGCAACCCGGAAGCACTATTAAAGTGGGTGCGGCCGGCGGTGGTGTGACCGGCCGCGGCCTCGATCTGCTCGATCGTGGGGTTGGTGCCAGCGTCGGTGATGGCTTGGAAGGAAGCCCGATCGAGCTTGTGGGCACCGGTGCGGCGCAGCGCGTGGGCAGCCTGGATCTGCGCGCGGGTTTGCTGCTGGGCCAGGTGCTCGGTGAGCAGCGCGAAGTAGGCGGCGTGGCCGGCGGGCAGGTCGCCGGAAAGCACAGCCGTGGCCGAGGCGACGAGCCGGGCCGCCTCGGCCAGATCCTTGAGTGCTTGTGCTGTGCTCATGGGAACGAGCATGCCCCGCAGAAAAGGATCCGCGGGGCAGGCAATGACGGTGTGTGGATAAAGCTAGCGGTCGGCCTCCACCGGCAGCCAGAGCTCGTAGGTCGCGGTGCTGAAGTCCGCGGCCCGATCGAGCACGGCGACAATGGATGGGCCGGGACGCAGACGCCACGGGTTGGACGGGAACCATGCGGTGGCCGTGGAGGCCCAGAGCTCCTGCAGCGCCGCCGGGTAGGGGCCCGACGCGCTGAACACCGCCCAGGCCCCGGCTGGAACCTGGATGGAATCCAGGTCCTCGGGCACCGGGGCCTCGGCCGGCACCGCAACTCCGTGCAGGTAGGTCAGCTCGCTGCCTTCGCGGTAGTCCGCATCGACCTGGTCGCTGACCTGCAGCAACCCGGCAGGATCGGCGGCCGACAGCGCCTTGAGCCGGGCATGTTCGGCGACCGGTATGGAGGCGATGTGCTCCTGGATGTGCGGGTTGGCCCCGTGGTGGATCAGCGGGACGCGTGCGGCGTATCCGATGAGCTGGAAGTTTTCTCGTTGCGCTATTCGTGCATCCATGGGGCGTTTCCCTTCGACGTTCAGGCTGAACCTGATGATTGGCTGGCTTCGAAGGGGGCCGCCTGATCTGCGAACCTCGCCCGCGCTCGCACCGTGCACGGACCGGAAGGCCCGGCCGAAAGCTTCGGCCGAACCGTAGCCGTAGCGGATCGCGATAGCTAAGAGGTCATCCCCGGCCAGCAGGTCCGCGGCGGCCAGGGACATGCGCCGGCGGCGGATGTATTCGGAGACCGGCATGCCGGCCAGCGAGGAGAACATCCTCCGCACGTGGTATTCGGTCGTGCCTTCGCCGCGCAGCAAATCCGCGAGGCCGATCTCGGCGTGCAGGTTCGCCTCGATGTGCTCGACGAGCCGATTGAGAATTCCGATCATGTTTCCACCCTTCCCCAATTACTATTCCGTGGGGAAGGGGCGCGCCGCCCGATTATTGCGGTTCGATGCGATCAGGCGTTTTCCAGGGCCTTTTCGCGCACGGTGCTCACAGGCCGGGTGGCCCGGGCGGCGGCCAGCCCGCGTTGAAGATCGGCGATCAGATCCTCGGCCTCCTCGATGCCCACCGAGAGGCGGACCAGGTTGGCCGGGATTTCCAGCGGCGTGCCGATCAGCGAGGCGTGGGTCATTTCGCGCGGATAGCAGACCAGGGATTCCACCCCGCCCAGGGAGACCGAGAGCTGGAAGTACTCCATTGATTGGGCGAAGGCGCGGGCGGCGGCCTCGTCTTCCAGCGCCAGCGAGACGATCCCGCCAAAACCGCTCTGCTGGCGGGCGGCCAGCTCGTGGCCCGGGTGGGATTCCAGTCCCGGGTAGTAGACCCGGGTCACCTCGGGCTGCGCATCGAGCCAGCGGGCCAGGGTATCAGCCGAAGCGCAGTGGCGCTCCATGCGCAGGCCCAGGGTTTTCAGCCCGCGGGCGGCCAGGTAGGAATCCTGCGGGCCGGCCACAGCTCCCCCGGCGAACTGCTGGTAGCCCACCGCTTCGGCCAGGGACTGCCCGCGGAAGTGATGGTCGGCCACGATCACCGCGCCGCCGAGCACATCGGAGTGCCCGCCAATGTATTTGGTGGTGGAGTGGACCACCGCGTGGGCGCCGAAATCCAGCGGGCGCTGCAGATACGGGGTGGCGAAGGTATTGTCGACCACCAGCAGGGCGCCATGCTCGCGGGCGATGTCCGCCCAGCCGGCCAGGTCGGCGATGCCCAGCAGCGGGTTGGAGGGGGTCTCCACCCAGAGCAGCGCGGTGTTCGGGCGCACCGCGGCGCGCACCGAATCCAGGCTGGTGATGTCCACCGCGGAGGAGGTGATCCCCCACTTGCTGTGCAGCTTGGAGATCAGCCGGTTGGTGCCGCCGTAGCCGTCGGCGCCGAGGATGATGTGGTCGCCCGGTTCGAGCACCGCGCGCAGCAGCGCGTCTTCGGCGGCGATGCCGGAGGCGAAGGCGAAGCCGGCGGCCCCGCCTTCCAGCGCGGTGAGCTGGTCCTGGAACCCGTCGCGGGTGGGATTCGAGCCGCGGGAGTATTCATGCCCGGAGCGCAGCACGTTGATGCCGTCCTGGATGAAGGTGCTGGTCTGGTAGATCGGCGGGACCACCGCGCCGGTGTGCGGGTCCTTGTGCTGGCCGGCGTGGACGGCCTGGGTGTTGAAGCCAGTCATGATGCTCCTTGGGTTTGCGGGGCCAGAGCCTGGTCCAATGCCAGATCCAGGGCCTGGGTGAGGTCTGCGAGCAGGTCGGCGGGGTCTTCCAGGCCAACCGAGAGGCGCAGGGTTGAGGTATTCAGGCCGGCATCGGCCAGCTGGGAAGCAGAGAGCCTGCAGTGTGTCATGGTCGCCGGGTGCGAAATCATGGTGCGGGTATCCCCCACATTGGCGGCCAGCGAGATCAGCTTGAGCCCATCGATCACCGGGGAGACCAAAGTGGGGTGGGCCAGTTCGATGGCCACCACGCAGCCGGTGCCCTTCGGGGTGATCTTTGCGGCGAGCTCGTGGCTCGGGTGGGTGGGCAGCGAGGGGTGGTGGATGGCCACGATGCCCGGGTGGGCAGAGAGCTTTTCGATCAGGGTGGTGACGCTGCGCTGCACATGGGCGGCGCGTACCGGCAGGGTTTCGATGCCGGCCAGGATGCCCTGGGCGCTGGCCGGGGCGAGGGTCGGGCCCAGGTCGTGCAGGAATTTGGAGCGCACCAGCATCGCGTAGGCGGCCGACCCGTGGCGTTCAAGCAGCGAGGTGTTGTTCAGCCGCACGCGCGGGGCGGCGATCTGCGGCCAGCGGGCGGCATCGGAGAAGTCGAATTTGCCCGAGTCCACGACGATCCCGCCCAAAACAGAGCCGTGTCCGGCCAGGCCCTTGGTGGCCGAGTGCACCACGATATCCGCGCCATGATCCAGTGGCCGCACATTGAGCGGGGTGGCCAGGGTGTTATCGACCACCACCGGGATGTTGTGCTCGTGGGCGATGGCCGCGATGGCGGGAAGATCGGCCACCGTGCACAGCGGGTTGGAGACGGACTCCAGGAAGAACGCCCGGGTGTCTTCCTCGATGGCGCCGGTCCAGGCGGCCGGATCGGCCTGGTCGACAAAGCTGATGCGGATGCCGAAGTCGGCGAAGGTGTCGGTGAGCAGATCCACGGTGCCGCCGTAGAGCGAGGAGGAAGCCACAATGTGCTTGGGGCCCTGGGTCAGGGCCAGCAGGGACAGGGCTACCGCGGACTGGCCGGTGGCGGTGGCTACCGCCTGGGCGCCGCCTTCCAGGGCCGCCACGCGCTGCTCGAGGATCGAGACGGTGGGGTTGCCGGTGCGCGAGTAGGTGAAGCCGGCCTGGCGCAGCGCGAACTTCTCGATCGCTTCGGCATGCGACTGGAATTGGTAGGCGGCGGAATTGTGCAGTGGCGGCAGCATCGGGCGGAAGTCTCCGCTCGGTCGATATCCGGCGTGGACCGCGTCGGTTCCTTGGCTCATAGCTCCTCCTCGTTCTCTGCGAGGGAGTGCACCGATAGGCATCGTGTGGCAACACGAAGCACAGCACGCAAAAGCGCGTTCGGAACTGCTCCATCGTTCCTGGCATTAGCACCTTTCGGTTTCCCGATGGTTGCTGCGACGTCTTCGAGCCAGATCTCTTAGTCGCTCTTGATGGTTTGTTGTTCTTCCATGGTTGGCCACGGGCCGCAAACTGCGCAAGCTCCATCGGGCGGCCGGCTTCATACAAGGCCGCCGGGCTTCATATGTCGTGAACTTGTCATGATGACGCGGTGGCTGGCGCCACTTTATGACGCGCTAATTTGAGCAGAACCTGCGTGATTGCAAGGTTTTTGTCGAAGTTTATGACGATAGACCGGTACTCGATGACCGGGAGTTACGCCGCGGGCGGCTCAGCCGAGCACCTCGACCCCGAAGCTGGCGACCACTGCGCGGACTTCTTGCAGGTAGCGCTGGGCCTGGTCGGTGAGCGGAATGGCGGCGTGGTCGATCCAGCCGATCTCGATCCGCTCCTCGATCGCCAGCGGGATGGCAACGATGGAGGGATCAAGCTCGTCGCTGATGATGCCGGTGGAGATCGTGTACCCGCCCAGGCCGATCATGAGGTTGAAGATGGTGGCGCGGTCCGAAACCTGGATTTCGCGTTGGCTGGAGCGCGTGGAGAGCACCTCCTCGGCGAAGTAGAAGGAATTGTTCGCGCCCTGGTCGAAGGTCAGCCGCGGCAGGTCTTCGAGGTCTTCGAGCGTGACCTGGTCCCGGGTGGCCAGCGGGTTGCTGCGCGAAATGAAGATGTGCGGGTCGGCGAGGAACAGCGGGTGGAAGGCCAGCCGGGATTCGCGCAGCAGCTTGTCGATGACCTTCCGGTTGAAGTCGTTGCGGTACAGGATCCCGATGTCGCTGCGCAGGGTGCGCACGTCCTCGATGATTTCTTCGGTGCGCGTCTCGCGGAGCGAAAACTGGTATTCCTCGGCTCCGCTGGCCTGGACCATCCGGACAAAGGCGTCCACCGAAAATGAGTAGTGCTGGGTGGAGACGCCCAGCAGCCGTCTGGCGGAGGGCCGGCCGAGGTAGCGGTGCTCCAGCAGCTCCACTTGCTCCAGGACCTGCCGGGCGTAGCCAAGGAATTCTGCGCCTTCGGCGGTGAGCGTCACTCCCCTGGCCGAGCGCACCAGCAAGGTGCGCCCCACCCGCGATTCGAGCTCCTTCATCGCCGCCGACATGCTGGGCTGCGCGACGTAAATCAAGTCGGCGGCAGCCGAGATGGACCCCTCGGAGGCTACCGCCACGAAATAGCGCAGCTGCTGCAGTGTCAAGCCATTTGTTCCCTGAACCATAGCCAGAGTCTATATGAATCCATAGTTATATCGAGTTACCTGATATCAAGAATCACCCTGCATGATTGACGCAACGACTTCCCCTCGGCCTGCCCAGGCCTCCCAAATACAGATTGGCCATCATGGCAGACGCATTAAATTTCAGCATTAGCACCACCAGATTCGACGAGAATTACTCCCCTTCGACAAATTCGCGCACCACGACAAACTTCGCTAATTTGGCACGCGGAGAGCGCCGCGAAGAGAACCTGCGCAATGCCCTGACGATGATCAACCGCCGGTTCAATTCCTTGGCTCACTGGGACAATCCCCAGGGCGACCGCTATTCTCTTGAATTGGAAATCATTTCCGCAAATGTGCATTTTTCTGCCGATAATACCGACCAGCAATTTCCTCTTTTAGAAGTGCTTGAAACCACGATCGTGGATAAACTCACCGGCACTCGGTCCCAGGGCATGGTCGGCAATAATTTTTCTTCTTATGTCCGCGATTACGACTTCAGCGTTGTGCTCCCAGCATCGTGTAATGACAGCGGATCTCCGGTGCTTCCCGAAGATTTTGGTGATCTCCATGGACAGCTCTTCCAGCATTTTTTGAACTCACAGGCATACCGTGAGCGTTTTGCCCAGCTGCCGGTGGTCTGCATCAGCGTCTCCACCTCCAAGACTTATTTCCGCACTGGCAACAGCCATCCAGTGCTCGGCTTGGAATACCAGCAGGACGAGAACTCGCTCACCGATGCGTACTTCGGCAAGATGGGCTTGAGCGTTCGCTACTTCATGCCGCCGGGTGCCGTTGCGCCACTGGCCTTTTACTTCCGTGGCGACCTGCTCAACGATTACACGAACCTGCAGCTGATTAGCCTGATCAGCACCATGGAGACCTTCCAGAAGATCTACCGCCCGGAGATCTACAACGCCAATTCGGCGGCTCCCGCGGTGTACCACCCGAGCCTTGGCGCCGAAGATTTCTCCCCCACCCGCGTTTTCTATGACCGCGAAGAACGCACCCAATTGGGAAAGATCCAGGGCAAATTCACCGAGGAACACTTCATCGCCCCAAATCGCGAACTGCTAGATCAGTGGTCTTCCTCCTACCCGACTCCCGTCGCCTAAGATCCAGAAAGATTCCTCTATGAATTCCCCGCTTATCCCCACGTCAATTGTCGGCAGCCTGCCCAAGCCGTCATGGCTCGCCGAGCCTGAAAAACTTTGGTCCCCTTGGAAGCTTGAGGGCGCGCAATTGCGCGAAGGCCAGCAGGACGCCATGCGCGCAGCGGTCCTCGAGCAGGCCCAGCGCGGCATCGACATCATTTCGGATGGCGAGCAGTCCCGCCAGCACTTCGTCACCACCTTCATTGAGCACCTGAGCGGTGTCGACTTCGAAAAGCGCGAGACCGTGCGCATCCGCAACCGCTACGACGCCAGCGTCCCCACCGTCGTCGGTGCCGTAGAGCGCGAAAAGCCGGTCTTCGTTCAGGACGCAAAGTTCCTGCGCACGCTGACCGACCGCCAGATCAAGTGGACCTTGCCTGGCCCGATGACCATGGTTGATACCTTGTACGATGCGCACTACCGCAGCCGCGAGAAGCTGGCTTGGGAATTCGCGACCATCCTGAACCAGGAAGCCCGCGAGCTTGAGGCAGCCGGGGTGGATGTCATCCAGTTCGACGAGCCTGCCTTCAACGTCTTTTTTGATGAGGTAGCCGACTGGGGCATCGCCGCTTTGGAGCGCGCCTGCGAGGGACTCAAAGCCGAGACCGTCGTGCACATCTGCTTTGGCTATGGCATCAAGGCGAACAATGACTGGAAAGCAACTCTCGGCACACAGTGGCGCCACTACGAGAAGTCCTTCCCGCTGCTGCAGGCTTCCTCCATCGATACCGTTTCACTGGAATCCCACCATTCAAATGTCCCGCTTGAGGTCGTCGAAATGGTCCGTGGCAAGCGAGTGATGCTCGGAGCTATCGACGTGGCCAATGACGCTGTGGAGACTGCCGAGGAAGTGGCGCAGACTCTGCGCAACGCACTCGAATTTGTCGATGCCGACAAGCTGATTACCAGCACAAACTGCGGCATGGCCCCGTTCCGCCGCGATGTGGCCCTGGCCAAGCTCAGTGCGCTCAGCGCAGGGGCTGGCATCCTGCGCGAGGAGCTTGTTGGTGCCCGCGTCTGAAGCGACAGAATCGGCGACACCATCGTTGCCCGCAGATGATTTCAAAGCGATCTTCCGCGGGCACCCCGGTGGCGTCAGCCTGATTACCGCTGATGCCGGGGACGGACCAGTTGCCCTCACGGCAACGTCCGTGGCCTCGATCAGCGTTGATCCGCCATTGCTCGTCTTCTCGATTTCCGCGCTGTCCTCAGCGGCCAAGGTGCTCACCCGCGCAACATCACTTGTCGTTCACAGCTTGGATGCGCATGACATCGAGGTGGCTAAATTGGGGGCAACCAGCGGGATCGACCGCTTCACACAGAAGCAAACGTGGTCAAGGCTGAGCACCGGCGAACCGGTCTTTGATGGCGTCCGGGCCTGGGTTCGTTGCGCGGTCGTCGAGCGGGTTCAGGCAGGAACGTCCACAGTTTTTGTCGCGCGCGCCCTTGAGTCCCACATTGAACGAGATAGCGAACCCGGCCAACCCAGCAACGGACTGGTTTACCACAACCGCGCCTGGCACCGGCTGGATGAAAACTCGCAGTTAATCAGTTGAGGCTGTTCGGCCGCTGTCCCTTGGGATAGCGGCCGAACAGCCTCAGATTGCACTAGCGGTCTTTTGCCGCAGCGAGTTAGTGCTTGGCGGACTTCCTGCGTCCACGGGCCACAACTACCGCACCAGCAAGGGCCATGAGAAGTCCTAGCCCTGCAGCGGCGAAGCCGTCAAAACCGGTGTTCGCCAGTACTGGCGCGGTGGAACCGGCAGCCGTCGTGATGGACTGTTTCTCGGCTGCAGGAGACTTGCTAATTTCACCTGCTGGCTTGATTTCGGCGCTAGCTGTTGGAGACTTGGTTTCGGATGGAGTTGTTTCCTCTTCGGTTTCTGGTTCTCCCGAGCCTTCGCCTTCAGTCTCCGGCTGGATGCCGAAGTACAGCTCAAGGTAGTACGCTCGCAGTTCGGGATCATGGGCAAATACTTCTTCGAGGAACGCCTGGAACTCAGCGGCGTCTTCATCGCTTTCGATGCTTTCGGCGATGAATGGCAGCATCAGGTCAAGCAGTTCGAGGCCTTGGTCGGTGCTGAAATAAGCTTCCCACTGCGCTTCATCCCAGTCGAAGCTTTCCTCGGGAAGAAGCTCGGTAATGGACTCCCAGAACGCCAGCTCTTCATCCGCAAGCTCGAATTCTTCATCCCAGAAGTCATCTTCAGCAAGCAATTCATCAAGAAGCCCGTGCATCTCCTGCCCGGCTTCAGTCTGTTTGAAAGCTTCCCACTGAGCCTCGTCCCAATTCTCGCTGACCTCAGGCATCGGCGTGTCAATTTGAGCCCAGCGAGGGTCTTCGTCCTGGACGGCAACATCCGATGACGTTTCGGTGGGCTTGGCCGACTCGCTAGCGTCAGCAGTGAGCTCGGATGCAGCGTCAGATTCTGACGAAGCAGCTGATTCCGTCACCGTGGGTTCTGATTCTTCGGCCACATCAGGCACTACGGTTGGAGCAACCGAGGACTCGGTTGCCGGGTCGATGGCAGGTTCTGATGTTTCGGCCTCGACGGGTTCTTCGGCATCGAGCATCGCCTCTGGCTCAGCTGGAAAATTGCTTTCCTCGGATTCAACTACGTCCGCTACAGGAGACTGAGAAGCGACTGGCTCCGCCTGCGCGTCCGCTGACGATGACGATTCCACTGGGGTAGAGACGACCGTATCCGAAATCACTTCTGCATTTGCTGCTGGGCCGCTGAGCACCAATCCCGCAACTAATGCCGTCGACATTGCCGCCGCGCTTAATTTTGTTTTCAATTATCCTGCTTCAAAGAGTGCGAAACGGCGCAAGAACCTCACAACAGAATAAATTAGCAATGATTGCCAAATCTGTTCAGTCTTGTGCCGACGAATTGATGATGAGGCTAAATCTAGCGCATCCACTGAAGATTCACAAAGAATTTTTTACATAAAACGTGTTTCCTGCGAGCCTAGTCAAACGGGAAATGTCCGGGATCGCAGTTGTTCCCTTCTCTTGCATTGTTAGCCACGACCCAGGCCTCGATCGCCGACTAAAAATGTGTTGGAATCTGAGAATCAATAGAGTCCTTTTCACGGTGGAAGATCGAATCAGCCCGCTGTTCTGAGTCGGTCACCTGAACGGCACTTCGACCCACCACTGATCGTGACGAGAACTGATTATCATGACCTAGTTGTAGTTCCCCGTGAGGTTGTGAACACGATCTGACGGAGTAAGACCACCGATCCCGGTGTGGGGTCGATGATGATTATAGTGATGAAGCCAGGCGCTGTAGGCTGCAGCCCTGGCTTCCTCGCTGTCATAAGACCTCGTATACGCCCATTCCTGCGCCAACGTCCGATTGAACCTTTCAACTTTTCCGTTGGTCTGCGGTCTGTACGGCCTGGTGCGCCGGTACTTCACATCCGGCCCCAGCGCCTGGGCAAACGCCGTGGAACGGTAGCAGGAACCGTTATCGGTCATCACCTCGATCACCGCAATGCCCGCTGCCGCAAAGAAACCTCGGGCTCGTTCCCAAAACCCAGCCGCTGTTTCCTTCTTCTCGTTATTGAGGATCTCGGAATAGGCCAACCTCGAATAGTCATCGACCGCGTGATGCAGGAACAGGTAGCCCCGTGATGCCGCGGCGCCCTGGCGTTCCGCGCGGTTCCGCGCGTTGCTGGCCTGGCGGTCTTGGACAGATCCGCGCCCGTTGGCACGCCAGCCTCCGCCTTCTGGGATGCGGCCCAGTTTCTTGATGTCCACGTGCACCAGCTCGCCCGGTGCCTGCTTCTCGTACCGCACGCTGATCGGCTTGCGCACCGGCGGCAGCCCAGTGGCCAGATCCAGATGCGCCAGCTTGGGCATTCGGTAGCGGGTCAGGACGCGTTCGACGGTGTTGCGGGAATGCCGAGGTGGTAACTGATTCGGTGTGGTCCCCATTCGCGGTTGAATCTCAGAGAAATGATGCGGTGTTCGCGCTGGCGGCATATCGTGTCGGGCAGTGCTGGGGGCGCGAGGAGCGGTCGTCGAGGGATTCGTTGGCATGGTATCTGGCCGCCCATTTCGAGGCTGTTGCCGGTGAGACCTGGAATCGTTCGGCAGCGCGGCGGATGTGCCAGTGGTTATCGATGATCAAGGAAGCTAGGCGTCGTCTTCCTTCGGGCGTCAGTGGTGCGTTAGCGTGGGACATGAAGACCTCCGTGCACGATGGTGAGTGTGGTAACCCACATCCTGCCGGAGGTCTTCTTCATTCTCTAGTGTTCACAACGTCCCGGGGAACTACATCTAGCGCCCAAGAGCTTGGACGGCCGCCTGGTATGCAACTGCCCTATCTACCTTCCGAGGCCCACGCTTCCAGGTAGACAACGCCAGTGGATCGGTAATTTTGCTCCCCCGCACTGCACTAGCGATAGCTGCTGCCACTTTGCCGTTAGGCTCATCCTTGATCCAGTGTTCGAGTGCACTTTCGACATCGCTTGCAATCGCGCGGTCAAACTCGGGATCAGATCTCGTTGCGTGGAGCACGATGGCCGCACCGAGCGCTTCTCTAACAGATCCCACTAAGAGTGGTTGCAAGGCGACTTTTATCTTGTTCCGCATGTCCGCTTCAAGTGGGATAGTGATAAACAACCACTTGGTGGCGTGCTTCTCAGAAGCACTGTCAAGCGTATCGTCGAGAACTACTCGAACGGCATCGGCATACAGATCTGGCTCGGCGGCTGCCAGAGCTTTCGAGAATGCGGTCCGGCAAGTATCTGAAATCGATGCCTCGGCTGCTTGTTCCAAATATCCGGCCCAAGTCGAATTGGCTTGTCCCGTTTCCAGCTCGTCGAAACGTCTAGCAACGATATTCATTGCTTCGCCTGATCCGTTTTCTAGCACAACCGAGACGGCATTTTTGACTTCGAGGTGAGCTGCAAGCGCATCGGCTCGCTTAATGATGTTGCTATCAGGACCCGCTCCCGCGACTAGCTGGTCGATGCGGGTGATGAATTGATCGGAAACCTCCATATGGAGAAGCTGAAGATCAACGAGCGCCCAGAAATCTGCCGAGTCAAATTCGTTAACGTAGCGCGCAAAGTTGCTGTTGACCTCAGGCATGATTTTCGCAGACCATTGGAGTTTCGCCGTTGTTGCCAACGCGCGCTGACGATGCGTACCCCCATGCGCCGCGACCGAGATGAGTGCCTTGAGTACTTCTCGTTGAGTAGCATCGGAGACGAACCCTGTCCCGATAACATCGGCCGCCGCGGTTGTCACGCCGCCAGTAAAATCATGGTTGGTACTGAACCAAGGCACCATTTCGGTGATCGCGTCATCAGCCCATCCTCCGAGCACGTCAGTTGAGATCAAGATCGTGGTGAGCCGGTCAGCGTCTTTCGGGGATCCAGAGACGCCAAACTGTGAAACCCATCTGTCGTGGATCTTTTGTCGCGCAGCAGATTCAAGTCGCCCGGCTAAAGTGGCGAGGCTCATTGCAGAGTTTACGAGATCAACGCCAGCACTGTCGGTTCCGTCGAAGTCTGCGGACCAGGAGGTGAAAATCGCCTCAACAAGCTTCCCCTGCCCTTTAGCTCCGTGTTTTACCATTTCTTCAACTACAGAAAGAGCCAGTGAACTGGCAAGCCAACCTGCTGCAACCCAACCGGCGATCACGTCGGCGATGCGTGCTGTCGAATATACGCGATTTGCCCCATCACCCAAACCCCAACTTTGGATTCTGGACGCGGCTCGGACCGCCAGAGATATAGCTCCACTAGATACTCTATCGACAGGTTCACTGTCTTCGTCAGCAGCTGTGGCGCTCCCGGGGAGTACAGAGTAAGCCAGATGTGACAGTTGCTTGTCCGTCAGTGCCAACTTCTCAAGTGCGACAAACGCGATCGCACAGTCATAGGTGTCTATAGCTCTGCTGATTGCTTCGAACAAGAGCGCTTCGTCAAGGAGTTCAGCGGGTTCAGTGATGCGATTGGTAATTGCTTCGACTGCGGCGAGATCGTCTTCGCCCGCGGATAGATCATCGTCATCGCTTGCAGCGAGTTGAATCGCTTTCGAGAGAAGACGGCTCGCGGTGTAAGTATCCAGATTCTCAAGGTTCCAGTCAGCATAGGTTCCCCACGACGCGATAGCTTCGATTCGTCGCTCCGTCCATGAGACAAACTCATCGGCGCCGACGGCGGACATGATCAATTCACGTGCTCGCCAAATTTCGCCGACATCATTTGCCCCGCTAGCGTTCAAGACTGCCCGTCCAAGCAGATTTGCTGATTCGGACGGCGCGTTGCTCAGTAACGTGATTCCCCCGGCTATATTTGTCAGGGCATGCGGCCTTTGGCTGACTATTGCGCCAATAGCTCTCGCGATCTCCGTACTTCGTAGAGCCTCATTTCTCGATGCCACGGCTAGAATCGCGGCAACGCCATTGTCTTGCTCGGCGGGGGCGAGCTCGCGAAGGACTGCAGCAAGCAGTTCTCGGAATGAATCGGTGGGATCCACGCCACCAGTAATGGCTTCTTCTCCCAAACGCGCTAGATCTGCGGACTGGTTATTAGCGAGAGCCTGCCGCAGAGATCGCGCTTGTACGTTTCCTAGCTGTTGGCTGAAGCGATCTTGTCCCAAATAAAGGAACGGCACATAGTCCACATCGTCTGGACCCCATCCTGCTGTCCTGGCAAGGTACCGGAACAGAGGCGCATTCCGTGGGTCGCTAATATCGAAGCCCACTTTCTCGAGCGCGCCGATCTCTTCATCGGAAGCATCAACCGAAGATGCTCGGGATCCCAATTCGATAAGATCCACATCATTGAGCGCGGCTCGAAAAAACATAGGATAGTCAGTCTTGAGCACTACTACTCGCGCAAGTACTTCGAGGTTTTTCGTAACAAGCCCGTCTCGAAGGGATCTCGCGCCTGTACGTAGTTCACGAGCGTGCGCAAGTCGGTAATCGCTGCTAAACGCATTCAGGAGTCGAATGACGTGGCGCGGATCGCTCACATCATCGTGAATCAGCGTCATAATCACGTCATCCACTTTCGACCCTACACGTTCAGCGAGGGTAGTCGCCTGCTTGCTGAGCAACGACCGAGCAAAGTCCCGCAAATCGAAAGTCTCATGAACCGGAACTTCCTGCCTCAAGGTGAACAAACGGTTGAGGAACTCGTGCGCGTCGAGCGTACTCGCACCGTTGCCGTCCTCAATGGCAGACCGCACTATCTCCTCGTCGATGGAGACGATGAAGATGGGTTGTTTGTCCTTCTTGCATGTCAGTTGGAAGCTGCGAATCGCATTCAATGCCGCGAGTATCTGTTCCTTTGAGAGTCGATCGATGTCATCGACCGCTACAATTAGCCGAGTCTTTGCTTTCTCAACCAGCGTTGCGAACGCTTGTTCTTGTTCGTCCGCTGCTTCGACCTTTGCGCGTTGTGTTACTCTCGCCCCTGATGCGAGTAGTCCTCCAAGATTCACAGAGCCGATGTCGACACTGCTGCCGAGCCAGATGAACGGAACAAAGAACGCACCGGTCGTGACGAATGGGACTACAAAGCTTGAGATCGTATTCCAGGTTTCGGGGGGCACCAGGAAGGATAAGAGCCCGATTAGGGCTGCAGCTCCAACCATGGCCAGAACAATGTAGACGAAGAATTTGCTACGCGATAGTCGCAGCTTCTCCTGTAGTTGGGTTGCGATACGTCCGAGAGGCGAAAGCGCAAAGTCTGAGATGGTTGTTGATTGCGCACTTCGCAACGGCTCTAAAATTTCGTCAGCGTCTTTCGCGGACAATTGTTTTGACGCCACGAGCGCTTCAGCGAATGCGTACACGGCAGCACGATGGAAACCCACGGGCTCATGACGCTCTGCTGACATCCTGATAAGGCCGAGATTTCTATCGCCTTGGAGCTTCGCGCGGAGCAACTCGATGATCGTGCTCTTGCCCACGCCGAATTGGCCAAGTAAGCCAATCATGCGCCGATGATTCGTTGGCTCGGTAACCATACGGTGTAGATTGTCCGCAATGTCATCATGTCCGAATGCGTCCTTAGACGCTTCACCAACTGGCGCGTCGACGACAAACCAATTCCCGCCTAGGCGCAACTTTGCGCTCATTAAACACCGCACCTTCCGCACACGAATACAACACCATCCGCACTCCCCGCAGTAGCGATGACCGAAGGCAAATCAGCGAAGGGATAATATATATCTGATATTAGCCTGAGCCGGTCATTTTTTAGAACACGATCTATGACTATTTGCGATTAAACTCCGGCCGAAATAGCCAAAGAATTCTTAGCCATGTAGGCAATCAACCTCATCTGATGTGAATCGCTCCAGGGTTATCAGTGGCAAGGCAGTCGGAAAAGGAACATTTCTGTCTTGCCGATCAAATATACTGACAAACTGAATTAGCCAGTGATTTCATGTAGCTGAGTTTTCACTTTAATCCCGACCCAATTCACCAACCAAGCTCTGGTCTCCCACGCAGGTCTATCAGTCCTCACAAACTTCCTCAACACCTTGGACTTCTGACCTGTGTCGTGCCAAACGTCTTAGCATCCACCACGAAGGCGTGAAAGTGCTTCCTCCAAACCTTCCGGAACCTGCGCATCGAACGTCACCACCTGCCCGTTGACCAGCACATTTGCTGACCTGACAGCTTTCAGATCCGTGATCAACCGCTTCAGCGGCAACCCCGTCAATTCCTGCAAATTCCGGCCAATTGCCAACGCAGCAAACACCACGGTCAAATGCGCGTCAATCAAATCCTACTGTCGGTGAAAGATCGGCCTAGCCCGCAGGTCCGACTTCGTCATCCTGAACGACGCCTCAACCTGCCACAAATCGTGATAAGCACTGATCACCTGCGTGGCAGGCACCGTTTCGACCGGCAGGTTGGTGACGTAACCCTCGAGCCCCGCAAGCATCCTCGCCCGCTCAACGATCTTCTCGTCCAGGTCCCTCTCAGCCCCAGTCACATTCAAGAACCGCACCTTCTTCATCGGTGTCCACATTGATCAGGAAGACGTGGTCCGGCGGGCTTGGTATGAGAAGGGCACGAAAAATGGTACTGAAAGTCAACCTGCAGAAAGCTTCTCAGTCGTTTATTGGGTTCTTAGATCAGAACACTAGGCAGTGTTTGACGTTGCGGTTGGATTGGCAGAATAGCGCCAGGATCTTAGAAGCAGTACAAACGTAGGTGGGGTTACATCCTGGGAAACGGAATGTGAATGTATGGGATAACGCGTCGTGGCAATAGGACCAATTGCTACGTGCAGAGCTGGAACAGGGCGCTTCGTTGGAAGGCGTTCATTTGATCAATTTTCCGCCGAACGCTCAGGATCAAAATCCGATTGAGCATGCGTGGAATGATGCGAAGAACGCGATCAGTAATGTTCAACGGGATGATTTTGAATCGACGGTCACGGCGTTTAAAGCTCATATCTGGTCACGATTGTTTGGGTACAAGATCTGAGGCTCTGGCTGTCCGCTTTTGAAGTAGGAGATCCATATTTTAGCCGAACTAATTTCAGCGCCGCGCTCGCTATGATAATCGAGAACCGCGCCAACGAGCAAGAAATCTGCAATACCAAAGACAACGCCCAAAAGATTGAGAAATATACTAAGGACGCATTTCAGCGTTGTCATTTGCCTGTGGTCACTGTCGATTTCGTACTAATGTAGAGGGAAGAATGCAGCAGAGATTGTTGCATGGGTCAGGCTTCGGGGGAACAATGGACGCATTCGGCATTCGGAACAAAATGATTGACGGCTATCGGTCATTTAGCGAAGGCTTCGTGGACATACAAGACCCAGACATCGCCGAGAAAGTTGAGAATCAAAGTAGCGAGGGCCGTCAGTGGCCCGACCCTTGGCTCTCGCTTAACCCTTCATTCAAGTCTGGTGGTTCCATCAGCGAACTCGTCAATCGTGGCTTACTGCATGATGAATGCAGGCGTATTTTCCGGGTGAAGAATTCCCCTGACGATCAAGGTGCACGTGAGCTCACGCTGCATCAGCACCAGGCAGATGCAGTTAAGATTGCCGGTTCAGGCCAGTCCTATGTTCTCACCACGGGTACCGGCTCAGGCAAGTCGCTTTCCTACATACTTCCCATCGTCGACCACGTCCTTCGCAATGGTAGCGGCAAAGGAGTTCAGGCGATCATCGTCTACCCGATGAACGCTCTGGCCAACAGCCAACGAGAAGAGTTGGAGAAATTCCTCCTCAACGGCTATGACGGACGCCCGCCCGTTACGTTCCAACGCTACACGGGACAGGAGGACCCCGAGACTCGTCAGGAAATTCTCAAGAATCCGCCAGACATACTTTTGACCAACTACGTCATGCTTGAATATGTCCTGACCCGTCCAGATGAACGCAGCTCGCTAATCAGCGCTGCAAAGGGTTTGCGCTTCCTTGTCCTCGACGAATTGCACACCTATCGTGGTCGACAGGGTGCCGACGTCGCGATGCTGGTCCGCCGACTGCGCGACGCATGCGACGCTCAAGACACCCTCCAGTGTGTTGGAACTTCAGCGACAATGTCCTCCGAAGGCAATTCCGAGGACCAACGCAATGATGTCGGTCGCGTGGCCTCGCGTATCTTCGGTACGCCAGTTCCGGGCGCGAACGTGGTGATGGAGTCGCTCATGCGCGTCACGAATGACCGCGCGCCACTGGAATCGGCGCTCTCCTTGGCTGTGGCTGAACGTTCGGACGCTGAATTCAACATCTCATCCTTGGCCGCCAGCTACACGACCTTGCAGAACGATTCCCTAGCCTCATGGATTGAAGACAAATTTGGACTGCATGTCGAGCCGGAAACCAACAGACTCGTCCGCGCGGCACCTCAGAGGGTAGATAAGGCTGCCGAGAAACTTGCACAGCAGATCGGTAAGGAATCTTCTGACTGCTCGCGTGCTATCCGCGCGACGCTGCTCGCCGGTTCACAATCTAAGCATCCGGATACAAACCGGCCTCTCTTCGCGTTCCGCCTGCACCAGTTCGTGTCCAAGGGCAGTTCTGTTTTTGTCACCGCCGAGGCGGAGAAGACGCGCTCGATTGAAACGAACTTTCAGGTCACATTGGATAATGAGCGCAGGCTCTATCCACTTGCTTTCTGCCGTGAATGCGGGCAGGAATATCTAATGGTGACCAAATCGGAAACCGCGTCGGGAACAACCTTTTTGGCAAGGCATGAACTTCGAATTCAAAAGGATAACCCTGAGGGGCAAGACGGATACCTGTTCATCTCGACAGATGCGGAGTGGCCGAGGGACCCCCTGTCCCAAGATCGCATCCCAAGTTCGTGGAGGGTAGATTCGCCCAGCGGCCCTCGCGTTGCCGACACCAAGCGTAGCCGCGTACCTGAACGTTACATCGTGCGTCCCAGTGGCCGTGGCTTACCCGAAGAAGAAAATACGGTGGACGACGGTCAACTGGCGGCCTGGATTCCAGGTTCGCTCGGCTTTTGTCTTGGCTGCCGAGTTACCTACGAAGCCGTCCGAAGTGGTGAATACAGCAAGCTTGTAACGCTGGATCAGGAAGGTCGTTCCAGCGCGGTCACGGTAATCGCCACTCGACTAGTCCAACTTCTCAAGTCGGATGCCGGCCAAGACCTGGATCCTGATGCCAAGAAACTGCTCACCTTCGTGGACAATCGACAAGACGCAGCCCTTCAGTCTGGTCATCTTAATGACTTTGTCCAAGTAGCCCAACTCAGAGCATCCTTGGTTCGTGCCCTGCAACAGGCACCAGACGAAGGGCTGGCTGCGACTGAATTGGGCGAGGCACTAATAACTTGCCTAGATCTGTCATTAAGCGAATACAGCAAGGTGGAGGATCCCTTGGATCCCCGCCCTGCCAAGCGCGCCCTGCACCAAGTTCTCACTTATAGAGCATTGCGGGATCTGCAACGTGGCTGGCGAATTACGCTGCCCAACTTGGAACAGACCGGCTTGATGGTGGTCGATTATCCTCATGCCAAACTATTGGCCGAGCAGGAGCACCGCTGGGCGGAAACCCATTACCTGCTTCGTGATGCAGAACCAGCACAGCGTGAAGAGATCATCCGCGTACTGCTCGACGAGTTCCGCCGTGTCCTAGCCATAGAAGCTGAAGAATTCTCCCAAGAATGGCTCGACAAGCTTCGTGCTCAAAGCACAGAGCATTTGAAAGGTGTCTGGGCGGTCAACGACCGTGAACGTGCTCCGGAAACTGGACTCGCAGTTACCGAGTCGATCCGCGAAGGACAAAAGGGCCGGAATCTGTTGATGATTACCGGCAAGAGCGGATTCGGCCGTTGGCTCCGTCGTCCTGAGCGTTTCGGAATCGCACTCACGCCAACTGAGGCCAATAATGTGATTGAAGACCTCGTTCATCTGCTCGCAAAACATGGACTGATCAGCTTCATTCCCGGAAAGAAGCAGCAAGGTTACCAACTCAAACTCTCAGCCATGGTCCTTAGGGCTGGAGATGGGGTTGCCGGCGCGGCTGACCCGATCCGTAGAAGCTATCACGCCGACCGGAGGCCTCGCGTCGTTAAGTTCTTCCGAGATCTCTATGCCGAAGAAGCTGCGGGGCTCGCTGGGCTACGAGGTGCCGAACACACCGCTCAGGTCCCAGGACCAGTGCGTGAAGCGCGGGAAAAAGAGTTTGGAAAAGCCGAACTCCCTCTCTTGTTCTGTTCCCCAACCATGGAGCTTGGCGTCGACATCAAGTCGCTCAATGCCGTCGCTATGCGCAACGTCCCGCCGACTCCTGCCAACTACGCACAGCGAAGTGGCCGCGCCGGGCGATCCGGCCAGCCCGCGTTGGTAGTAACTTACTGCGCATCCGGCAATGCCCACGATTCGTACTACTTCGAACGTTCGGATCTGATGGTCTCGGGCCAGGTTCAACCACCACGTTTGGACTTCGCCAATGAAGACCTAGTGAAATCCCACGTACATGCCGTGTGGATGGCCGAGGCCCTGTCTTTGGCCGGTCAAGGTTTGGGTTCTAAGATGTCTGGCGTCCTGGATCTTGAAACTCCGGGCTATCCCATAAAGCAAGCGATTGCTGATGTGCTCCGCGACGGTCGCGCGGCTCAAGCTGCCAGGTCCCGTGCGGCCAGCCTCGTTGCAGCTATCGGCGATGAACTCCAGGCAACGATCTGGTGGGACCAAAGCTGGGCTGACCGAGTCATCGACCATGCATTTACCAATTTTGACCGCGCTTGCGCCCGATGGAGAGACCTATACCGCAACGCCACGGTTGAGCGCGAGCAGGCATTCCGCGCCGCCAATGACGCTTCAGCAACAAAGAAGGACAGAGACGCCGCGAATAGGAGGTCGAATGAGGCCTACCAACGCATTCAGATCCTTCTTAATGACACCAACGGGTACGGCCAATCAGATTTCTATACTTACCGCTACTTGGCGTCAGAAGGTTTCCTGCCCGGCTACTCGTTCCCGCGTCTGCCGCTGGCTGCATTCATTCCCGGTCAAACCTCTCGCCGAGATGAGAACAGTACTTGGCTGCAACGTTCTCGCTTCCTTGCTATCAATGAGTTTGGGCCACAGTCATTCATCTATCACGAAGGCTCCCGCTACCAGGTGACTAAGGTCAGCTTGCCCCGTGGTGGAGACGAGACCGGCGAAGTTGCCATGTCAGAGGCCCGCGTCTGCTCGGACTGCGGATATCTTCATGAACGAAGCATCGGTCTGGAGATTTGCGAGCAGTGTGGAGCGGGGTTGGGCGACGGTTGGAAGAACCTGATGCAGCTTCAATCCGTGATCACCGTCCGACGCGAACGTATCAGCGCTGATGAAGAAGAGCGCAACCGTCAGGGTTTTGAGCTCATGACGAATTACCGATTCG
>Ga0308157_10003728_pt1 | contig 21531 bp, 16 predicted proteins | sample PhyBR1_FD_201035 | JGI IMG/M metagenome (GOLD analysis project Ga0308157, IMG submission 201035) | Phyllosphere microbial communities from UC Gill Tract Community Farm, Albany, California, United States - DLSLB.R1 | ecosystem: Host-associated > Plants > Phyllosphere > Unclassified | place: USA...
GCGGTACATCGCGCTCGTGGGCGACGCGGACTCCCTGCTGCAGGGTTTCCGCGCCGCGGCTCAGGCCGGTGCGGATGCCGTGGTGCTGGACGCGCCCGAAGGCTCCGAGCCCGTGCTGGCCGACGTCGCGGCGGCCGCGGGACTGCCGGAGCGGCGGGCGCACATCCGCGGTGCTCTGGGCGACGAGGATCGGGCCGCGGTGCTGGGGGGAGCAGCGGCGCTCGTCGCGACATCAGCGGCCTCGGCGTGGCCCTGGCGGGCGGTCGAGGCCATGACGCTGTCGGTGCCGCTGGTGGCGCTCGAGTCCGGCGTGCACCACGACGTGCTCGCGGACGGCGCGGCCCTGGTCTCGGCTGAGGACATCCCGGATGCCGTCATCGACGCGCTCGGCGCGGGGGAGCGGCGCCTGCGCGTGCTCGCCGCGGACCGTTCGAGGGCCTTCTCATGGGCGAGCTCGGCGGAGCGCCTCTGGGCGCTGCACGCGGAGCTCTGAGAAACGCCCGGGAATCGGGCCGATCCGATCAGGTAGCCGATATGCTGCCCCGCTGGCATCAACGGTCAACTTCAGTCACACTGTTCACATGCATCTTCGCGGTAATCCCGACCCGCATGCGCCCCGGATCTCATACTGGGTGATGACGGCCTTCGCCGTCTTCGCCTTGGTCATGGGTACCGCTGCGCCGTCTTTCGCGACCTCCGGGCCCGTCTCCGCGGCGGCATCCGGATCGGTGCAGCGCTCGAGTAGTGTTCCCGTGAAGAGCACGATGGGCGTGCCCGTCAAGATGTCGCTCGCGGGCTTCTCCGCGGGCAACATCATCAGCGACGCGGTGTTCACCGACACCACGACGATGAGCGAGGCGCAGATCCAGTCGTTCTTCAACTCGAAGGTGACGACCTGTCGCGGCGGGACTGACGAGGACGGGCGACCGATCGTCTGCATCAAAGACTTCCGGATGAACACGGTCAACCGCCCGGCGGATACGTATTGCAAGGGATACACCGGCGCCTCGGGCGAGTCTGCCGCGCGCATCATCTACCGTGTGTCGCAATCGTGCGGTATCAACCCTCAGGTTCTTATCGTCATGCTTCAGAAGGAGCAGAGCCTCGTCACGCACAGCTGGCCGAGCGCCTGGCGGTACGACAAGGCGCTGGGCCAGGGCTGCCCTGACGGCGGGGTCGCGTGTGACCCGAAGTTCGTCGGATTCTTCCACCAGGTATACGGCGCAGCGCGTCAGATGCAGCTGTACATGGAGGGTCGGTACTTCAAGTGGTACGCGCCGGGGAACACCTGGAACCTCCTCTGGCATCCGCCTGTCCAGGTCTCGCCCGGTGTCTGGAAGGACGTCTGTGGCAGCTCGCCGGTGTACATCGCCAATAAGGCGACGTCGGCGTTGTACTACTACACGCCCTACCAGCCCAACGCCGCGGCGCTGAACGCGGGTTACGGTCTCGGCGACTCCTGCTCGAGCTACGGGAACCGGAATTTCTACAACTATTTCACCGACTGGTTCGGGTCTACTCAGCAGTCGGGTGCTCGAGTGCTGCGTGATGCGTCCACGAATGTCACGTATCTGGTGACAGGCGGAACGAAGTACGCGTTCCCGAACGCAGAGCGTGCCGCGCAGTTCACCTGGATCTCCCCGGTCCAGTCGGTGCCGTCCTCTCAGCTCACCGGATACACCGACGGCGGCACCGCGCCGCGCGCCATCCGGACGGATCAGGGCGGAACTTACCTACTGGACAGCGGCAGGAAGCTGACGATTCCGTCGTGCCAGGCGGCCAAGGACTACGGGTGGGACTGTGCTGGGCTCCCTGTCGTCGGCCAGAGTCAGGCCAATGCCTATCCGGATGGAGGATACCTTGCGCCCTCGCTGACGGCGGATGGCTCCACCTGGTTGATTCAGAGCGCCGTACGCCGGGAGATCGTCGATACCTCGCTGCTGGCGAAGTACGGAATCTCTACGGCCACGAGTCCGGTTGCAGGCGCGTTCATCAAGGAGTTCTCGCTCGGCGACCCGGTTCTCGGTCCAGGCATCTACTCCGATGCCGGCGTGCCGTCCACGGCGGTCCTCGGTGACGGCAGTGTGTACACGATCCCGACCGCGGCGCGGGTGGATGCCCTGCGTACAGCGGCACGCGCTGTCAGCGGCGAATCGCTCAAGCGGCTCAAGCCCGTTGCTGACCTACCACTCGCCGTGAGCTACGGCGGCCGGAGTTACGTGCTGAGCAACGCCGGTTGGCTGATGGTCGATGCGTATGGGAAGGCGGTCACCTTCACAGCCCTGGCTTCTGACCCCCTGTCCGCGATGCCATCAGGGGGAACAGTGCTCGGCCCGCACTTCGCACGGGAGCGTTCGAGCCTTCAGGTGACTCTCATTTCCGGCGGCGCGATACAGAAGGTGACGCCGGAGGAGCAGCGTTGGATCACCGCTGCCTACGGGGTGAGTGCGACAGTTCACGTCGTCGCGGACACCCTTCTCGGGATGCCGTTGATGTCCGGCCGTCAGGTGGTCAGAACCCCGGGCGGTGCTTACTATTTGGTCGACGCGACCAGCCGCTACCGGCTGCGTGACTGTGCTCAGGTGGTGGACTGGGGAGCCATGTGCGATCAGGCACTCGATGTCGCGCTCGGGCAGCTGGACCAACTGACCGACAGGGGATGGCTCAACTCGATCATCCGCCTCGCGGATGGAACCACATGGTTCGTGCAAGCGGGTACTCGCCGGGAGGTCATCGATCCCGCGGTCCTCGCCCCGTACGGGATCAGCTCGTCGACGACAACCGTTCCTCTGTCGCTTGCGCAGACACTGGGAGTCGGCGTCCCGGTCCTCGACTCGGGCGTCTACTCCGACGGTGGCTCGGGACTGGTCCTCGTGAACACAGCCGGCACCTACGCCGTCTCCGGTGCGAATCGACTCAGCGTCGTCACCAGCGGAGCGCGTCGGCTCACCGCGGCGAGCTACGCGACGCTGAAGACGACCGCGGCGATGCCCGCCCGCCTCATGAGCGATGGGCGGACGTTCGTGATCACCGAACTGGGCTGGCTTCAGGTCGATGCGGCGCAGTATGGCGGGGCCAAGCTTTTCACCTCCTTGCCCTCGAGGGCATGGGAGGGAGTGCCCGTCTACTCCATTGAGACGCGGCCGCACTTCGTCAGGTCACGATCCAACCCTCAGATGTTCCTCGTCTCAGGAGGGATGCTGCAGCCGATCGAGGATGACGCTGCACGGATGTGGGTTGTCGGGCACTTCGGCGTGCCGAGCTATGTCTGGCAGGTGTCGGATGACGTGTTGAAGAGGCTGTCGCTGCCAACCGGAGCGGCGTTTAAGGACGCTGACGATCGCATTCTGCTGTCGGACGGCACGACGTACTACCAGCTCGCGAACTGTCAGGTTGCGTCGGACTATGCAGCCAGTTGCAGCACGATGCCGTCGGTGGACCCCGGACAACTAGCGATGACGAACGGCGGTCCGCTTGCCGCCCTGCTCCGCGGGCCAGCGGGCGATACCTGGCTTCTCCAGGGCGGCGTCAGACGGGAGGTACCGGATCCGTCCGTCCTTGCTGCATATGGCATCGGCACCTCCACGACGACCGTGTCGGGGGCTCTCATCACAAGCTTCCCGATCGGTGACCCCGTGGTGACGAATGGTGCGTATCGAAGCGGCTCGGCGATGCGCCTGATCACGGCAACTGGTCGAATCCTGGATGTACCGGCGGCAGCGCAGGTCGACGTTCTCTCCTCGTCGGCCAAGACGCTGACGGACGGATCCTTCGCAAGGCTGCGTGCCACGGGTGCACTGACCGTGCGGGCGCAGGACAACGGCAGTTCCTACGTGCTGTCGGTGCGCGGATGGATCAGGATGGACCCGCACAATCTCGGATCGCTCGTCTTCCCTGTCACGGCAACGGATGTGGTCGCGGCGATACCCTCTGCGGGGACTGAGATGGGCCCCAGGTTCGTCCGAGAGACTTCCAGCGCGCAGGTGTACCTCGCGTCGGGAGGGCTCAGCCCTGTGAGCGCTGAGGACCAGGCGTACATCACTCGCGTGTACGGAGTCCCGAGCACCGTGCTCGTCCTGGCCGACGGCACGCTGCGCTGAGCACAAATGAAGAGGGGCTCTTCCGATACGAATCGGAAGAGCCCTTCTTCATTGCATGCCGCTCAACTGAAGCGCATGGGTGTGACCTCACTCAGCCGAGGATGCGCCATATCCTTGGACGAGAGCTCAGCATCCGCGAGCGCCACGGGCCAGGGGATGCTCACGGTCTCATCGGCGAGATTGAGGAAGGTATATTCCGCGCTGGGCGACCAATGTTCATTCACCAGGTATGTGTAGGCGGTCGAATCCTCCAGAGTCTGGAAGGCGTTGCCGACACCCCGCGGAACGTACACGGCGACCGACGGCGTGATTGTCGTCGTGAACACGGTGCCGAAGCCGGTGCCTTCGCGAAGATCGACCCACGCGCCGAAGACGCTTCCTGTTGCGACTGAGATGAACTTGTCCCAGGGCTCTGCGTGGATCCCACGGGTCGTTCCGCGTGTCTTGTTGAACGAGATGTTGTTCTGCACAGGGCCGAGGTCGGGGAGTCCCAACGCCGTCATCTTCTCGCGCTGCCAGTTCTCCTTGAACCATCCGCGATTGTCACCGTGAACAGGAATGTCCAGAACACGCAGCCCTGAGATCGGGGATTCCCGAAGCGCGAGGGAGAGCCCGAACTCCAGTTCGCCAGTCACTGTCCTGTCTCCGCATACTTCTTCTCGGTGGCCGCCTTCTGCGGACGCCACCAATCCTCGTTCTCCCGATACCACGAGATCGTCGCAGTGATACCTGCGGAGAAGTCGGAGAACGCCGGACGCCAGCCCAGTTCGTCACGCAGTCGCGACCAGTCGATGGCGTATCGGCGGTCGTGGCCCGGCCGGTCATTTACGAGGTCGTAGTCGTCGGTCGGTCTGCCCATGGCAGTCAGGATCAGTTCGATGACCTCACGGTTGTTCTTCTCGCCGTCAGCGCCGATCAGGTACGTCTCACCGATGCGTCCGGCGTCCAGAATCCGGAGGACGGCAGAGGAATGGTCATCGGCGTGGATCCAGTCGCGGACGTTGAGGCCATCGCCGTAGAGGCGCGGACGGATGCCATCGATCAGGTTTGTGATCTGGCGGGGGATGAACTTCTCCACGTGCTGGCGGGGACCGTAATTGTTCGAGCAGTTGCTGATGGTGGCCTGAACGCCGAACGAACGGACCCATGCGCGCACCAGAAGGTCGGAGCCGGCCTTCGTGGACGAATATGGGCTGGACGGGTTGTACGGAGTGTTCTCGGTGAATCGCTGCGGATCGTCGAGTTCGAGGTCGCCATATACCTCGTCGGTCGAGATGTGGTGGAAGCGGATGCCGGTCTTGCGCGCGGCTTCCAGCAACGTAAAGGTCCCAACCAGGTTCGTCTGGACGAACGGGGCAGGATCGGAGAGCGAGTTGTCGTTATGTGACTCGGCGGCATAGTGCACCACCGCGTCATGCTCGGAGAACAGTCGCTGCACCAGTTCGGAATCCGCGATGTCGCCCTGCACCAGTCGGAACCGGCTCGAGGGAAGACCTTCCAGAGAGGACGCGTTTCCCGCGTATGTCAGGTTGTCGAGCACCGTCACGTAATCGTCGGTGTTTGCCAGTACGTAGTGTACGAAGTTGGAGCCGATGAAGCCGGCGCCCCCGGTGACCAAGAGTCTGCGCATTCGTCCATCGTACTTGAGGCCACGGGTTTGCCCGGGTGCCCACGATGCGGGAGACTGATCGTCATGCGTGGCATCATTCTGGCCGGTGGTACCGGCTCGCGGCTTCATCCGATCACCCTCGGCACGTCCAAGCAACTGGTGCCCGTCTACGACAAGCCAATGATCTACTATCCGCTGTCGACGCTCATGCTCGCGGGTATCCAGGACATCCTCATCATCACGACGCCTCACGATGCGGAGGCGTTCCAGCGACTGCTCGGCGATGGATCGCAGCTCGGAGTGAACCTGAGCTATGTGCAGCAGACGTCCCCCGACGGCCTTGCGCAGGCGTTCACGCTAGGCGCCGACCACATAGGGGGCGACACAGCAGCGCTCGTGCTGGGCGACAACATCTTCTATGGTCCGGGGATGGGGACGCGCCTGCGTCAGTTCTCCGATATCAAGGGCGCCGCAGTGTTCGGATACTGGGTCGCCGATCCGACCGCATACGGCGTCGTGGAGTTCGACGATGCCGGACGCGTGCTGTCGATCGAGGAGAAGCCCGAGAAGCCCAAGAGCAACTACGCGATCCCGGGACTCTATTTCTACGACAACGACGTCGTCGAGATCGCGAGAGGTCTTAAGCCGTCGGCGCGTGGTGAACTCGAGATCACCGACCTCAATCGTGTCTACCTCGAACGCGGGGACCTCCGCGTGGACATCCTCCCGCGTGGCACGGCGTGGCTGGACACGGGAACGTTCGATTCGCTGAGCGAGGCCACGGAGTTCGTGCGGACAGTGCAGAAGCGCCAGGGGCTGTCGATCGGATGCCCTGAGGAGGTCGCGTGGCGGATGGGCTTCCTCACAGACGATGAATTGCGCGAGCGAGCGGAGCCGCTGGTTAAAAGCGGCTACGGACAGTATCTGCTCGACATCGTGGCTCGGGGTCTCACCAGATAGGTCGACTAGAATCCGAGGGGCGTGTGGCGTCCCTCGGATTCTTGTGCGCGCCCCGAAGAGGATTGAGAGTGCAGATAGTGAAGCGTCAGGACGTGGCACAGGCGAAGCCTTTCCCCGAAGGAGGCAAGCGAGTCGTCTTCTACCTCCTGTACGACGAGCGCGGGGAGGTGGATGACTACATCCCCTACAAGCTCGAACGACTGAAGCCCTTCGCAGACCATCTCTTCGTTGTCTCGAACGGCAGGCTCCGTGAAGATCACAGGGCGAGACTCGAGGGCATTGCCGACACAGTCTGGGAGCGGGAGAACGTCGGCTTCGACGTCTGGGGCTACAAGACGGCGTTGGAGCAGTTCGGACGCGAGCGGCTCGCCGAATACGACGAGCTCATCCTTATGAACTACACATGGTTCGGCCCGGTTCGGCCCTTCGACGACCTGTTCGAGCGCATGAATTCGAGCACGGCCCACTTCTGGGGGATGACCGACTACCCGAAGTTCAAACCGAATCCGTATACGGACAAGGGTGTGCTCCACCGCCATCTTCAGTCGCACTGGATCGGGGTGCGCAGGGAGATGTTCCTCAGCGAAGCCTGGGCGGAGTACTGGGATACGATGCCGCAGATCACGTCCTATGTCGACTCGATCCTGAGCCACGAGTCACGGTTCACGCATCACTTCGAAAACCTCGGCTACAAGAGCGCAGTGGCGTTCGCGCGGAAGAACTACCCTTCCACGCATCCCGCGCTCATCAACGCCGATCTTCTTCTGGATGATGGCTGTCCCGTGCTCAAGCGACGGGCGTTCTTTCATTACCCGCCGTACCTGGACCAGCATGCAGTCATCAGCCGATGGACGATCGAACGCGCTGCGGAGTACGGATACCCGGTTGAGCACATCTATCAGAACCTCGTCCGCAACTCGAAGCCACGTGACCTGCATGCCGACGCGTCGATGCTCGAGATATTGCCTGATGTCGACGTCTCATTCGACCCTGAACGCCCGCCGAAAGTGGTGGCCACAGTCCACATCTTCTACGAGGACATGACGGGTGAACTGCTCGATCGACTGATCATGCTGCCGATTCCCTTCGATCTCGTCGTGACCACGACGAGCGAGGACAAGGCGGCCGCGATCAGGGAGATCATCGAGCACCGCGCAGAGGCGAAAGTCGCTAACCTCGACATCCGCGTACTCCCATCCAACCGCGGACGCGATGTCAGCGCGTTCCTCATCGGGTGCAAAGACGTTCTCGAACCGGGAAAGTACGATCTCGTCGTCAAGATCCACTCCAAGAAGACGGCGCAGGACTCTTTCAACGCAGGTCGGTACTTCAAGCTCCAACAGCTCGACAACGTGCTGCACTCTGAGGGATATGCCGCGAACGTGCTCGCACTGTTCCAGAAGGAGAAGGGTCTGGGCATCGTGTTCCCGCCGATGATCCATATCGGCTATCCGACGATGGGGCGGGGATGGTACGCGAACCGCGCGCCGGCGGAGAAACTCGCCAAGGAGCTGGGGATTCGTGTTCCCTTCGACGACGTGTCGCCGTTGGCGCCGTATGGATGCATGTGGGTCGCGCGTCCTGAGGCTCTCGCGATCCTCGTGGACAAGGAGTGGGAGTACGAAGACTACGCCGCACCCGACGAGCACCGCGACGGGAGTCTGGCGCATGTCCAGGAGCGCCTCGTGGCGTACGCCGCCGCGGAGCGTGGGTACCACGTCCGCACGATCGCGAGCCTGGAGCATGCATCGATCAGCCACACGGCGCTGGACTACAAGCTCGACCAGGTCAGTGCAACCATGCCCGGGTACTCGATCGATCAGATTCAGTTCCTCCACAAGGCAGGTTGGCTGGGCCACGGCGGAATCGGCGCGATGACGCGCGCATATCTGAAGCTCCATCACCCTCGCGTTGCAAAGGCGCTTCGTCCGCTGGATCGTCCCGCGCGCATCATGCTGATCCGGCTGCGGCCGATCCTGCGTCCGCGGCTCTGGCTGAGGGAGAGACGTCTGCGAACGGCGGGGGAGTCTGACGCATGACGTCGCTGAAGGAGGCGTTCAATCCGCACAGTAACAGCATCGGCTTCCTGAGGTGGTTCCTCGCCTTCGCCGTGATCTTCTCGCACGCCGGACCACTCGCGGGGTTCTACGGCGGACATGACCTGGGCACGCAGTTCAGCACGGAGCAGTCGTTCGGCGGCGTCGCCGTCGCCGGTTTCTTCTTCCTGTCCGGATATCTGATCACCAAGAGCCGGATGGGCCGGTCATCGACAATCCGCTACTTCTGGCGTCGCATTATGCGCATCTTCCCTGCGTGGCTGCTCGTGCTGATCCTCACCGCGTATGTGCTCGCGCCGATCGCCTGGAACCAGGAGCACGGATCGATGGACGGGTTCTGGGACGCGAGGACCGACTCGCCGTTCACGTACTTCACGAACAACATGTGGCTTCCGCTGGTGCAGCACAACATCGCCGGGATGGGAAAGATCATTCCCTTCTACACCTTGAACGGCGGATTCGAGTGGAACGGCTCAGCATGGACGCTTGGGTTCGAGTTCCTGGCGTACATCATCGTGGGCGTGCTGGGAATGGTGGGAGCGCTGTCGAAGAACCGCATGGTGGGCACGTTCATCGCCTTCGGTCTCATCGCCCTTGCGATGATGCAGTGGTTCGGCTTCGGCGCGCTGACGAATCTGGCGCCCATCTTCGGGGACTACCGTTTCCTCCTGTTGATGGCGCCGTTTGCCTTCGGAATGCTCTTCGCCCTGCATGATGACAAAGTCATGATCGACAATCGGCTCGCGATCCTGTGCGCGTTCATCGCAGTGTGGACGTACGGCAAGGGCGGCTGGCTCGTCTTCGGACAGTACGCCTTCTGCTACGTGATCATGTGGATCGCGATCAACGTGCGATTCCTGCGGAACTGGGACAAGCACGGAGACTTCTCTTACGGCATCTACATCGTCGCCTGGCCCCTGATGCAGTTCGCCGCCTACTTCAAGCTGCAGGACGCCGGATGGCTCGTGTACCACATCGTGATCGTGGCCGCCTGTCATGCATATGCCTATATCAGCTGGCACTTGATCGAAAGACCCGCTCTCCAGCTCAAGGACTGGACGCCGCGGTGGGGCTCCTGGCTCCTGGTCCGGACCCAGGATCTTCGCCTCAGGATCTTCGGGGTGATTGATCCGAGCTTCCCCGAGCGATCGATGGCGCGAGCGCAGAAGGCGATTCCTCGCGTGGCAGGGGGCGCACGATGACAAGTGCTGAGGCGCCCGAACACGGCGGTCAGATCCCTACACCGCGATGGTGGCGGCGATTCCGTTACATTCCCCTCACTCTTCTGGTGATCCTCTCGATCGTCGCCGCGATCATCGGATGGACTGCGCAGTACCGCTTGGATCGGGCTAACAACGCGATCGCGTCCGTGCCCAGAGCGGGGGATCAGACGGCCTCCTCGGATGCCTGCCGCACGCCGGTCGAGCTGCCTGCAGGCAGCCCGTGGACCGACGACCGGGACAAGGCTGAGAGCGTCTGGACTGCGCACGCGAAAGATCTGGCAGGACCAGTTGTGCGAGGTGCTGACGGCTGGGCGTTCTACAACGATCAGATCGAGCAAAATTTCTCGCAGGCTATCGGTCGCCGACTCCTGACAGTCTCCGAGACGGCCAAGTGGCGGGACTACTTCACCTCGATCGCTGATGCGCTGGAGGCGAAGGGCATCGAGCTCAGCATCGAGATCACGCCGTCATCGAGCAGCGTCTATCCCGAGAATCTCCCTTCGTGGGCTGAGAAGCTACGGGGGCCGACGCCGCTGGACCAGCTCCTGATGGATGCGCCGCATCTGCCGTTGCTCGACTTCCGGGCCGACCTGCGCGCGGAAGCGAAGAAGAACGCCGTGTACACCCCGGTGAACAGTCATTGGACGGACTGGGGCGGCTACGTGGGCTGGAAGACCTATGCCGCATGCCATGACGCGCGCTACCCGCAGAACCCTAAGATCGTCGTTCCCGACGTCGCGGCAGTGCGGAGCAAGGGCGTCTACAACGAGTACGCGTCCTATGGGATCGCCGACGCGACTCCTGAATGGACTGCTCCCGTGTTCGCGGCCGAACTGCCCGACGTCACGGTCACGGACAAGGATCAGAGCACGAAAACCGTCTCGGGGAGCACTCCCGTCGATCTCACCTCCCTTCCTGCCTCTACTGAGAATGCCAAGTCGGCCAGCCCGCAGAAGGCGCTCATCCTTCGAGACTCGATGGGCGGTGCGCTCTCTACGTTCTGGGACCAGCAGTACGCCCAGACGTGGCAGCTCCAGCACCGTTACGACGACTGGTCCAGCCCGCCGAACTACGCGAACCTCGTCGCGCAATACCAACCGGATGTCGTGATCATCCAGCTGGCGGAGCGGCATCTGGTGAACGCTCCGCCGACGACCAGCGGGTTCTGACCGAAAGCGAGAGTCCCGATCGAGATCGACTCGATCGGGACTCTCGCTTCTGCGTAGATCGGCGTCAGTCGCGTCCCATCACCTCGCGGATCACCGTGGCATCGCCCCAGACACCGGGGGAGTCGTAGGCGCGGTCGGGGAACGCGCCATACTGCAGCCTGATCTTCAGGCCATGCTCCTCGATGAACTCCTCTACCTGTGCCGCCAGCGACTTCGGTTCGCCAGTGCAGCAGTTCATCGTGCCGGTGACGTCCGTCGCATCCGTCAGTGCGGCGATCTGTCGGCCGAGCTCTTCCACGCGGATGAAGTCGTACAAGTTCTTGCCGGTGGTGAACGGGAATTCGGTCCGGCCCTCATCAGCTGCTTCAAGGAGCTTGCGGAAGATCGAATTGCTGCGGCGGTCGTCGCCGTAGATGTAGTAGGCGCGCGCCCAGACGAGCGCCGTGGTCTCGGGCAGCGCGAACGGCAGCGCGCGCCGGAGCGCATCCTTCGCGATCCCGTATTGGGAGCGCGGATCAGTCGGCGACGACGCCGTGATGGCACCCTCCCAGTACCCGACCTCATGCATGGTGCCCAGGGCGACGATACGGGGGACCCCTGTGAACGCCGCGCCGGTCAGCAGCCGGTAATGAGCCGAGAGCTGGTCCATGTGTGCAGCAGAATTGTGCTGGAAGCCGTCCTTCCATGCCAGATGGACCAATGCCTGCGCGCCGGCGAACAAACGAGGATCGAAGTCGGGCGCGAGGATATCCGCCTCCACGATTCGCGCGCGCGAGTCAAGCGCGGCACGTGACCCGGGCCGGAGCATCGCAACGACCTCGTGGCCTCGATCGAGCAGCGCGCTGACGACGTGCGGTCCGAGATAGCCTCCGGCGCCGGTGACGATGACGCTTCCGGTTGCTTCTGCGATCATAGGTTCGCGCCATTCCGTTCGAGATACCAGTTGACGTACGTCGAGATGCCGGTGCGCCAGTCGATCTGGGGATACCATCCGAGATGTGTCGTCGTGTCGTCGATATCGCACCATGCGTGGCGCACGTCGCCTTCGCGATACATGCCCGTGAGAGTCGGTTCCGGCGCACCGAGCTCGGAGGAGATAGCTTGAGCGACTTCTCGCACTGACACCGGACAGCCGGTGCCGATGTCATACGTGGTGATCCCGCGCTCGCTGTAAGTGTCGGAGATTACCGTGGCGAACGCTCGCGCGACATCGTCGATGTGGATGAAGTCACGCAGCATCTCACCGTCTTCGTACACAGGGATCGCCTTGCCGGCTGCCGCAAGCCGAACGAACAGCGCCAGAATCCCGGTATAGGGATTGATCAGCGACTGGCCGGGCCCGTAGACGTTCTGCAGCCGGAGGATGCTCAGATCCACGTCGTGGGCAGCACACCATGCTGAGAGCAGACCTTCCTGAGCTAGTTTACTCACCGCGTAGATGTTCGCCGTCTTCTCCGGCGTGCTTCCTGCGCGGGCGGGCAACGGACGTGCGCCGGGGAAGTCCCAGGCTCGCGCCTCCAACTCGGTGTGTGAGCGCTGGGGACGCACCCGCACTTCACCCGAGACATCGTCGCGCCAGGCTCCTTCGCCGTACACCGCCCTCGAAGATGCGACGACGATCCGACGCGGCGTCAGCTCATGGCGACGCAGCGCCTCCAGCATCTGCGCGGTGCCGTCGATGTTCACTTCGGTGAAGCGGAGCGGATGGTCCAGCGAGAGCCCTGTGTCGGTCTCTGCGGCGAGATGGACCACCGTATCCGGTGACCAGCCGTCCAGGACGCCGTCCCACGCGGATGGGTCGGTCACATCGCCGATGACGAGCTCAGCTTCAGATGCGAGGGCCGCCGGGCGTCCTTGCTGCTCGTGGACGCGAGGGTTGAGCGTATCCATGGCGACCCAGCGGCGCTCTTCCGTCGCTGCCAGACGCGATAACGCGCTCCCGATGAAACCGGCTCCGCCGGTAACGAGAACGCCGCCGTTGCTGGCCATGCGCATCTCGACCCCTTCCTGCTGCACGGATGCAGACACATCTGTCCAGATTACCCGACTCCCTCGCTGACTCTGGGGGAGCCGAGCGCACGTTCAGGCGTTCACGGTCTTCTCCCGTAAGATGGGACTTCACGTTGACCCGGACGATGGTGGAGTTGGTGGAGAAGAAGGAACGGTACGCCGCACTCGCGAACTCGCCTTTCATGAGAACCGGCCCGTCCGGCTTTCGAGAAGGTGCCCGCGGTGGCAAGGTTCGAGAGATATTCGAGCGCCGCGATCTGCTGAGGCTTCTGGTCCGTCGTGACCTTCAATCCCGCTATAGGGACAGTGTTCTCGGGTTCCTCTGGACCTTGATCCGTCCGATCATCGTCTTCGTGATGTACTACGTCGTGCTCGGGAAGTTCCTGCGCGCCGCGGAAGGTGTGCCGGACTTCGCGGTATACCTGTTCTCCGGACTCACTCTCTACGGATTCTTCTCAGAGATGGTCGTCGGATCAACGGGATCGATCCTGGCCAATTCCGGTCTTGTTAAGAAGATCTATCTGCCGCGCGAGATCTTCCCCCTCGCCAGCATCGGCGGCGCGGGCTTCATGTTCTTGATGCAGTGCCTCGTTCTTGTCGTGGCGGCGGTCGCGCTCGGCGCGCTCCCTGCGCCGGTGGAAATGCTCTGGTTCTTCCCGTCCGTCGGTTTGATACTCATATACGGAGTGGCGATCGGACTGCTGCTCTCAGCGGTGAATGTGTATCTGCGTGACGTGCAGTACCTCACTGAGCTTTTGGTGATGCTGACGATGTGGGGATCGCCCATCGTCTACACCTGGACGATGGCGTCGTCGGCATTCAAGACGATGCACCTCCCGGCTTGGGTGATCGACGTGTACGTGAACAACCCCGTGACGCTAGGCGTCTTCGGGTTCCATCACGCGTTCTGGGGAGGCGGTACGGCAGCGGACTATCCCTCGGACCTCAGCCTGCGGATGCTGATCGCCGCCGTCGTCGGACTCGCCCTCGTCTTCCTCGCACACCGTGTCTTCACGCGGCTGCAGGGCAATTTCGCTCAGGAGCTCTGAATGGTCGTCTCTGGCAAGCCGGGTCCCGACGTCGTCCGCGTTGAGAACGTGGAGAAGGTGTTCCAGATCCGCAAGGACAACTCCCTCAAGGACCGCCTGTTCCATTTCGGTAAACTCGGGCGCGAGCATCGGAGCCACTATCGCGCGGTCGATGACGTCAGCATCACGATTCAGGCGGGGACCACAGTGGGTCTGCTCGGCCCGAACGGCTCCGGTAAGAGCACACTGCTGAAGATCATCGGCGGGATCATCGCACCGACGTCCGGCGAGATTCTCACTCGTGGCCGGATGGCTGCGCTCCTCGAACTGGGGGCTGGGTTCCACCCTGATCTCAGTGGACGTGAGAACGTCTATCTGAACGCGTCCATCCTGGGGCTCAGCCGTGAGGAGACGTCGAACCGGTTCGATGCGATCCACGAGTTCAGCGGCATTGGCGAGTTCATCGACACCCAGGTCAAGTTCTATTCGTCCGGGATGTTCGTGAGACTTGCTTTCGCGGTCGCGATCCACACCGACCCCGACATCCTTCTCGTCGATGAAGTGCTCGCAGTCGGGGATGAGGCATTTCAACGAAAGTGCATGGAGCGCATCGCTCAGTTCCGGGCTGAGGGTCGGACGATCATCCTCGTCTCACACTCTGCGGCTCAGGTGCAGGAGCTATGTGATCGCGCGATCGTACTGAAAGACGGCCAGCTCGTCTTTGACGGTGACACCAACGACGGCATTGCCGCGCTGCGGGACGTGCTCGAGGGACGCCGTGTGGGTGAGGCACCCGGCGCGGTCGATCTGCCGATCGAGATCACGTCAATCGAGCTGCTCGATGGCAATGACCGTCCGACGAAGAGGGTGCGCCCTGGAGACCGTCTGAAGGTGCGCATCCATGTCGACGCGCACACGGACATGGAAGAGTGGGCGGCGGGGTTCAGCATCGACACGCCGATGGGTCAGATGATGCTGGCTTCGAATACCGAGCGTCTTGGCATCACGTTGCCGGCGATCTCCCAGGGCGCCTCACACATGGACTTCGAAATCGATAGTCTCAACCTGGCCAACGGTCAGTATTTCGTGAACGCCAATGTCTCGAAGGTGATCGATATCGATTCTCACATCCTCTGGCAGGGGGCGAATTTCACCGTCCGGGACAAGTCTCCGAACCTCGGCCCGCTGTCCGCCCAGGTGACGGTGTCGGCGAGCTGATCACTGGAGTCTCGCCGGGTTCGGGCGCTCTCGGATCTCTCGATAGAGTTGGTGGGTGACTGACAAGCCTTCCCCGCGTTCTCCGAGACTCAGCTTCCGCTCACGATCCTTCTGGGCGAGCCTTGTCCTCGCATTCGTGGTGCTGGCCGGATGGTCGGTCGCCAGCCCTTCGATGGCATCGCCGGATGAGCCAGCCCACGCGGCAAAGGCAGCTGCCACTGTACGCGGCCAGTTCTTTGCGGACGAGTCCCGGTTCAACCCCGGGCGAGGCGAGTTTATGCTTCCCGAGCTCTTCAAGACCGCGTGGGCGCTTCCGTCCTGCTTCGCCTTCCAGCCCGATGTCCCGGCGAGCTGCGCCCCTGAGATCAAGGGGGATCAGGGGTCCCAGACTCTTGTCGAATCCCACGTAGAGCGGTACAACCCTCTCTACTATGCGATCGTTGGTCTTCCATCCCTGCTGCCGCTCTCCGAATGGACACTCGTCGGGATGCGGCTGATGAGCGCGCTATTGAATGCGCTGCTCATCGCGTGCGGGGTGCGAGTGCTCGCGGGACTGCGCAGGCCGAGCCTGCCTACACTCGGCTTCCTCGCCGCCCTGACGCCGATGACGATGTTCATCGGAGGTTCGATCACACCCCAGGGCCCCGAGATATTCGGAGCGGCGACGGCCACAGTGACGCTCCTCGCCATGTTCTTCCAACCTGACCGCGCCCTTCTGCGGGAGCGTCTCTGGATCCTCGCCGTCAGCGTGCTGTTCTTCGTGATGGCGCGTGGCCTGAGCCCTGTGTATCTCGCTCTCATCCTGGCCGGGACCATTCTTGTCGCGCCGAGAGTCGGAGCCGTCGTTGAGGTGCTCAAGGAGCGATCCTCCTGGGTGCCTGTTCTGGTGTGCGTCGTGCTGACCGGTGGCGCAGGTCTCTACACGCTGTTCTCAGGAAGTCTCGCGCTGGGAGTCGTCTTCCCGGATCCCGCACTAACAGCCCGCGAGGTGGTCGTCCAGATGCTCCGCAGCACCGACTACTACCTGGAACAGGTGCTCGGCACTTTCGGGTGGGGGGATACACATCTGCCGATGTGGGTGCTGCAGTTCATCGGCGGTGTGGCCTTCACCGTGGGGCTGCTCGGCATGGCGTCAGGCCGATGGCGCCAGCGTGTCGTCGTCGTCATCGCGCTGCTTCTCGCGATCCTGGTGCCCATCGGGGTCCAACTCATGAGTTTCCGGGAATCCGGCATGGTCTGGCAAGGGAAGTACGTTCTTCCGCTGGCGATGCTAGTTCCACTGATGTGCGGATTCATCGCGGCTGAACCGCAGCAGCGGAAACGGCCCCAGGCAGCGATTCTGGGGATGGGCGCCGCCGCAGTGGCCTTCGCGCAGATCGTGTCCGTGGCGGTGAACATCCATCGGTATGCGAACGGCGCGAACGGACCTTGGCTTGCCGTGATCGACGATCCCTGGACTCCATTGGTTCCGGTATTCGTAGTCATGGCGGCGGAGGTTCTGGCATGGGTCCTGATCGTCATTCTCGTCCGTCGGTTCCGTGAACGTCCGATCGCAGTCGTCCCAGACGACGCGGCCTCGAGCGATGAGGTCGAACTCGGAACTTCGTCTTCCTGACGGCTCGTTCATGCCTGGCTACCGCGTCAGGCCTTCGCAGTCGCAGTGTGCCGGATCTCCAAGATCGGTCGCAAAAAAAAGGCGGAGTGCGGTCGCAAAAGCTTGCGACCGCACTCCGATACTGATCCGAGCCTTCGTTCGGCCCTGGGCGGATTAGCGCAACTCGGATGCCGGAGGCAGGGCCGCCGCCGGGCGCCAAGCGGGCGCGGCGAGTCCGAGGTAGTTCAGCCTGTTCATTTCTCGTCGTGACTTGAGCACGCCGTCAAGGACAAGACCGATCATCCATGACATGAACGCCAGCAGCACGATTCCGACGGCGAGGACGGCCGTGGGCAAACGAGGTACGTCTCCTGTAGCGAAGTATTCGAGAACGACTGGAATGCCCAAGATCACACCGATGATGCCCAGTAGCGTTCCCACGAGCCCGTAGAACGTCAGCGGACGTTCATGCCGGATGAGGCCGATGATCAAGGAGAGGATACGGAAGCCGTCATGGTAAGTACGGAGCTTGCTCTCGCTGCCTGCTGGACGATCCTTGAAACCGACTCCGACCTCCACCTGAGGAACCCTGAGGCTCATCGCGTGGACGGTGAGCTCGGTCTCGATCTCGAACTCGCGTGACAGGGCGGGAAAACTCTTGACGAATCGTCGGGAGAACACACGGTAGCCGCTCAGCATGTCGGATACAGGCGAGCCGAACACTCCGCCGACGAACCAGTTGAAGCCCTTGTTCCCCAGCTCGTGACCCGGTCGGTAGGCACCTTCCTCTGTGGATTGACGCACGCCGAGTACGTGATCGTATGGACCGGAGTGCAGCGTCTCGATCATCTCGGGGAGGTCGGCCGCAGCGTAAGTGTCGTCTCCATCGATGAGGACGTACACATCCGCGTCCACGTCAGCGAAGGCGCGCCGCACGACGTTGCCCTTGCCTTTGGTCGTCTCGGAACGCACGATAGCTCCCGCAGCCCGTGCCACGGATACGGTGTTATCGGTGCTGGCGTTGTCATACACGTAGACTTCGATCTCGGGCACTGCCGCCTTGAGATCGATCACCACCTGGCGGATGGCGAGCTCTTCGTTGTGGCAGGGAACGATTGCCGCGATTCTTGTGGAGGGCGTGGTAGCCAAAACTGCTCCTTGGATGGTTACAGGTCGTTCTCGCAGTCGTCTTGCGCGGCCATGTCGGCCGGCCGATAAGCCCCTGGGAGAGGAATCAGATGACAGTCATCCGTAACGGACTCGACCTCGTGAAACGCGGTGGCGCCTTCCTTGCGGTCGGCGGTGTGGCGTTCGTCGTCGATGCGATCGTGTTCAATCTTCTCACGTTCGGAATCTTGGGCACGCGAGGCGTCCTCTTCGATCTCCCGCTGGTGGCCAAGATCATCGCCATCGTGCTGGCGACCATCGTCACATATGTCGGCAATCGGTACTGGACGTACAACAGCCGGCATCTGCCGCACCGATGGTCGCGCTATGTGCTGTTCGCGATACTCAACCTCGTCGCGATCGGCCTGCAGTTGGGATGCCTCGCCTTCTCCCGCTATGTGCTCGGACTCGAGGGGATCGTGGCTGACAACATCTCGGGTACCCTTGTCGGCCAGGCGCTCGCAACCGTGTTCCGGTTCGTCACGTACGACCGGTGGGTGTTCCGCGGGGAAGAACGCGTTGACCACGAGGGAATCGGGTCTGACGGCTGAGCCGATGGCTCAGCGCCGTCGGTGCACGGTGCGATCGTAAACGACTACCTCGGCGCGGCGGAGCAGCAGAAGTGCTGTGCAAGCGACCCGCTCCCAGAGACCTAGTCGACGCCGAAGGGCACTCACGCGCTGACGGTCGGCTTCGAGCGTGGACCGTTCGTAAGGCGTCCGTGCACTTCTCTGCTCGTAAGTGAGCGCAGTCAGCCCGTAGTTAGCTCTTGCAGGAAGGATGCCGTTGGCGAGCGCGGTCTCGAACGCGTCAGAGTGCGCCTCGACGATGTCGTGGTAGTACGAGGCAGACCGAAGGGAATGCGAGACGCTGTCTCCGCGCTGGAGCCAGAAGTACAGTCGGTCCGAGCAGGATGCCACGCGGCGCATCCGGAGGTATAACGTCATCGCAACGGAGACGTCCTGTGCGTATCGGCCTTCGGGAAAGCGAAGGCCTTCGAAGAGCTCGGCCTTGTAGAGCTTTCCCCAGTTCGCCTCGCTGAAGTACCGGAGCTCCGCGTGCGTGAGTCTGCGAAGCGTGAGGCTGAAGACGGTCTGGTAGCTCTCAGCGGCGTTCTCGAATACGGCGATCTCTCCTGCGGGATCGTCCGCGTGCGCGGCCCTGAGGTCGGCTGCCGCGCTTGCACCGACGTTCCACCATCGGCAGCAGCTCATGTCGGCATCGTTCGTGATCAGGATCTCGACGAGGCGAGCGACCAGGTGAGGGCTCATGAGGTCGTCGTTGTCGCAGAACGTGATGTAACGGCCGGACGCATGATCGAGCCCTGCATTCTGGGCTGCGCCGATCCCTCCGTTCTCCTGATGGATCACGTGGACACGTCGATCCGAAGCAGCAAGCTCATCGCAGAGCGCGCTGGAGCCATCTGTCGAGCCGTCGTCAACGAGGACCACTTCGAGGTCGGAGTGCGTCTGTGCGAGGATCGACGCCACGCATGCCTGGACGTGGCCGACCGCGTTGTAGACGGGAACGATCACAGATACCGTACGCTCGTAGGCAGAGGGGGCGGGGGACATCCTCCAGATTGTATCGGGCCGCGTCGCCGGGGCTTACGCGGCTCGAGTCGACCTCCTGGCAAGCAGTAAGGAAACACAGTTGGATCTTCTCGTCGTCGGGTCGGGGTTCTTCGGCCTCACCATCGCCGAGCGCGCCGCAGAGGCGGGTCGTAAGGTGACCGTCATCGATCGCCGCCCGCACATCGGCGGCAACGCCTACAGCGAGGCGGAGCCGGAGACTGGCATCGAGGTGCACCGCTACGGCGCTCACCTTTTCCACACGTCCAACGCGACGGTGTGGGAGTACGTCAACCGGTTCACGACGTTCACGAACTATGTGCACCGGGTGTACACGAACCACAACAGCGTGGTGTATCCGATGCCGGTGAACCTCGGCACCATCAACCAGTTCTTCCAGGCGTCGTACTCGCCCGATCAGGCGCGCGCGCTGGTGAAGGAGCAGGCGGGGGAGTTCGACGTCAAGACGGCCGAGAACTTCGAGGAGAAGGGTATCGCTCTCGTCGGCCGCCCGCTCTTCGAGGCGTTCTTCCGCGACTACACGGCCAAGCAGTGGCAGACCGATCCGCATAAGCTCTCCGGTGACATCATCAGCCGCCTACCCGTGCGCTACACCTACGACAACCGCTACTTCAACGACACGTGGGAGGGTCTGCCCACCGACGGCTACACGGCCTGGTTGGAGCGGATGGCCGACCACCCCAACATCGAGGTGAAGCTCGGCGTCGACTACTTCGACGAGTCGCAGCCGCTCAACAAGCGCGCCACGGCGGGGCAGCTGCCCGTCGTGTACACCGGTCCCGTCGACCGCTACTTCGACTACGCGGAGGGGGCACTCAGCTGGCGAACGCTCGACTTCGAGCAGGAGGTGCTGAACGTCGGCGATTTCCAGGGCACCAGTGTGATGAACTACCCGGACCTCGACGTGCCGTTCACGCGCATCCACGAGTTCAAGCACTTCCACCCGGAGCGCAGGGACGTCTTCAACTCCGACAAGACCGTCATCATGCGCGAGTTCTCCCGGTTCGCGAACCGCGAGGACGAGCCGTACTACCCGGTGAACACGCCCGCCGACCGCGACGGCCTGCTCGCCTACCGCGAGCTCGCCAAGGGCGAGCAGGACGTGCACTTCGGCGGACGCCTGGGCACCTACCAGTACCTCGACATGCACATGGCGATCGGCTCGGCCCTGTCGATGTGGCGCAACGAGCTCTCCGGCCAGGACGACTGACATCGGGATGAGCAGGGCCACGGTCGGTGCCCCGGGCACACCGCAGCGGTACGCGCACTCGCTGTGGCTGCTCTCCGCGCGCGATCTGAAGGTCCGCTACTCCACGAGCGCGCTCGGGTATCTGTGGTCGGTGCTCGACCCGCTGGTCATGAGCGCGATCTACTGGTTCGTCTTCACCCGGATCTTCCACCGCGACGTCGGTGAGGACCCGTACATCGTCTTCCTCATCAGCGGCCTGCTGCCGTGGGTGTGGTTCAACTCCTCGGTGTCGGACTTCACCAAGGCGTTCAAGCGCGACTCCCGCCTGGTGCGGTCGACGGCGATCCCGCGGTCCATTTGGGTGAATCGCATCGTGCTGAGCAAGGGGATCGAGTTCCTCTTCTCGATGCCGGTGCTGGCGATCTTCGTCGTCGCGAACATGATCTTCGAGAAGAACCCCGAACAGGTCGCGCACATCGGGTGGGGCATCCTCTGGCTCCCCGTCGCGATCCTGCTGCAGACGGTCCTCCTCGTGGGCCTCGGCCTCATCGTCGCGCCGCTGTGCGCCCTGTACGCCGATCTCGAGCGTACGACGGGGCTGATCCTGAGAGCGCT
>Ga0308157_10003729_pt1 | contig 21516 bp, 19 predicted proteins | sample PhyBR1_FD_201035 | JGI IMG/M metagenome (GOLD analysis project Ga0308157, IMG submission 201035) | Phyllosphere microbial communities from UC Gill Tract Community Farm, Albany, California, United States - DLSLB.R1 | ecosystem: Host-associated > Plants > Phyllosphere > Unclassified | place: USA...
TAACCCGAAACTATCAACCAAAAGATGGCTCTTAGCCCCGACCGAAGCGGCATCCCCGCAGCGAAGCAAGGGATAGAGCAGAGGGCGGGAAATGCGATGGTAAAAAAGAAAGGGCGATGGCGCTACCTATATATAATGTATACAGCAATTTTTAAAGCAACGGCTCGTTAAAATATGTATATTGTACTTTCAATACTTTAATAACCCCATGAGGAGAATTCTGCTTCTATCATTATTATGTACCCTCGCTTCCGCACAGGCCCAGCTTATAAAAAGCTACGGGATAGGCTGCATGTACACCGAAAATCCCGTATATATAATGAATGACGACAATGTTATATACCAGGATTGCAATTCTCGTAAAATACTGCATCCGGACAGGACAACCTTCCGCCAGCCGCGCTATAATGAAATTGGCGTAGCAATGGATAAGAACGGCATTTATTACCAGGGCATATTAATACCCATAGATACAACCGGCTTTACTGTAGTGGGACGCAACAATAATTATAGTGATTATTCATGGATATGGAAAAATAAGGACAGCGTATATATAGGTACTAAAGTTGTAAAGGCCGCCGATGCGAAAACCTTTACCCATACCGGCAGCCTTAACGGATCTTATTTTAAAGATAAAAATTCAATCTATTTTTTTAAGGACGGCCTCGAAAAGATCGAAGGGTCTGACGGGAGTTCTGCAATAAGCAGTTACTCTGTGTGGATTTATGATAAAAACATGGTTTATGTTGATGGCAAACCGCTACTATATAAAGGTGAGAAAGTAAAACCAGTAAACGAATCTCTTGCCAAAACATCATCTGCAGTAATTAATACCTCACAAAAGCCGGTCAATGGCCTGGACCCTTCGTCGCTTAAAGGACTGTCCCGCCATTATGCTATCGATAAGAACGGTGTATACTGGCGTGGCGAGAAGACTCCCATAAAACCGGCGTACTTTAAAGACGTAAAAGTGTGGGACCAGGTGAACCGGGCGTATGTAACTGACGGCCTAACGGTATACTCGGGAGCAGGAATGGCAGAAAAGGATTTTGATGCCAAAACGTTCGGGATGCTGCCCCACTCCGATTTTTGCTATGATAAAAAGGGCGTTTATGAGCGCAAGTGGGATGAGCCGACACAAAGTGTGATTAATATAAAGTTCCGTTTTGTATATTCTTCCCCCGTTAGCACCAATAATCTGTTCATTACAGACAATAACCGCTATATTGTATATATGAATCAGGCGTATGATCCATGGGATAAGAAACTATACAAAGACCTTAGTGCCGGGCAGGTAGAATTGCTACGGCAGGGCAAACTTGAGCTGAATGAAGTTCACGCCCATAAAACCCCGATTAAGCGGATTGACCCGATGTTTTATATACAGGACAATGTACTAACTACCCGTAGTGGCGGAAAGATTTATCAGTTTCCAACAATTGATGCAGCCACATTCCAGTCGCTCAACTACACTTATGTAAAGGATAAAAAGCATGTATACTGTCTTTTTCCTGAATTACAAAAACTCCCGGCAGATGCCGCAAGCGCCTCAATGATGTATGGACTTCTGAGAGACAAAGAGAATATTTATTATAATGGGAAGCCTATCCTTAGCAGTAAGGGTGCAGCGTTGCTGGCTACTTTTCCCGGATACAGGCCCGGCTGCGGAATGGATAACCATCCGACGAGCGATTATTACTTTATCCATAATGAAGACGGATATTACCTTATAGAGGTCACCCATCCGAAACCCAGCGTACATTTTCTTGGCAGGACATTTAGTGAAGACTGGGACCCAAAATTCGTTGGATTTGAATTGCCGTAATATAGATTAGGTATATAAACACAAAAGACCGATATAAATCGGTCTTTAATATTCTGCATATAAGGTATTATTTCCGCGTCATTACCATTTCCATGCTTTTATATTCCTTACCGTCTTTAGTATCAAACATCTCCATCTTACGTGTATTGGCATCAACAATGGTATAGGTTTCGCGATAGGCGGTTTTCTTTCCATTGATCGGGTTTACCATTTCGCCATTCAGTTTTATACTTTTCGTAGCCTCATCATATTTTCCAATACCAACCATCATGCCGGTTCCCCAATTATCAATATAGGTAGATGTTATCTCTTTATTGGCATTATTATAAGCAAGTGTACTTTTACCTTCATAATCCATACCCCCCATTTTTCCCTTAAAGCTGGCTTCCTGATAGCGGCCACCCAATATCATTTTAACATCCGCTACTGTGTAAGCCGTTTCAAATGGTGCATCCGGCGCCATCCAAAATTTCATTTCGCAATCCCATTTACCAATTTCCTCCGCAAACATTTTGTGTGCTTCACCCGGATTGCTGTAGGCTTCCCAGGCCTGAGCCTGCGCAATAGAATCCATTGGCTTCTCCGGGGCTTCTTCAGTTGTTTTTACAATAGTGTCGGTTGTAGTGGTTTTTTCGGTAGTGGTGTTTTTTTCTTTCTTTTCACAGGAAATAAAACACAGAGACACTACTGTCAGTGAGAAAAGCAGCTTTTTCATAATTGTGTGGTATTAATGTTTGTAGTATAAATATACAAAAAATAAAATCCCGCTTAAAGCGGGATTTATTATAGTGTCAATACTAGTCTTCAGGTACCGGCTGGCTTTCATATGCCCCTATATCAGGAGCAGATGCCCTCGACACATTCCTGATATCAAATGGAATTAGTGCAGAAATGGCAGCATCGGCTATACCTTCGGCGGCAGATTCATCCTGAATAATACCAAGGCTATTTCGTTGCGGATTGAAGAAGGCCGGGTTATTTTGGGTTGAATTCCTGGCGATGATACAATTGCGGTAGTAAACATTATCAGTTTCCACACTATTTTCGAACTTATAGAACGGATTGTCTGCATACTGCGACGTAAAGTCGCTGAACTTGATCATGCAGGCATTCAGTACTACTTTAAACGCAGGTTCCGGGGTTTCACCCGCCCCCTTACGATCGAACAGAACCCCGTAATTAGACGAACCATACAGTATACAGTTATCAAAACGGGCATCCATCGGCGCTATGTAGCGAATGCCATCACGGCTGTTATCATAATAATCCGTGACTTGTACCGGCCTTTGGTTAAATGTATTGCTATAGTTACCGAAGGTACAATGCCTGAAACGGTATACCCCTCCACGTGTACATGCCAGTGATGCTTCGCCTGAATTGTTTATCACAAGGTTGTCTCCGTTAACTATCGCTCCACGAGCCAGCAGGCCTACTGCATACGAATTGTATATCTGGGAGTTGGTAATAGTAACTTTCGGAACTGTAGTTACGTTTTCCAGAGAGCGGTCTACCACTATACCTGCCACAGCATTTTTCAGGGTCAGGTGATTAATTGTATTTTCATTCCCCGAGAAAATGAGCAGCGCGCTCCATTGTCCGGAAACATCAGCAAAGTCGGGTTCAAGGCGGTCGCCTTCAAAAATAACCTCATTTTCCAGGGTAACAGGATTTGTCGATGCTTCCCCGTTTATATTCAGCGTGGCTGTATTATCTACTATAAGCCCGGATTCATTATGGAAATAAACCCTCGCGCCGGGATCTATAGTAAGCGTACGCCCATTGGGGACAAGCGCGTAACCATAAACAACGTAGGGCTTCTGACGGGTCCAGTGCAGTTCTTCAGGCGTCTGCAGCTCATGGCCTTCGTCGTTGGATTGTACTCCGTTTATAATAAGCTTCTCCTTAATATTCTCCGGAAGCTGCCGGTCGGGCTTAATAAATACCGCATCCTGCACAAGCGTGACCAGCTCTACCTTTTGCAGGTTGGCCCCGCTGTCGAATTCGATCCGGTCGGTATACAAAAAGGTTGTCGTATTGTTGGCGTATTCGCTGTAGTCGATTGTTGTTTCTATAAAAACAAACATGCTGTCCTTTGCCAGAAGTTCAACATTGCTAAACACCTTGCCGGGAATACCGTCTACCATAAGGCGATATTTGGAAGACTCTCCCTCCCCAAGTTTTATGCTTGGTATAATGATATCCTTATTGCTACGGTTATATACCTTAAGGGTATAGGTACTCGAGCCTATGTTGGTAAAAACCGTATCGAGGTAAACAGTATCTTTCGAAAACCTCAGGTCGCCCGTACTGTTCTCAAATTCGAAATCGTTGCGGCAGGAAGTGAGCGAAAGGGCAAACCCTATAATGAGCAATAGTAAAATTCGGCGCATAGTTACAGAACAATTTTTGGTAAAAGTAGCCATTAATTTGAATATGTAAAAAACATCACGAATGTTAACGCCCAAAATCGTGTTTTGGTATCAGGGTTTGTTCAGGTATTTGTAATTTTACCTTTTAAATCTACATTATGTCATTCGATAAAGAAAAAGCGCTGAAAATGTGCAACGACTTCGCAAAAAATACCCTCATGGAAACGCTTGAAATTGTATATACTGATGCCGGTGAAGGTTTCCTGGAAGCCAAAATGCCTGTAAACCACAGGGTACACCAACCGATGGGGCTGCTCCACGGAGGGGCGACAGTTGCCTTAGCGGAAAGCGTAGGCAGCGCGGCCTCGTTGTTATTCGTAAATCCTGAAGTGCAGGAGGTGCGCGGTATCGAGATATCGGCCAACCACCTGCGCAGCAAACGCGACGGCGTAGTAACCGGAACTGCCCGCATCATCCATAAAGGGCGCAGCCTCCACCTGTGGGAAATACGGGTGACCGATGAAGAAGGCCGCCTGATATCACTCTGTAAAATCACAAATATGGTGCTGCCGAGGAAAAGGTAATTAATAGTGGTTTATTTGTGGATTTGGTTATTTGGCAACGTTCGGTAAATCCCTGTCCATGGAATCAGGCCAAAACACCAAACGAATAACTGCATATATTTATTCCGGATAACCAAATCCACGAAACCACAAATCAACACCAGAAATGGATATTCTCAAAAAGATAGAAGAACAGCTTAAAGCGGGTTTTCCGTTTGCCGTGTTCTGCAAGCCGGGCAGCAACAAGGTAACGGGCATTTTCCGAAATGATGCTTTGGCACATTGCCTGAGTGAAGGTTCCGGCAGAGGATTTGTAATGGCGCCTTTTTCGGGAAAGAAAGTTATATATATTCAGTATGAAGGATCAGATATTGTTTCGGAAGAACTACAGGAAAATGATATAGATACCAATGCACCTGAAAAGCCTGGAACAGATCCGAAAGTAAAGGCTGCATTTGAAGCGCTGGTCATTAAAAGCGTTAATGCTATAAATGAGGGACACTTTGATAAGCTGGTAACCTCACGTTCGGAAATTGCAGAAACCAATATCGCTCCAGCCGAATTATACAGGCGGCTGCTGGCGGCCTACCCTCTTGCCTATCGCTACTGTTTTTATACCCCTGAAACCGGGTTATGGATGGGCGCCACGCCTGAACAACTGCTGAAAGCCGAAAACCATACACTACATACCGTAGCACTCGCCGGCACACAGGTATACCAACCTGATGTAGAATCAGTTTGGGAACAGAAGGAACGCCGCGAGCAGGAGTTTGTAACAGAATACATCCTTAACGAACTGAAAGATTTTGTAACCGAAACGAGCCTTAGGGGCCCGTATACCTTCAGGGCAGGTAACCTCGTGCACCTGAAGACGGATATCTCGGCTGAAATAAAACCGGGCATGTTGTTGGACAACATTGTACAAAAATTACACCCCACCCCTGCCGTATGCGGACTGCCGAAGCAGGATGCCGCGCAATTCCTTTTGGAAAATGAAGGTTATAACCGTGAATATTATGCAGGCTATCTGGGCGAATGGGAAATCGACCTTGCTACCGGATACCCGAAGACCGACCTGTTTGTTAACCTTCGCTGTATGAAAGTGGCAGGGACTACAGCCCAACTCTTTATAGGATGCGGCATTACAGCAGACAGCGACCCAGAAAAAGAATTTTACGAAACAGTGAATAAAAGCATGACCATGCGGAGGGTTTTGTAACGTTAAACAGAAGGCTGCCAAAACTTACACTACAGAAAAAATAAAATCCCGGTTACGAATCGCAACCGGGATTTTATGGAGTAACAAATATAAAATCTATAAAAACAAGCTTAGCAGCCAGTATATAAGCGCCGCAAGGGCTGCCGATACCGGGATGGTAAGTACCCATGCCCAGATAAGGTTTACCGTCACGCCCCAGCGAACCGCCGAAACACGCTTGGTAAGTCCTACCCCGATTATGGAACCGGTAATGGTATGCGTAGTACTTACAGGAACTTTAAAGTGTTCTGTAACGTATAATGTAAGCGCGCCTGCAGTCTCTGCGGTAACTCCTTCAAAAGAAGTCACCTTTGTAATTTTAGAGCCCATGGTCTTTACGATCTTCCAGCCGCCGCTCAGCGTACCCAGAGCAATGGCAGAGTAACATGCCAACGGGATCCAGCCCGGCATTTTACCTTCAACATCGCCATGTGGCAGTACTACATCCAGCCATGCCGGAAGGCTTCCCTGCTCATGGCCTGCCGTATGGATATATACCGCAACTGCGGCAGCAATAATACCCATTACTTTTTGTGAGTCATTACCACCATGTCCAAGGCTAAAAGAAGCCGAAGACAGTAGCTGCATCCTCTTGAGCCATGATTCAGATTTGGCAAGGCTCATATAGCTGAAGAAAAGGCAGAAGGTACTTATACTAAGTATTATGAAAGCGACCAACAGCCATTTGATGTTATGAGGTTCAAAGGCTACTGCCCAGAATTCCGATTCAAAACGCGGCTTCTTGATCTCATCAAAGCTAACCAGGTTGAAGTAAACAAACACTATAGTGGCGATCATCAATAGTGCAGTGAATATCTTTGGATAAGGTGTATCTTTTCGTGATGAGTTCAGGAACCAGATAGATATAAGATACGACACCAATGCCCCGATGAGCGGCGCGAGTACAATAAAAGCAACAATAACAAGTACACCCGACGGGAAACCGCCTTCTTTGCCCGGGGTATACCACGCTACCACATCAAACCCCGCATGGGCAATGGCCGCACCGGCAAAACCACCGATAAGGGTATGCGATGAACTCGACGGTATACCGAGCCACCATGTAAGGAGGTTCCAACAGATGGCAGCAATAACTCCCGCGAGTATCACTACAAGGTTGATCTCCATGGTATCGGCTGTTTTAGCAACGGTATCGGCAACACCGAAACCGAAAACCCAATACGCGAGGAAATTAAAGAACGCGGCCCAGACTACAGCCTGGAAGGGAGTAAGCACTTTTGTCGCAACAATGGTCGCGATAGCGTTGGCCGCATCGTGAAAACCATTGATATAATCGAATATAAGCGCTAATACAATAATTAATATAAGGAGCGTAAACATAGCGTATAGGTTGGGTTATGAATGTTTTACCGCGATGGACTCCAGCACGTTCGCAACTCCTTTACACTTGTCGGAAGCCGTTTCAAGCGCCGACAGCACCTCTTTATATTTGATGATATTTTTTACATCAGTCTCGTTCTCAAAGATATCAGCTACAGCCTTATCAAATACGTTGTCCGATTTATTTTCAAGCTTGTTCAGCCTTTTGCAGGCATCGGTAATAGCTTTCAGGTTTTTCATGCCTTCAAGGTCGTGAATGGCCTTATCTATAATCTGGCAGCTTTCCAGGGTGATCTCAGTCATCTTACGAATCGACTTTGTGATCTTTTCTATCTGGTAGAGCCTCATCCTGCTGGCGGCACCATAAAGATAATCAGCCACATTATCTATCGCCGTAATAAGTGCGTGGATGTCTTCCCTGTCAAATGGAGTGATAAAGTTCCTGCTCAATTCAAGATTAGTCTTGTGGGTGATATCCTCGATCACGCTTTCGAGTTCTTCAATTTTCTTAAGATATTCCTCCCGCTCTCCTTTAGGGACATTTACGGCTTCGTGAAGCGTTTCCGCAAGCAGAACAAGGTTTTTGGTTGCGTCCTTAAATAAGGGGAAGAATTTTTTGTCCTTTGGGACAAGAAACTGGAAAATGTTGTTTATAGACATTCTTATCTTAATTTAATGCCGCAAAGGTATCTTGTCAATGTTAAGAAATTGTTACGTAAGCTTAAATAAGATGTTATTAATTTTAAGAAATTGCTAACAATGTAATTTTGCACAATTGTCAATATTACCTTATTATTTCAAACGATTTCGTATTTTAGCGACGCAAAAATTTACGGCAACAAATATACAACCATGGATATTAACTTCAATAAAAACGAAGACCACAACAAACTTTTACTCTCCGACCTGAAGCAGAAACTGGCCAAAGTGAAGCTTGGCGGCGGCGAGAAACGCATTGGAAAGCTGCATTCTGAAGGCAAGATGACCGCACGCGAACGCATTGAGTACCTTTTGGATAAAGACAGCAAAAGCATTGAGATCGGGGCATTTGCAGGAGATGGCATGTATGCCGAGCATGGCGGCTGCCCGAGCGGGGGTGTTGTGGTAAAGATCGGTTATATCCGCGGGAAACAATGCATGGTGGTAGCAAACGATGCTACGGTAAAGGCCGGTGCGTGGTTCCCTATTACAGGAAAAAAGAACCTGCGCGCGCAGGAAATAGCCATGGAAAACCGCCTGCCTATCATTTACCTGGTTGACAGTGCCGGGGTATACCTGCCGATGCAGGATGAAATATTTCCGGATAAAGAGCATTTTGGGCGCATCTTCCGCAACAATGCCATCATGAGCAGCAGGGGCATTACCCAGATTGCGGCAGTGATGGGAAGCTGTGTGGCCGGTGGGGCCTACCTTCCTATCATGAGTGATGAAGCGCTTATTGTAGACAAAACGGGCAGCATCTTCCTGGCCGGAAGCTACCTTGTAAAAGCAGCTATAGGGGAAAGCATCGACAACGAAACACTCGGCGGGGCAACAACACACTGCGAGATATCGGGTGTAACCGACTATAAAGCTAAAGATGATAAAGATGCGCTCGATACCATAAAGAATATCGTTAGCAAGATCGGCGATTTTGACAAGGCAGGCTACAACAGGGTAAAAGCAGAGAAACCCGCACAGCCCGAAAAAGACCTTTATGGCATTATACCAAAGAGCCGCAGCGAACAGTATGATATGATGGAAGTTATATCACGGCTTGTAGACAATAGCGAATTTGACGAATATAAGGCAGGATACGGACAGACGATCATTACCGGCTATGCCCGCATCGACGGATGGGCTGTAGGTATCGTAGCCAACCAGCGCAAGGTGGTGAAATCTAAAAAAGGTGAAATGCAGTTTGGCGGCGTGATCTACTCTGACAGTGCCGATAAGGCTACCCGCTTTATTGCCAACTGCAACCAGAAGAAGATACCGTTGGTATTCCTTCAGGACGTTACCGGATTTATGGTAGGGTCCAAATCAGAACATGGCGGTATTATAAAAGACGGCGCCAAAATGGTAAATGCCGTAAGTAACTCGGTAGTGCCGAAGTTTACAGTTGTGGTAGGGAACTCCTACGGCGCGGGCAACTACGCGATGTGCGGCAAGGCGTATGACCCAAGGCTGATCTTTGCCTGGCCAAGTGCCGAGCTTGCCGTAATGGGCGGTACACAGGCTGCCAAGGTACTGATGCAGATAGAAGCATCATCACTTAAAGCGAAAGGCGAAACTATTACTCCTGAAAAAGAGGAAGAAATGTTTAATAAGATCAAGGCAAAATATGATGCGCAGGTATCGCCTTATTATGCCGCATCAAGATTGTGGACGGATGCCATTATCGATCCGCTGGATACCCGCAAATGGATATCGATGGGTATTGAGGCAGCCAACCACGCCCCAATTGAAAAGCCTTTCAACCTTGGAGTGATACAGGTATGATGTAAAACACGATACACTATAATATTAGACTATTTTGCGGCACCAATAAGGTGCCGCTTTTTTTAAAATTTTGTGCTGACAATAATTATCGATACTTTTATAAGGTAATCTACTCCACATTCTATGAAATATATACTGCCTTTGATACTTTTTGGTATTTCCATTATGGCTTCGGCCCAATCCAAAAGCCGGATCGTTAAGATCGATAACTTCCAGTCGAAATATGTAAGTGCCCGCAACGTGGAGATTTGGCTCCCGCCGGGCTATGATTCGAATGTAAAGCAAAAATACAAGGTGCTTTATATGCACGACGGGCAGAATGTATTTGATAATGGTAATGCTGGTTTTGGCGTGGCCTGGGAAGCCGACGATACTGCCGACAAAATGATTACGTCAGGAAAAGTAGAGCCATTTATTATCGTAACGGCTGCCCACGCGGGCAACCTGCGCTACATGGAATACTTTCCGGAAAAAGCCGCCCGTAACTTCACGGAAGCTGATAAGGAAGTATTTAAAGGCCTCACGCAGCAAATGAAAGTGGATGAAAACTGGCTGGCCGACGAGTACCTGCAATTCATCGTAAAGGAATTGAAGCCTTATATTGATAAAAACTACAAAACACTGCCCAAAGCCAATGATACTTCGATTTGCGGAAGCTCGATGGGGGGACTTATATCGATGTATGCCATTTGCGAATATCCGGAAGTGTTCGGGCAGGCCGCCTGTATGTCTACCCATTGGCCCCTGCTGTTCGACAATAACAACATGAAACCCTCTGAAACTGTGCGCACCTACATGAAGGAACACCTGCCGTCGCCAAAAAACCACCGCATTTACTTCGACTACGGCACAGCCACACTCGACCAGTATTATGAGATTCACCAGGATATGGTAGACGCTATTATGAAAGAGAAGGGCTATACTGAAGGAAGGAACTGGGAAACCCTTCAATTTGAAGGTGCCCAGCATAACGAACAGGCCTGGCAGGAACGAATGAATATAGTATTTGAATTTCTTTATGGAAAATAAACCGAAGCAGCTTTCGGAAACCGAACTGCAGGAACTCGCTGCCCAACTCCGCTGCCCCGATGGTGGTGATGGTATAAAAGTGGGCGAAATGATGAACTTTACCAACGGTAACATGATCGCTAAGGCTGTTGAAGTAGTACAAATTGACGATAATGACAGCGTACTGGAGATCGGCCCCGGCAATGGCCTCCATGCCCAAGATATCGTGAATAGCGGACAAAACATACACTACACCGGCATCGACATCTCAACTACTATGGTTGAAGAAGCCCGGAAGCTGAATTCAGGTAGCAGTGCTGTCCGCTTTGAGCTGACAGATGGTATAACTATTCCTTTTGGAAATGGTAAGTTCACAAAACTCTTTACGACAAATACCATATATTTTTGGGAACATCCGGAAGATTATGCCAAAGAAATTGCCAGGGTACTCCAACCGGATGGGATAGCTGTAATCGGATTCATCCCCAAACGCGTGATGGAGAAAATACCATTTGCCAAATATGGTTTTACATTGTATGATGAGGAAACGGTAACCGGATTACTTAAAGGTGCCGGAATGGAAATAGTATCACAAATTTCAGAAACAGAATTGGTGACCGGAAATCATGGCCAGAAGATTGAAAGAGAATTTGTGGTAATTTCGGCAAAACTTAGTCAAAATTGAAATAGTAAGCCCGTTGTAACAAAAAGATGCGATCGGTGACCAATTATAAAAACAGCCTCATGAGAAAATTTTCCCTGATTGCCATTCTGCTTTTCGTATCCTATTTCGCTACCGCGCAAAACTTCACGCGGCGCGATTCACTGCAAGGAGGCCTGAGGCCCGAACGTACCAGTATTGACGTGCTGCGTTATGATCTCAACATCACTTTAGATATTGATAATAAGCACATTAAAGGTTATAACGATATTACATTTAAGGTCGTGGAAAACACCCAAAAGATACAACTCGACCTCTTTGAAAATATGAAAGTCGACCGTATTACCCTGAATGGCAAAGAATTAAAACACACAAGGGATAACGACGCAGTATTTATCACCTTCAAAAAACCATTGAAGAAAGGAAGCGAAGAGAAACTGACCTTCCACTATTCAGGGAATCCTAAAGTAGCCCGCAATGCACCATGGGACGGCGGTTTCGTGTTTTCCAAAGACCCACAGGGCAAACCTTGGGTGGGTGTTGCAGTGCAGGGAACCGGTGCCAGCCTTTGGTTTCCCGTAAAAGACCACCAAAGCGATGAGCCCGATAGGGGAGCATCGATAAAAGTGGCGGTACCCAATGGCCTTATGAACGTATCCAACGGCAGGTTTAAGGGCAGCACCGACCTGAAAAACGGCTATACGCGTTGGGACTGGGAGGTAAAGAATCCCATAAACAATTACACTATAACATTGAATGTAGCGGACTATGTGCATATACACGATAACCTCGGGGAACTCGACCTCGACTACTATGTACTTCGGGAAAATGAGGAAAAGGCCAGGGAACATTTTAAGGAAGTAAAGCCGATGATGGAGTGCTTCCAGTCTAAGTTTGGAGAGTACCCCTTTAAGGATGATGGCTACAAGCTGGTGGAAACACCTTACCTGGGCATGGAACATCAAAGTGCTGTGGCTTACGGAAATAAGTATAAAAAAGGATACATGGGCAGCGACATGACCGGTACGGGCATTGGTAAGCTTTTCGATTATATCACTATACACGAAACCGGGCATGAGTGGTTCGGCAATAGCATTACCTCCAAAGACATAGCCGATATGTGGATACATGAGGGCTTTACTACCTATAGCGAAACGGTATTTGTAGAGTGCCTGTTTGGTTATGACAAAGCCATGCAATACATTACCGGCCAGCAGATGAGCGTAATGAACCGGAAGCCGGTAATTGGCGTATTCGGTATGAACAAAAGGGGCTCGGAAGATATGTATTACAAAGGCGCCCTGATGCTCAACACCCTGCGCCATATGATCAATGATGATGACAAGTGGTGGAAAATGATATTGAAATATTCGGAAACCTACAAAAAGCAGGTTATTGATACGGAGACGGTAGTATCTTTCTTTAGCAAGGAGAGTGGTATCGACCTGACCGCATTCTTTAACCAGTACCTGCGCTACAGGAGCATACCCATTCTACAGCTGAAGCTAAACGGCAAACAACTGGAATACCGCTGGGAAACAGATGAGCCTAATTTTGTTATGCCTGTAGGTATTACCATAGCCGGAAAAGAAATGCGCCTCTATGCGACAAACAGCTGGAAGTCAATTGAAACAAACACATCTGATCTTACAGAAGTGGCATTGCAGAAACAGAAATATTATGTAAAAGTGCAGAAACTTTAAGAGTTACAGTAACAGGGAGTTCCATTTTGAATGAAGAGAATCGGAATGAGAAATCTCATTAATTATAGATTTCTCTCTTCGTAAACTTCGTTCGAAATGGAAACAATTCCTAAAGCATTTTCACTTCAGAGATAACCACTTCCAAAGGCAGGCTGCTATTGATGCGCTGTGCCATTTCTTCGGCTTGTCGTCTGGTCATATTCGCGCTAATGGAAGCCTTTCCGTTAGCGATAGGCCCCATGAGCATTGGGCAGCTCAAAACATCGTCTCCCAACATTATGGCTAAGCATTTCCCGGAATTCTTTTTGGTAAGGGCTTCCCATGTAGCTTTATATTCCTTTTTAAACTCCAGCAGCACATCATAGTTCACTTCGTTATAAGACAGATCCGTACGGGCATCTTTCATCATATCGACAGTAATAAGTGGAGTTTTAGTTATCTTAACCGCAAATATTGGGACCGTTTCACCACCTTCTTCCGGAATACCTGTAGCTAAAATTAGATCTTCCGGCAACAATTTTTTGCATTCGGGAAGGTTTACGAATTGGATGAATAAATCCCTGTCTGCAACAGCACAGGTACCAATGGAAGCCACTAAAGCAGTGTTCCTGTCGAGTAAATTGTCGAAAGGAATACCCCGGTTGTTACTTATTTCGGCAATGCCGTCGATTGCTTTCGTAAGCTCCGAAGCATTATAGGTTTCGCAAATTATAAATCTGCCTGAACGGAAATACTTTCCCGCATTGTTGTCGCAAAGCATTTTAGCAACGATACTACCATTTTCAATACGAATATCAATGGGTTGCTTTTTATCCTGAACGTTTTTCTTTATCCGGTCAACAGTGCGCTCTTTCAACTCCTGCGGGGCAGCGGGATCGGTAAATTCTAATTTTACAAGCTGGCAATATTTCTGTTCCGGTTGCTGTTTTTGTTCCTGCCCCTGTCCCTGGCAGGAAACCAGCGGCAGCGCGGCAATAATAAGAAAAGCTATTTTTTTGATTTGGCTTTCTAAGGATATCTTTAAATTCTTCACATTAAATACGTTTTATTTTACCGGATCCGGTTTCTTAAAATTTTCAATAAATATAATTTCTTTCGGCCTTTCGAATTTACCCAGTCTGGCAAAAAACCTCTTTATCCTTCATACGATTCTCCTTTAATAACCAGCACCAGCTTTTCGCTCAGCGTATCATCAGGCACGGCTTTTACATAAAAACACCTGCTGATATAAGGGCCAGCTTCTCCTCTATCTGTTCCTGTAGGTGTTTGCCATGTGTCACATTTAATAAACCTTGCCTGCCAATACATTCTCGCAAAAATCAGCAAAGCCCGTGCCCACCCGGGCAAAATCTTCTACAAACAAGAATGGGGAGCTATCATAAAACTCACCTACCTGTCCATACAGTTCTGAGGCTTTATCACAGCAAATAAAGAAATTGCCCCTGTCACTCCGATGCCCTACCGAAAGCCAGAAAACAGGCTGGTATTCCGGATCTTCATCATGTTGAGTATAATTTACGGTTGATGACAATGCTTCAAAAAGGCCGTAAATATACAGGTCCCGGCCGACAGGTTTTATAGTAGTATTGTCGACCGTGCTAAGGTAGTCCAGGTATTCCTCAGGTATCCCGAATTGCACTCTACGTTCGTATGGGAGGCTTTTGCAATTCGATAAAGCATGGAACAACAATTTCTGCATTGCCTCTCCTAAATAGCTGCCACCAACGCTGTACTTTATTCCCTGTTCTTAATACGTTCAAAAGCCGTTCCTGTACTTTCCTCCATTTATATTTTAAGATCAAATCAACAATTTTATCATTATATACCCCATAAATAAAAGCCTTACGTGCCGATCCACCAAAGCCCTCATCCGAAGAACGGTCTACAGAAAAGTAAGAATATCCGAATAGCCGGCAGGAATGCATAGCATCTTCATTAGGGGAATAGTCAATCGGTTACAGGCCGAAGATACTATTATTTTTCTTACTTTTACTACTTACGCACCGTGCCGTAGAAGCTCCGGATAAGCAGGTGTGCCATAAGATATACGGGCTTTCATTCATTGCCTTCGGATGTTGGGCAAATGCCAACGCTTATACAAAACTAAAGATTTTACGAAACTGTAAATTATTTTAAAATTTTAGTGGCGCTTTATCTTACCAGAACCGGTTTCCTCAAATTTTTCAACAAACAGGATGTCTTTGGGTTTTTCAAATTTGCCAAGCCTGGCGAAAACCTCTTTATCAACTTCATACGATTCTCCTTCAATAACCAGCACCAACTTTTCACCCAGGGTTTCATCGGGTATGCCTTTTACATAAAAACGCCTGCTGATAGTATGGGACAGCTTCTCCTCTATCTGTTCAGGGAACAGCTTCACGCCGCCGCTGTTAATCACGTTATCATATCTTCCCAACCATATAAAATGGCTGTCGTCCACGATCTCAACTACATCATTTGTTACTACAGGTTCATCGCAAATCAGGAACGGGTCGATCACCAGGCAATGCCTCTCGTCCGCGCTTATTTTTACATTAGGCAGCACCGTGAAGGCTTCCTCCCCTATCTTCTTTGCCGCAATATGCGTTATAGTTTCGGTCATACCGTAGGTTTCGTAGATCTCCGTACTCAACGGAAGCAGCTTCTCTGTAAGCGAAGGGCTTACCTTTGCCCCGCCAAGTATCAGCTTTTTTATCCTGTGGAGCCCGCCCAGCGAATGCTCTGCCTGTAATGGTACCATAGCTGCAAAATCGTACTGGGTTTCGTTGCGTTCCAGCGGATGGGACGCTGGGGCCACAAGATCCATATCCCACCCGAGAATAAAAGCACGCACCAGCATCATCTTGCCGGCAACATATTGTGTCGGCAGGCAATGCAACACTTTCATATCTTCCGGAAGGTCAAAAAATTCACCTGTGGCAAAGGCAGAATTCACCATAGCCTGCTTGTCGATACGTATCAGTTTGGGCGTTCCGGTAGTACCGGATGTCTGCATTTCGATGGAGTTGCTGTCATCAAACCAATACATGAGGAAATCGCCTACAGCCCTCTCAAAAGGCTCGCCTTCTTTTATAAAACTGTACGCGATGCGCGAAAGGTCGTCCTCATTGAGATGGAAGCCGTTCAGTTTAAACCTTGGGTGTACGAAGTGATAGTCCGGTCTGTTCATGGCTTTACTGTATTTCGTTACTACTTGTTTGCGGAGGTGGCACTATGTTTCCTGTAAGCTTTTCCTTCCATCCTTTCCATTTGTATACATAGCTGAATATCAGGAGAAGTATAGGGTAAATAACCACCACAGGTATTATAATATCGAGTCCCGCGTCCGGTTCTGATGTATCCTTAAATACCGAATAGGTCTGGAATGCAGTCCAGTCAGCCGTTACCAGCAGTGCCGCAACGAGGTTATTGGCCGCGTGGAAGCCCAGGGCAAGTTCGGTGCCTTCATCCATAAGTGTCATGATACCCAGCGCAAAGCCGGTACCGATGTAGTATACCATGGCGATATACCCCATTTGCTTTACTTCGGGATTCATGATATGCATAACGCCAAAGATAACCGATGTCATCACGAGCGGAAACCACCTGTTCTTCGCCAGCAGGCCAAATCCCTGCATAAGATACCCCCTGAAAATGAGCTCCTCAACGCTCGTCTGTATGGGTATCATCAGTACCGCTATGATGGCAAGTATGGCAAATTTTTCGGGATTGAACTGTAATACATATTTTCCCGGCTCGGTATAATACACCAGGAGGATCATGCCCGCGGAGAAAACGCCCCATAAAGTAAAAGAGAACAGCACCCGTTTCCAGTCGGTTTTTGGCCGTGAGGTGACTATTTCAGAAAACTTCTGTTTGTGCAGCAATTTTACCGTTATTATTAATGCGATCATTGCTACAACAAATGACAGCAATATGAGAAAAAGTGTGAGGTTGAGTTCGAGGTAGCGCAGCATTTCGGCTTCCGTGGTAGGCATTTCCCCGCCTTGAGAAAACATTTTTACAGCTACAGCGATGCTAAATGGTATTTGCCCTAAAAATGAGGCAGCAATAACAATAAAGGAGCCTAAAAGATATTTCCAAAATGCGTTGCCCGGCTTAAAAGCCTGTATTATAAACATAAGCGTTTGTTGATTGGTTTAACCTATATCTGCACTAAGTTACTTCAATTTTCCATTTATTATGGCTTTCTTTGCAAAAAGAATTCAATGGTTACCATCTATCATAACCCGCGGTGCAGCAAATCGCGCGAATGCCTTGCGTTGCTCGAAACCCGCAATATACCTTTTGCCACAATAAAATACCTCGATACTCCCCTGTCTAAAGAAGAAATTAAAGAACTCCTCAAAATACTTAAGATAAAGCCATTGGAATTGGTTCGTCAAAAGGAACAGGTCTGGATCGAAAAATACAAGGGAGCTCAAATTATTACTGCACTTTCAAAGCATCCCGAACTTATTGAACCCCATTGTAACAAATGGTTACAATGGCGTTATTGCAAGGCCTGCTGATAAAATTGACGAAATTTTACTTTAACAAAATTTTAATATTACGCTATTAAACCTTTTGCCTTTATTAGCGTCCTATATCCTAAATCATCTTTCAGAACCTATACACTATTACTATTACATGAAAAATTTCCGGACATCTGTCTTATTACTGTTTTTACTTGTATCTGCCTTCTCTTTCGCCCAGGGAAATCCCGGCGGAAATATTAAGGTAACAGGAAAAGTAATTGAACAAGACACAAAACTCCCGCTTGAATTTGCAACCGTTACCATTCAAAAGCCTGATAATAGTACCGTTAACGGTGGTATGACCGATGCAAAAGGCGAATACAACATTAACGTACCCGCCGGTACCTACAACATCAGGATCGACTTTATTTCTTTTAAATCGGAAATACTGACAGCTAAAGAAATTACAGAAAATACCAACCTTGGCATTACGGCCTTATCTCCCGACGCAACCCTCCTCAATGAAGTAGAAATCGTTGCGGAGCGCACTACCGTTGATATTAAGCTTGATAAGAGGGTATATAATATCGGACAGGATATGATGGTAAAGGGCGGCAGCGTTAGTGACGTGCTCGACAACGTACCGTCACTTTCTGTTGATGCCGAAGGCAATGTGGCGCTCAGGGGCAACCAGGGCGTAACAATTCTTATAGATGGCAGGCCTTCTACCCTTGCGGGCAGCAATGTGGCCGATGTACTGCGCCTGCTACCGGCTGATGCGGTGGATAAGGTAGAAGTGATCACCAACCCGTCTGCACGATATGACGCGGAAGGCGGTGGCGGTATAGTGAATATCATCCTGAAAAAAGGCAAGGCCGAAGGCTTTAACGGCTCGCTTGTGGCCAACACGGGTATTCCTGAAAATCACGGTATTTCGGCCAACCTGAACTACAGGAGCGAGCATTATAACGTGTTTTCAAACCTTGGCTATAACTACCGCAACAATCCGGGTAATTCATTGAACAATACCGAGTACCTCAACGATGATAACACCACATCCCGTTACATTAATGAGCGCAGGGAGAACGACCGCCTGCAAAGGGCTTTCAATGCCAGCTTCGGCCTTGAATGGTTTTTGAGTAAAACCTTGACATGGACCAACTCCATATCCGGACGCAGGAGCAACGGCAGCAACCCTACGGAAACATACTTTGACAATTTTGATGCCAACAGGAGCTATATAAATACACGTTTCCGCCACAATTATGAAGATGAGACCGACACGAACTTCCGCTACTCTACCAACCTCATAAAGAAATTTAATGATGAAGGGCACGAACTGAAAATTGATGCCTCGGTTGCAAAAAGCAAGGACGATGAGAATGCGAACATTAATGACTATACGCTTGGCAGCCCGAATGTTGTAAACAGCATGGAACGCACCTTCAATATCGAGAATGAAGACCGTGGGCTGATACAGGCCGATTATGTTCTTCCTTTCGGCAAAGACAGCCGTTTTGAAGCGGGCTACCGTGGAAGCTTCACCACAATGGAGACCGATGCAAGAGCCGAAACGCTTAATGATGCGGGACAGTGGGAAAATAATGGTAACTACACCAACTTCCTTCAATACAAGGAAAAAGTAAATGCCTTATATACACAATATGGCTCTAAATTCGGCAAGTTCTCTTATTTATTAGGGCTTCGCTGGGAAGACAGTAACATTGATGTAAACCTGCTAAATATTGGTGAATACAATAATAAGCGCTATAATAACTTTTTCCCTTCTGCATTCTTCGGGTATGAGTTCTCGGAATCGAGCAGCGCCAGTATTAGCTACAGCCGCCGTATCAACAGGCCAAGGGGGAGGTTCCTGAACCCGTTCTCAGGCCTTGAGAGCAACATCAACATCTTTGTTGGTAATCCTGACCTTGATCCTTCTATGACGAACTCGTTCGACCTGGGCTACCTTCACAAGTGGGGCAGAGTGACACTAAGTTCGTCTGCTTATCTTAATATTACCGATGATAACTTCCAGTTTGTAAGGAGGAACAACGGCACAACAGCTGATGGCACACCGGTTATGATAACCACCCCGATCAACCTGTCGAAAGAATACCGTTTCGGTTTTGAATTCAACGTGAACTACAATCCTTTCAAATGGTGGAGGATCAATAGTAACTTCAACTTCTATCACAACGAGACCAAGGGCGATTATACTTTCAACTATGTTGTAGATGGCATAGAATACAGCGATTACCAGGATTTCAACAGGAAAGCGGTAAGCTGGACTTCAAGGATCAATTCCAAGATCAACCTGCCATGGAAGATCGACTGGCAGCTGAACGGGCAATATGACGCGCCGCAAAACACCGCACAGGGCCGCAGGGTGGGCGTAGCAAGCGCCAATACAGCTATAAGCAAAGACATCCTGAAAGATAAGGCAACGATAGCACTGAACGTGCAGGATATCTTCAATTCAAGGAAGATGAAAAACGAAACCTACATTCCGGGCGAATTGAGGTCGTATAACGAAATGCAATGGAGGCAGCGCCAGGTAACGCTTTCATTTACCTACCGCTTTAATATGTCGAAGGCAGACAGGCAGAAAGAACAACAGCAAAACAGGCAGCAGGAAGGCGGAGAAGAATATATGGGAGGATAAACAGAAGAGGGCTTTAAAAGCCCTCTTTTTTGTTTTACGGATTATTTGTAAAACTATTGCTGTTTCTTCGTTTCACAGAATAGTCCTTTTCCATTTCTAAGATATTCTTAAGGCCGTGATATAAACCACCAAGGTCGTAGGCATAGCCACAATTGATCCTGGCCGTGTTGTAAGACGGGTGCGACATATCCATGATAAAGCCGCCGTTCTCCCCAAAGTATAGCCTGTTGTCGGAACTTACATATACGCTTCGCTGTGAGAATTTCTGCGCATCAAATGTATATTGGTAGTAATCGAATACTTTGTTGTAGTTTTTGGAGTAATAGGAAAACTCCGGGAGCCCGTAGCTGTGCTGCGTGAAGTTCAGGTTCAGCGAATCCTTTACCTGCCCGTACGATACGGTAATACCAAAAATCAGTAGTGAGATATAAAAATGTTTCATTGTATAGCTGCTTGATTTTCAAATATACCGATTTTAAATAAAAAAAGCGGCACAAGGCCGCTTTTAGGTTTTGTAATTTATCCATTAAGGGAAGATACCCCTTTGTTTGTAAGCTGTTTCGATCCTGGTAAGGGCCACTACATACGCGGCAGTCCTCCAGTCGGTCTTGTACTGTACAGAAGCGTTCACTACTTTAGCAAAAGCCTCTTCAAGCTTTTTCCTTAGTTTGATGATAACATCATCCATAGTCCATATCTCACCGTTACGGTTCTGCAGCCATTCGAAATAGCTACCGATCACCCCGCCTGAATTACAAAGGATGTCCGGGATTATATCTACGCCATTGGCAAGTAGTATTTCCTCACCTTCGGTATCTGTAGGGCCGTTAGCACCTTCAGCTACAACTTTAGCTTTTACCGTACCCGCGTTATCAGCAGTAATCTGGTTGCCAAGAGCGGCAGGAATAACTACATCACAATCGATGCTGAAGAATTCAGCCGAAGGATAATCCTGCGTGCCTTTGTAGCCTGTAATGGTATTATTATCTGCCTGGTAGCGAAGCAGCGCTTCAGGATCGATACCTTCAGGGTTGTAGATCGTTCCGGTTGCATCCTGAACACCTACAAGTATAGCACCGTTTTTGTTCATAAAATGAGCAGCCCAGTAGCCTACGTTACCAAACCCCTGAACGATATATCGTTTACCTTCAAGGCTTGTACCTTTTACTTTTGCCCATGATTCCA